>Ga0247843_1002854_pt1 | contig 29998 bp, 30 predicted proteins | sample LaCruzMarch2017__FD_192420 | JGI IMG/M metagenome (GOLD analysis project Ga0247843, IMG submission 192420) | Freshwater microbial communities from meromictic Lake La Cruz, Castile-La Mancha, Spain - LaCruzMarch2017_8m | ecosystem: Environmental > Aquatic > Freshwater > Lake | place: Spain... | reverse complement strand
TAAACTCCTCCATAGTCGCATGACCATCAGCACTAATTCCTTTTCGTTGAACAACATTCAAAAACGTCATCCATAATATTTTCAAATCTAATGATAATGAAACTTTTTCGACATATTCTACATCTAGCTTAAATTTCTCCTCCCAACTTAGAGTATTGCGACCGTTTACTTGAGCCCATCCAGTAATACCTGGCCTCACATTGTGTCTACGAGTTTGTTCTGGTGTGTAACGAGCTAAGTATTGAGTTAATAGCGGCCTCGGTCCGACTAAACTCATATCGCCTTTTAATACATTTATCAATTGAAGTAATTCATCAATCGATAACGCTCTTACTACTTTACCTATCTTTGTGAGTCTAACTTCATCTGGAAGTAAATTCCCTTTAACGTCTTTCCCATCATGCATAGTCTTAAACTTAAATATGGTAAAAGGCATACTTTGATACCCTGGTCTTACTTGAAAAAACAAAGCATCTCCTTTATTGACAACTAGAAGTAAGATGAAACATATTATGATTATAGGAGAAAAAATTAACAACAAAACTAAAGCTGCGATAAAATCTAATATCCTTTTAAAAAAACTATTATACATTAGCTATTTTGATATTTAACAAAAATATGATCTAACCTTTCAAAGATTCTATCAAACTCTTCTTCAGTCAAATTTGAGCCACTTGGTAGGCATAGACCATCTTCAAACAGCTTGTCTGAAATACCATTTAGGTAAGACTTACAATCTGCAAAAATTGGTTGTTGATGCATTGGTTTCCATAGTGGTCGTGATTCAATATTCCCCTCTTCTAATGACAGTCTAATAATTTCACGTGTCAATCCATTATTTAATGCAGGATCGACTAAAATACAAGTTAACCAACGATTAGAGTAATATCCTGAAGGAGCTTCTTGAAATTTGATTGTAAATCCAGCATTATTTTGCTTTGAAAAATATTTTTTATACCTCTCAAAATTGTTTCTCCTTGCTTCAACTCGATCATTTAATACTTCTAATTGCCCTCTTCCGATTCCCGCTAAAACATTCGACATCCTGTAATTATAACCAATATGAGAATGCTGGTAATGAGGAGCTGAGTCTCTTGCTTGAGTAGCAAGGAAACGAGCCTTTTCAATCATTTCTGCATTCTCAGATAATAAAGCTCCTCCACCAGATGTTGTAATAATTTTATTACCATTGAAACTTAACACACCAAACTCTCCAAAGCTACCACAAGGTTTATTATCTATATTAGAGCCTAGTGCTTCTGCAGCATCTTCAATAACAGGAACTCCATACTCATTTGCAACTGAAAGTATTTCAACCATTTTTGCAGGCATTCCATATAAATGGACAGGAATGATGGCTTTAGGCAATTTACCATTCTGTTTGGCTTCTTCCAATGCAGACCTTAACAATACAGGATCCATATTCCAAGTATCGATTTCAGAATCTATAAATACAGGAATAGCACCTTGATAGGCAATTGGATTAGCTGAGGCAGAAAAAGTAATTGATTGACAAAATACGGTATCGCCGGCTTTTACTTCCAACAGAATTAAAGCTAAATGTATAGCAGAAGTGCCAGATGATAAAGCCGCAGCATGACTAGACTTTGTTCGAACTTGAAGCCCTTGTTCAAATGCATTTACATGTGGTCCAAGTGGAGCGATCCAATTTGTTGCAAATGCCTCGTTTACATATTTAAGTTCATTAGTGCCAATATGAGGAGAAGAAAGCCAAATTTTATTTTTATTCATTATGATATTTTATAGGTTTGGCTGGGAATCCAACAGCAGTACAGTTGGAAGGTAGATCTTTATGCACTAAAGCTCCGGCTCCGACGATTGTGCCCTCACCAATTGTAATCTTATTAATAATCTTAACACCAGTACCGCAATAAACCTTATCACCTATAAGAACTTCACCGGAAATATTTACGGAGGGCATAAATGACGAATAAGAGCCTATTTTAGTGTCATGACCAACAGTGCATGCAAGATTCAAAATTACATGATTTCCAATTTCTACATTAATTGTAATAATTGTTGTAGCACAAACAATGCTTCCTTCCCCAATTTTAATATTGAAATCTCCAATTATACAACTTGGATGAATTAAAACAGGAAAGGAAATATTAGTATTCGTTATAGACTCAATTATTTTAAGTTTAATTTTCGGATCAGCAATAGAGATAACTAATAGTAACTTATCTGAAAATGAATTTAATTCAAAAATACCTCCTAATAAATCACTTCCTTCTAAAATAGACCCTTTTGGAACCCCGTCATCAAAATACCCAATAAATTGATATTTTCTATCATATTTATTTATTTGATCAATTAACATCTTTACTTCTCTACCAAATCCACCTGCACCATAAATTGCAATCTTATTCATAATTAACATTTTTAACAACAACGCTACCCCACGAATACCCAACCCCAAAACCTGTTAACATTAAAGTGTCGTTTAATTTAACTTTACTTTCAATTAATAATTTTTCTAAAACGAGAGGAATTGTTGATGAAACAGTATTTCCAGTAAATTCCATTTCAATTGGGAATTTATCAACATCAATTCCGATTTTTTTTCTTAAATGATTTAGCATAAATGCATTAGCCTGATGAAAAACAAACCAATTAATTTCCTCTAATAGAATTTTGTTTATCGTTAAAGTATTTGAAACAAGTGTTGGTATTGCTCCTAGTGTGAAATTAAAAATCTCACTTCCATTCATATATAAATAGTCGTCATTTCTGGAATTCCCGAATAAATCAATATAAAATCCTTTACCATTTTTAGGAGAACAACTACCTCCATTATTAATTATTAAATTATTTGCGCCCTCACCATCACTACCCAATATGAAATTTTCAATTTCTAAACCTGAACCAGTGCTTATCCAGGTAGCCGTTGCAGCATCACCAAAAATCGCTCGGTTACTTTTATCTTGTGGATGTATATGTTTAGAATATGCTTCGGATGTTATTAATAAAACGTTTCTTGCGATCTGACCTGCAATTAGCCCCTTTGCCAAGGATAGTCCATAAATATAACCAGAACAGCCTTGATTAAAGTCGATTGCTCCAGAAGTCGAAGGGATTTTAAGGTCATTTTGAATTATGCAAGCAGTAGTAGGCAAAATATAATCGGGACTCTGCGTGCAAAGCAAGATATAATCCACATCATAAGGATTTAATAGCGATGATTCAAATAACTTTTTAGCAGCTTTGACTGCCATATCACTAACTGTCTCACTACCTGATAAACGCCGTTCTTTAATTCCAATTTTTGAAGATATTTTATCTACTGACCATTCTGGAAATTCATTAGAAAGCATTTCGTTTGTCAACTTTGAATCAGGAAGATATGAAGCGATAGACTTAATAACTATATTCATTTTTTTGATATTTACTGAATTGTAAAACCACCATCAAGAACTATCGTTGAACCAGTAATCCAAGAAGATTCATTAGAAACTAAAAATGATGCTAATGACGCAACATCTGAAGGCTTACCATAGCCCAATGGATACTTTTTCGAATCTTGAATTAATTGTTCTGAACTTAAAACAGTGTTATTATCTTTCCACATATCGGAATAAATCATCCCAGCACTAATAGCATTAACTCTGATTTTCTTGTCAGCTAATTCCAAAGCTAAAACTTTGATAATTCCATTTACTGCACTTTTACTTGCACTGTACATCAAATTACCCTTGGAGCCAATAATTGGTCCGCTGATTGACGAAATAAATAAAATACTAGAATCATTCAATAACTTCTTTTTTTTTAATAACGCTTGGGTTAAAAAAAAAGGTGAAAAGAGATTTGTATTCATAATTTTATCAAATTCATCTCTGTTAATAAATTTAAACGGCAATAATTTAATTATGCCTGCGGAATGAATTACTCCATTTAAATGATCTATTTCATCAGACATTTTATTTATAAATAAATGATCATTTAAGTCCCCAGAAAATATAGTATGATTAAGCCCTGACATCTTTGATAATGTAAATTCAAGCTCTTTTAAATTTCGCCCGGTTAAAACACATCGATACCCTAGTTCGGATAATTTAATAGATATTTCTCGACCAATTCCAGATGAAGCTCCTGTTACAAGTATTTGCCCACTCATTAGATTGAATTTAACAATAAATCGTATAATTCTTCTAATGTATTAAGCCGCATCATATCTTCCGACCTAATAGTTATTCCAAATTCTTCATCAATCATTGAAATAATTGACATTCCTGAAAAAGAGTCCCAAGATTCAAGATTTTTAAAACTTGAATTAGGCTCAAGCTCAAGAAGAAACTCATCTTCTATTGCCTCAGAAAATTTTTGCTTAAACTCTTCAAATGTAACTTTCATATTGCTATTATTTTATTATTTTCCTTTTTATTTAATTTAACGGCATTTATTCAGAGAAAATAGTTAAGAATTGATTTTTCTTACTATCATGCCATATGAAATCTCTACGTTATATTCCTTTTTTAAAAATTCAAATCCATTGTTTCCCATTATAAATCTTAAATCATTATCAATTAATTTATCAACATGATCAAAAAATGATTTTTGGTCAGAAGTTAAACATTTAAACCCAAAATTATTATTAACTGCAATTTCTCCAATATCTGTAACCAAATCTGTAGCACAAATAACAGGCAAGCGATTTTGCATATAACTTAAAATCCTAGATGGGAAATTCGGTATTGTAAATTTTGGATTTAAGAAAATTAATCCGACATGAGATAGCTTTATTATTTCATCATAGTCGCATTTAGGCAGTTCTTTTATGAGCAAAGCATTATTTATACCCTCGGTTTGAATCCAATAACTAAAATTATCATATTCTGTACCATCTCCAACAATTAGAAAAAAAGCCTCTTTGATAGAATTGCAATATGCAATATTGGCTTTTAAAAAATCAATACCTTGCGGCAAGCCAAGGTTTCCTCCAAAAATAAATATTATCTTATTTCTAGGTATTTTATATTTAATGTATAAATCAGTCTCCAATCCAAAAGAAATCTCTTTTACTTCAATAGAATTAGGATTTACCTCTAGCTTATTCGTTTCTATTTCAGGGTTTTTTCCTAGTACATAATTTAGATTGGCCGGTGACATACAACCAATAAAATCTGATATTTTATAAAGTACCTTTTCTTGTTTTCTGAAATATTTATAAAGTATTCCCTTGTAATTAATTAAATTTAAATCTACCGCATTTTGAGGAAATATATCTTTTAACAGAAGATATGTTTTAGCATTAGAAGCCTTTTTTAGTTGCTTTATAAGATAGGTAAAAGTTATAGGTGGGGTTGAATATAGAATCAAATCAACATCCTTGTAATTTACATATTTCTTTATTGCATTGAAAAAATAAAATTCTAGAAAAAGTGTTGTAATACCTTTTTCGAAAAAATTGGTTTTTTGAATGTTAGTAGTCCAAACGTTTAATATTCTTACGCCTCCTTCTTGAATATATTTAGTTTTATTCCCGTACTTCCTTTCGGTTGGACAAACAATTGTTATCTCATGACCATTGTCTCTAAATTTCCTAAGTAAATCAGGATAGATGCCCTGTGCTTCTATACTTTCAATTCTGGCTAATGTCAAAAAAAGGATTTTCATTATTCAGACCAAACTACTCTTTTAATGTAGTCAACATAACTAATTATAATTCTAACTACCTTATCTGAAACATTTGGCATAGAATAGTCTGCAACATTTCTAAATGATCTTTCATCGCCTCTTTTTTGTGTTTCAAGTTGAATTAATCCTTGTAATATTCTTTCAGGGTTAAGACCTACCATCATAACAGAGGCTTCCTCCATTGCTTCAGGCCGCTCATGCGCCTGCCTAATATTTAATGCAGGGAAATTCAAAATTGAAGATTCCTCAGAAATTGTTCCACTATCAGATAAAACTGCTTTTGAATATAATTGCAGCGCATTATAATCATTAAAACCTAGGGGCTTTAATAACTGAATATTTTTATGTAAAACAATTCCTTTTGAATCGATCATTTTTCTAGTTCGAGGATGAGTACTAACAATTATGGGTAAATCATATTTCTCTGCTACTAAGTTTAGACTTGAAACTAAACCCGCAAAATTCGAATCACTACTTATATTCTCTTCTCTATGAGCAGATACAACAAAATACCTGTTGCGTTCTAACTGCAAACGCTCTAAGATATTAGAGGATTTAATTGATGGCAAATAATGATGCAGAACTTCAAACATTGGTGAACCTGTTTTGATTATCCTATCTGCAGATAAGCCTTCCCTTAAGAGATATTCACGGGCAATATCACTATATGTCATATTTATATCTGAAATATGATCTACTATCTTACGATTTGTTTCTTCAGGAACACGTTGATCAAAACAACGATTACCTGCTTCCATATGAAAAATTGGAATATGTCTTTTTTTTGCAGGAATTGCACACAAACAACTATTAGTATCTCCTAAAACTAAAAATGCATCTGGCTTTATCTCTTCTAATAATGGATCAATGTTAATTAATATTTTACCAATCGTTTCAGTAGCACTTGATCCGGCTGCATTTAAAAAATAATCTGGCTTACGAATTTGTAAATCATCAAAAAATATTTGATTTAATTCGTAATCATAATTTTGCCCCGTGTGAACAATAATATGCTCAACTGCTGTTGATTTATCTAAGGCACTCATTACTCTTGCTAATCGAATAATTTCTGGCCTAGTGCCTACAACTGTCATTACTTTTAAGCGCTGTTTCATTGTTTAATTTATTTATACTATTTCAAAGTAGGTGTCTGGATCTTTTGCATCATAAAATTCATTAATCCAAAACATTGTATACAACTCATCTTCGCCTATATTCTTAATATTATGAGTATACCAAATAGGCATATCTACATAAGCAGGTTCGTCACCTGATAAATAATAATCAAAAATTTCATTAGTCCCAATCTTTCTTAATTGAATCAAGGCTTTTCCTTTTATTACCGAGAATCTTTCAATTTTTCTTGTATGAAAATGATTGCCTCTTGTAACTCCTTGTTTTGTAGTAGAAAACGAAACCTGACCACCAGTTTCTAATCTTATTATTTCTACAAAGTTTCCTCTTTCGTCAATGTTGTTTTTATACCTAATTGGGAAGTGACTATTCAAATCTATATAAGATCTGAAAGTATTGAATAGATTTATTTCAAATTGACTATTAAAACCTGGAATTTGACCGATTTCAAAATACTCATTTTTATACTTAATTAAGAGCTCAAGTATTTCAGAAACCTTATATGTGTCTGTATGCCCTATTTTAAGATTTTCATTGGTTTCAGTATTGAACAAGTCAATAATTTTTTTTACAAGCTCATTTATATATATAAGATTAAGCGTTGCATCAGTTTCAATTTTCGGTGATTCGCTATTAACTAACTGATGACAAAAAGTAGATATAACTGAATTATAAAATGGCAATCCAAATGCTCCAAATACATTTGGTATTATTATTCCATGAAAAGTAGAACCAGATTGATCTGCCCAACTAGCAAATAATTCCCTGGCAGCTTTTTTTGAATTCCCAAATTTATTATTTCTCTCCTCCTGAATTGATGAAGAAAATATAATTTGACCCTTAAAACCTGTCCTTTTAAAAGAATCAACTAATCTTTCCGCCAAGCCAACGTTTGTGTTATATATGGTACTTTCTTCATTATGACGATTAAGTCCCGCTAAATGAACTATTATATCACATTTTGAAACAAAAGAATCAAGATTTATGTCTTCATTAAACCAATCTCTTTTGAATTCATATAATTCAAATTTATTAATATCTAGTTCTAATGTGCGGCACAAATGCCATCCGATAAAACCATTTGAACCTGTTACACCAACTTTAATCATAATTAATATGGATATTGAATAGCATCTGTTTCTCCTAAAATATCTTTTCGAATAATTGGAAGCTTTAATAATAACCGTTTCATTCCTTCTACATCTAAAATTGCAGTATTATGAGAATGATACTCACTAAGATTTGCGATATCAGGCATACCTTCTGAAAAATACTGGTCATAGTTTAAATCCCTATTATCTGCCGGAATTCTATAATACTCTCCAAGATCTTCAGCTTTTATCATATCTTCTCTGTTAACAAGTGTTTCATATAATTTCTCGCCATGTCTCGTGCCGATCACTTTAATTTCACTTGAAGATTTGTATAATTCAATTAAAGCCTGAGCTAAAGTACCTACTGTTGCGGATGGTGCTTTTTGAACGAATAAATCACCTTGATTGGCATGCTCAAAAGCATAAAATACTAAATCAACTGCATCTTCTAGTGTCATCATAAAGCGTGTCATGTTTGGATCAGTCAGTGTTAACGCTTTGTTTGCTTTAATTTGCTCTATGAACAAAGGTATTACCGAACCTCTTGATGCCATTACATTCCCATATCTTGTTCCACAGAATATAGTCTTACTACTATCTAAAATTCTTGATTTTGCAACCATTACCTTTTCCATTAATGCTTTAGACATTCCCATTGCATTAATTGGGTAAGCAGCTTTATCAGTACTTAGAACAACAACTTTTTTAACGTTAAATTGTTGAGCAACTGTCAATACATTATCAGTTCCCAATATATTTGTTTTAACTGCTTCTAATGGGAAAAACTCACATGATGGTACTTGTTTCAAAGCTGCTGCATGAAAAATATAATCAACTCCGTTTATTGCTGGAATTAAACTATCACGATCTCGAACATCACCAATATAAAACTTAACCTTATTATTATTGACTCTTTTTCTTAAATCATCTTGTTTTTTTTCATCTCTGCTAAAAATTCTGATTTCAGAAAAGAAATCAGAATTAATAAAACGATTAAGTACAGCATTACCAAAAGAACCTGTACCACCAGTAATTAGTATTTTCTTAAAATTCATTTTGTAAAATTTTTAAAAGCTTTTCTAGATATATTTCAGAAGTGAAATTATTGTTAAAATGAGAGATTGAAGATTTAGAGAATGAATTATAAACATCAGGATTATTTACAAAAAATTCAATTTTATCAGCGATGCACTCCGGATCTTGTTTATTGACAAACATTCCAGAATTTTCATTAATCATTTGTGGCATTAATCTATAGTTTGTTATTAATGGCACTACACCATAAGAAATAGCCTCTAGTACTGATACCGGTTGGCCTTCGTTAAGATAATAACTTGGCAATACAAAAACATGTGCCTTTTGAAATTCAATTTGCTTTTCAAGACCTAATTTAGATTCAGAATAAGTAACAAAGTTTTCTAAATTATTACTACTTATATAATCAAAAAAATATGATTTACATTTTGTTAGATCAATATCAATAGGATCATCAACTGCATTAATAAACTTTCCAACAAAACTACAATGTACAATAATGTTTCTTTTGTTTATTAAAATATTAATTGCACTGAGTACATCCAAATAACCTTTTGATAGTATTAAATTACTCAAATACAATATTTGAAATTTATCTCCGGAACGATAATTCTTAAAATTTGCTACACCTAATTCTTTTTCAGGCAAGCCATTTGGTATTGAAATAACATTTTTAAGATTAGAATTCAAAAAACTAAAATTAGATTTAGAAAAATCGCCTTCTACAATAATTTTATTTACTTTCTTATATGTTAGTTTAATTAAATTTTTTAGAACAATGTTTTTATTATAATAGAAATTACCAAAATTACCTCCAAACTGATGAGCAACAATTTTACAACTGAACAATTTACCAATTGAAATAAAATAAAAGTCTCTTAAAAATCCTGCCGTAGACTGAGAAACAGTTAAATAAATAACACTATTAGGATTAAAAAATACCACTTTAATAAATTTAAAGCAAACGGTAATGTACTCTAAAACTCTATTAAAATCCAATTCCCCAGATTTCCTAACTCTTGTCTTTTCAGATTGCTCAGATATATCAACAATACAATGATTGATATTCTTTGAAATTACTTCGTCCAGAAGCAATTGAAACATCATTGACTGTCCAGAAATAGTCTTTAAATCCTTATTTAATTTGGGCCCAATCAAAATAATTTTACTTGGCATTGTTGATGTTTTTAAACCATTCCCAGTAATTTTCAAGGCCACTTTTTAGATCAATTAAAGGTTTCCAATTATCAATATTCATAGATTTATTTATATCTAGCACATTATATTCACAGTCAAACTTTCTTGGATTTTCAAGAACAATATCAATATTACAATGACTAATATCGACTATTAAATCAATTAATGATTTTAATTTAGTACTTCGACCACTTCCAATATTATATATTTCATACAAACTATTTTTTTTTGAATTTAATAGTTTCAAAATAAAAGCTGACAAGTCGTTGATATGAATAAAATCTCTTTCAATCCTTCCATCATCAAATAATAATAGAGGTTTTTTAGAAACAATACTATTAAAAGCATGTCCAATTATGCCTTGTGATCTATTAAGATTCTGATAAATTCCATATACATTTGAAGGTCTAATTATAGAAATATGGAATTTTGTATCAAATGAAAGAAATCTCAAAGATTGTTCAGCAATTTGTTTAGAAAATCCATATTGTGAAATAGGAGCACAAGTTGAATCTTCATGTATAGGTAATTTTAAATCTGGGTTTCCGTAAATTGTACCGCCAGATGAAAAATATAAAAAATCATTAGTATAATTGATTGATTTAATCAAATTAAGAAAATTAATTAATGGGAATAAATCTGATTGAATATCTACTGTTAAATCATTATTAGAGGCTGGAATTGTATTATGCAATAACCAAATTATACTATGAAAGTTTTTAGATATTAATTGATCACTCGTTAAATTATCAACATTCGAAGACAACAAATGAATATTTTCAAATTTCAAGAGTTCAGAGGTATTATTATTTAAACGATTAACCAAGAATACATTAAAATATTCCCTTAATTTAAGGGATAGATTTGTACCAATGAAGCCACCGCCGCCAATTATAAGAATGTTTTGCATCTATAGTTTAAATTTTGGACAAATCTGAAATTAGGTTATTACAAACATTTGTTATGTCCCAATTTTTACTGACATTATTGTATAGTTCAGTTTGAGCATTTTTAAAGTCTTCATTATTTTGAATTAAATTCGACATATTATAAAAAATATTAGAAAAATCAATACTTGGATCAAAAACATGTTGACTTTTCAAACCTTGTGGAATTAGTTCCTCTACATTTCCCAAATACTTCGAAACAAAAATTGTTTTTCCAGAAAAAACAGCTTCAATAGGTGAAAGTGGATTGGGATCTTTGAATGATGACAAAACAAAAAAATGACATACTTTATACAATTCAGCAATTTTATGTTGAGGCAAATATTCAATCAAAAAAATATTGTGAATTCCCTCAATCTTTTTACGAATTATATTTTTAATTGGTCCATTTCCAACTAAAATTAAATTGAAATTATTTCTAAAATCTACTGGAAGTCGCAAAAAATTATCAATTAATTCAAGTAGGCCTTTTCGCAGTTCTAATTGAGAAACCTGAACCACATTAATTTTATTGTTTAAAAATTTAATGTGCTCATTCAGAACTAAAGAGTCTTTAACAGGTATTTTAAAAACATTTTGATCAACTGTATTGGGCAAATAAAATACCTTACTTTCTCCAGAAACATTAAGTCTCACAAATTCTTTTGATAAATTATTTGGTACTAAAAAGAAATCAAATCTATTATAAAAAAATTTTCTTAAATAATTTACCAAAAGAAATTTACTTCTTGTGGAATAAACATGAGATTCAGACCAAAAAAAACTTGTAGATAAGATATTTCTAAAAAACCCAAGTAAAATCATATTAGTAGGCAAATTCCAAGATCCTGCTAGGATTGAATGTGTTGGATTAAATGATTTAATTTTTTTTACAAATTGGGAATTGAAATGAAAATGAGTGTTGAATAATGTTAAAGTAAAATTGGGTAATACTTCAAAAGTGAAATCATACTTAAATTTATTAGGATCCCAATCTCTGTTTTTCTCAATTTTTGCGCAAAACAAAACTAATAATTCATGACCCTGATCTTTAAGATTTGAAGATAATTCAGAAAAAAACGCACACCTATAAGGAGTTGGGATATTTGAAATAATTAAAACTCTCATTTTGAATAATCGTATAAAATAAAAAAGATAGGACTTATTTTATCATCCTTAACACTGACTTTTGTATTTATAAGACAAATTGATTTATTAATGTTATTTATGGAGTCAGGATGAATTGTAATTAAATTAGTGAAAAAATTTCTATCATTTATTTCTGATTTAATTTCAACACTTCCATTAATATTATTGAAACTAATGTTGTTTGAATCTATTTTACTATTGGTAAAAAGTAAAATAGTAATCGGAACTCCGTAAGAATTAAAAGGGACAGAATTTTTACAACTTACACTAAAAAAATTATTTAAATTGTCAGAAGTCGAATAATTTGTCTTTAAAATTTTATAATTATAAAACCATCCAAGAGGATCTAATAAGGCACTGAATTTTTTAGTTTTAGAGGCATTTTTTTCCCAGTTTGAAAGTCCTATAAAATTTGGCTTTGTTTCATTTTTAAGGTAATATAAGTACGTAAAAACTGGCCATGACAAAAAGAGGACTATTAAGTATATTTTCAAATGAACATATTTGAAATTGAAATCAAATAATGATAGAGTAATATTAAATATAAAAAAAGACGCAATTAATATTATAAATTCATGTCTTTGAAATGGCCTTCCGAATTCTAGATGAGACAATGAATAGGCTTCTGGCAATTGAATTAAATTGTTAAAAACATTTAAGAAAATAATAGAAAGTGAAAATAATAATAATATTAATAGTTTAAAGTTTTTTTTGTAGTATATCTTTTGGAGTAAAATTGATATATATATTATGCCAATTATTGAAAATAATGGATAAAAGTTAGAAATTATATTAATTCGTAATTTCAATAATATCAAAGGGAGCCCTAAAAGTATAAAGTTGTAGCAATGAATTAATGAAATAGCGCAAGCCTGATAAAATGTTAAAAGAAAATCAAATCTATTATGTCCTATGCTACTTGTTAATATAGACTCAGTTTGAACTAATAATATTAAAATAAAGAGAAAAATCGTTATCTTAATGAGATTGCTAAAATTGCGATAATTATAAAAAAACAAAAATAGTGCAAAAGGAAGGAGATAGATAACTTGCGGTTTTGTAAGTGCAAAAAACAAGATTGCAAAACAGTCAATTTTTTTTACTTCATTGGGAATACTAAAAGCTTTAATTAAAACAATTGTTGTAATTAATATGCCGATATATCCAATATTATGCAAATACTTCATCTCATAATTAAAAGAAAACAGTATTAAAATTGAAAAATAAATTTCTACATTTTTTAGAGTATGAGAAAAAATTAGATGAAATTTTTGCTTTAATATGTAGAATAAACTTCCATATAAAAACAACCTCGATACAATAAAAAAATATTTAGGTATAAAAGCATAATCAATTTTAAAAACATTAATACTATATGCAATTATCCTGGACGGTATTGAATAATATCCAAAATCTTTTATTAATAGATATTGAAAAAATGGAAATTTTAAATTAGCAACATAATTAGTTGCCGATTCAGCAAAAATATTTTCATATTTATATCCATTTAGATCATATAAAAAAAAATTTACAACAATAGCACCAAAAAATATGGCATATTTGCTATTCAACTTTCTATAAAACTCAATTAAAGACATTAAAGAAAACTATTTCTTGAATAATGATTTCATTTTATTATTTTCTTTTAACTGACTAAAATCAAAATAAAACAAGTATTTGAAAAATTTTCCAATTTCGCTCTTCTTAACATTTTGAGAAAATAGTGGGATAATCATTTTAGACATCTTATTGAAAAAATTAATTTTATGCCCATCTTCTCTTATATCAATTGGTAATAGATATTCATCAGATTCTTTACCAAATCTCTTTTCAACAGAAATATAACACTTACTTTTATCAATATGAAAAGCTATTATAGACTCAAATAATGAAATATATTGTACATTATATTTCACAACATCCATAGATTTAATTTTATTCAAACTATAGAATCTATCATTGATTACATCTATAAAATATTTAGTAAAGTTTATAAAACTATACTTGGAAGGATTTAAAAATTTTTCCATATAAGATGTATGTACATCCTCAATAATAATTACACCATTATCATTGACCATTGGTATAGTTTTAATTAAAGTAACACCCTGTTGTAAATTGGTATGACCTCCATCATCAAGCAATATATCAATATTACCGACTTTAGAATAAAAATTATCCCAAAAGTCATAATCAGATTGATTACCTATAAATATTTCAAATCCTTCACTTTCCAATTCAGCTTTTAAAGAATGATTTAGATCAATTCCAATTATTCTAGACTCCGGGTGGAAAAAGTTTTTCCATGCCTGGAGTGAACCGCCACCTAAAACCCCAACTTCAACAAAAGTTACCTTTTGACCTTTATATTTACTTAAAATTATCTCATATGTGTCAATATATGATTCGTATTTTAGGGCTGGTCTAGATATTGACTGAAAAGATGTTAAAACACTCATTTTTTTAAAGATTTAAATATGTAAGAAAAATAACTGTATTTTTTAGGATAAAAAAGAATAATTTTTAATAAAAGTTTTAACAAATAAATAAATTTGTTCCACACAAAAATTGGCTCTTTTATCATATAACGAGAAATCATAATTCTGCTATTTCTGAATATATGATAATACCTAAATGGCTTGTGCAGAATGATTTGCTTTTTAATTAAACTGAAAGGGAACTTAACAATTTGTTCCTCTCCGACCATATGATTCAAATGAATTAAATATGATGAGATATTAATAAAATTTTTATGATAGCATCTTAATGAGTAATCATGATCTATCTCGTCAATAAAAAATAACTCGTCAAAATAACCAATTACACGAGCAGCTTCAATAGACAAAAAAGAACCACTTGACATGATAATTTTTCTTTCATAGTAACTATTATCATAATCATTAAGATAATCTGATCTATCAAGTGATGAGGCAGCAGAAATTAATGCAATATTCTTGTTTTCATGTAAATAAATCAAATCCTCCCAGATAAAATTTGATATAAATTTAGAATCTTGATCCATTATTAATAAATAATCAAAATTATTATTCAATGCAAAATTTAAAGCAAAATTATATGATTTAGATAAACCCAAATTAAAAGATGGATTATGAAGAATAATTTTATTTGAAGAGAAAAAAATATTCTTCAGCTCAGGTAAAACTTCAACGGAATTATTGATTATAAATATTAAATCTACATAATCAAAATAGGATTTAATATTTTCCACGAGATTCACACTTGGAAAATATATTGGAACTACAGCAATTATTCTTAATTTTTTATCCAAAATTGTTTGGTTATAAATTGCTTTACTGGAACAGAAAACTTATCAAGCAAAAGATAATAAATCATCAACCCAACTAAACTGGTAAAACTGATACTAAGTATTTGGTTGAAAATGAAAAATTTTGATACATAAAAAAGAGACAAAAATGAGAATAACCCGATAAAAGTAACTTTTATGTATTGAAATAAATTAAATGAAATTTTGCATATCTTAAATACAGCAATCATTAAATAAATATTACATAAAATTTCAATTGATAACACAGAAACTGCAGCACCTAATATTCCTTTGAGATTTATTAAAAAATACAAAATTAACACACCCGCTATAAGTGCTAGAGCTCCATATATAAGTATATATATATCTTTATGAAAAATTGCCAATTGATTAATTAAAATAGTATTCAAAGTAGAGAATATGATTATAGAAGAAGCCAATTTTAAAATAACTGAAGACTCAGAAAATGAAGTACCACTAATAACGGTAACAATAAATGAAGAATAAATTGAAAAAAGAATTGCTATGGGTATTGTTAAAATTAAAATAAAAAGATAAATGTTTCGGAAGGTTGAATGCAGAGTTTGAATACTCCCTTCAAAGTAAAGTTTTGACATAGTTGGATATTCAGAAACTGAAAAAGAATTAATTATTCCAGAAAAAAATTTAACCAACTTTATCCCAAGAACATAAATACCAACCTCTCTAAGCGACACAAATTTCACTAAAATAAGAATATCTAGATTAGAATAAATTCCGGTAAGAATATTTGAGATTGATACTTTAAAGCTTTTTTGAAGACCATTTATTACAATTCCAAGATTAAAAAATTTGAAAAAATATATATGGTTATAGGAAAAGATTAAACTAATAATTGAATATAATAAAGAAGTACATGTAAGAATGATAAAATAAACCTTATAGTCATTTGGCGATTTTACAAAAAATAACACTGATAAAACAAATAAAATCCTAATTACTAGGGAACGCTTGGCTAAAAAGCCAAATTTATTTAAACCTTGAAAAATATATTCAAATTTAAAAGCTGAAAGAAATACCATTAATGCCGCACAAAACAATAAAGTAGGATCAATATTAGTATAACTTAAAATTGTGTAGATAATTAGAACTCCTATTCCAAGAATTGTTGAAATTAAATGAAACTTAAAAATCGAACTTACTTCAGATTTTCTCGATTCTTCATTCGAGTAGTTTGACATTTCTCTAGTTGCTACAACAAGAACTCCAGCACTACAAATTGTAATAAATGTCTGACCTAATCCATCGTAAAAATTAACAATCCCTAATTTCTCTGGACCTAAAACTCTTGTCAAAAATGGCAATAAGATGATCGGTGCAATTATATTAATTACCTGGTAAAAGAGATAACTAATATATCTATTTAATCTACTAGGTTGTTTCAATTTTATTGTTTAAAATTTTAATGTTTATATACTTAAAAAATAACAACGGGAAAAATGCAAATATTATGAAGTTGAAAACAGAGCTAAAGCCATCCCTTAAGATTTGAAAAAAAGAGAGATAAAAACTTAAATAAAAAATTAAATCATAAGAAATAATTCTGCGAGAAATAGATAATCTTAGTCTCATAAATAAATATGTACTTAAAATTGCAATTGGTGTAATTACAAATAAAGGACCTAAAAAACCAAAATTAACATACGATTCACCAACCAATGTTGGTATCCCTCCATTTATTTTAAAGAGTTGAGAATTTAATGGAATCTCTTGTAACCAATAGTTTACAGAGTTTTTATTTGGGAATAAGTATTTAGGAAGAAAAATTTCAAAATTAGTCAAGTAAGTATTTCCAAATTTAAAGGATGAAGCATCAATAGATTTAATTAAAGCTGCTTGATGATCTATAATATAAAGGTCTCCTAAATTGAAAATAATTGGCTTAGAATCACTAAATGACAGAAATTCCGATAAACTAGGCAGGTTTACGTTTGAATCTAGAGCAAAAAAAAGCAAGCCAATGTATTTTAGTTGGGAAAAAATTAAAATACAAATTACAATTACAAATCCTTTGAAAATGGAAATTTTGGGAAATTTTATTCCATTTTTAACCCAAAAAAGTGATGCAAAAAATAATAAATCAACCATAAGTCGCCATCTACCAAAGCCTTGAAAGGCTTGAATTATTATAGCTGAAAAAATTACATATAACAAAAATTTGCTTTTTTCATTGTTCACAAAATAGATTAAGACCAAAACAAGAATAAACCAATTTTGGATAGAATTTATTAAAGACCCAATAATTGAATTCTCTGAATCAAATGAAAAAAACTGAAAACCAAATATATTTGAAAACAACACAAATAAATAACCTGTTATAAGAGCCATCAATTTTATGCCTAAATTTATTGACCTGATATTATATTTAACGGACTTGTTTTTGTTAAATAGCTGGGAAAGTAAAACATAAACAACTAAAAAAATTGATAAGGAGAATATCTCTAAAATAAATGCTTTAATTAATTCAACTTCACTGTATTCTACGTTAATTGGCAAGTAATTTAACGGAGAATCTTTTAAACATAACCAACTAAAAATTCGAATTGAAACAAATATTACATGATATATTAGAAAATAGAAAAATGGATTTAAAATATGGAAATACGTTTTTTTTAAAATATAAAAAGAAAAAAATACCAGGCTTAAATCTAAAAAAAAAATAAAACTAAGCATATCTTCTATCTATATTTTGAAGTACATCAAAATTTATTTTTTTGCTTAAAGAAAAATGATAAATAGCTAATATTTGGATTTTGTAAAATTTAAAAAACGGTATTGAGATGTCATTTGTTTTTTTAATTGTCTTTCTTTTCAAAAAGATAGAGTAAAAGAAATATTTGCAAAAAAATAAATAATAATCAATTAGTTTTAGATTTTTTTTTGCAAAATAAAGTCTATTATAAGTGTTTAAATAAATTTTAAAACTTACTCTAAATTTTGTACTTCCTCCAACATCATGATAAACAGGATTACTGCCATCATATAAAATTTCTATATTCTTTTTTATTGCAGACAAAGACAAATCCCACTCTTCTTGTCCAAAAAAATAAGCCTCGTCATATAATCCTATTTTACTAAAAACATCTCTAGTATAAAAAGATGAAGCACCGGAGGCCCAATCAGTACTGTATATTTTTGAGTATTTATCTGAATCTATCTCTTTATATCCAACTGTCTTGTAATCAGCATTTTTATAATCAAAAAGCCCTCCCGCAAACCATATTATGTTTTTTTCTGATCTAAATAAAATTTTATTTGTTACAATTTCGACATTTTTAGTTTCAACTATATTTATAAATTTTTCTACTGTATCTGGCAACAGCTCTACGTCATTGTTTAGTATATAAATATAATTGCATCCATCACTAAGCGCTTTTTTAATTAGTAAATTATTAGCTCTAGAGAATCCGATGTTTTCATTCAAATCAATAAAATCGATCTTTATACTTGATCCATATTCGGAGCACAAATTATTAATTAATAATTTTTCGTTAGTATTCGAAAAATTGTCTAATAAATACACTTTAATATCTTTATAAGTCTGATTCTTTATCGATTCTAAACAAAATTGCGTTTTGCTAGTTGAATTATAATTAACTAAAATAATTCCAGTCATTTCTTAATTAAATTTTAAAGATCTCAGATACTCACCATACCCACTTTTGGCATATTTATCTGCCAAAACTATTAATTGTGCCTTATCAATAAACCCCATCCTATAGGCAACTTCTTCTATACATCCAATCTTCTGACTTTGACGTTTTTCAATCACACGCACAAATTCACAAGCATCCGCCAAAGATTCAAAAGTGCCCGTATCTAACCATGCAGTACCTCTATTCATAATACCCACTTGCAATTGCTTACGCTCTAAATATACTTTGTTGACATCCGTGATTTCATATTCGCCTCTTGGTGAAGCAGGAATATTCTTTGCAATTTCAACTACTTGATTATCATAAAAATATAAACCAGGAACTGCATAATTAGACTTTGGCGCTTTTGGTTTTTCTTCTAAAGACAATGCATTGTTGTTTTCATCAAATTCTACCACACCATATCTTTCAGGATCATTTACCTCATAAGCAAATACAGCAGCACCTTGTACGTCGTTGAAAGATTGTACCAACTTACTAAAGCCAGCACCGTAAAAAATATTATCTCCTAAGACCAAAGAAACTTTATCATTACCAATAAAATCTGCCCCAATCACAAATGCTTGTGCTAGTCCATTAGGAACCGCTTGTACTTCGTAACTAAATGAACAGCCAATTTCAGAGCCATCCCCCAGCAATCTTTTAAATTGATCATTGTCTTCTGGTGTAGTAATAATTAAAACTTCCTTAATGCCCGCTAACATCAATACAGACAATGGATAATAGATCATTGGCTTATCATAAATTGGCATTAATTGCTTACTAATCCCTTTCGTAATTGGATACAATCTTGTACCTGATCCACCTGCTAATATAATACCTTTCATGATTTTTCTTAATTAAAGGCACGCAGCATATTTTGCGAAGCTTCCTAAAGTTTTGTCTTTATCTGATAATTGAATTTCACTCACAGGTAATTGCCAGTCGATGTTTAGATCTTTGTCATTGTACATGATCCCCACTTCATTGCCTGGTTGGTAGAATTTATCTACTTTATAAAAGAAAGTTGCTCGTTCACTCAACACCACAAATCCATGCGCAAAACCTGCTGGTACAAAAAATTGTTTATGATTTTCTGCGGTCAATTCGATCGAAAAATGTTGTCCAAAACTTGGAGATCCTTTTCTTAAATCCACTGCAATATCTAGTACCGCACCTTCTAACACTCGGACTAACTTCGCTTGCGCTGCATCCCCTTTCTGCATATGCAATCCTCTCAATACACCTTTTGTTGATCTTGATTGATTGTCTTGTACAAACTCAATATCCAATCCAGTTGCAGCTTTAAAGTCTCTACTATTATAGGTTTCAATAAAATAACCACGCGCATCTCCATGTACTTTCTCGTGAATAATAAAACAGTCTTTCAGAGGGGTTTGCTCAATTCTCATTATCTATTCGTGTACATTTCATTATAGTATTGTTGGTATGCACCACTGGTTACATTGGTCAACCACTCCTCATTGCTCAAATACCAGTCAATCGTTTCTGCCAAGCCTTGTTCAAAAGTAACAGATGGAGACCATCCTAATTCTTTATTCAATTTAGTAGCATCAATCGCATAACGACGGTCATGACCTGGACGATCTTTAACAAACGTAATCAAGCTTTCGCTCTCTCCCTTTGTTCTTCCTAATTTTTCATCCATCTGTGCACATAATAATTTCACTAGATCAATATTGGTCCATTCATTGAATCCACCAATATTATAAGTGTCTGCGCGCTTCCCTTGGTGGAATACTAAATCAATCGCACGTGCATGGTCTTTCACAAATAACCAATCACGTGTATACAAACCATCTCCATACACAGGCAATGGCTTTTTAGTAATAATATTATGAATAAACAATGGAATCAACTTCTCCGGAAAATGGTTTGGACCATAGTTGTTAGAGCAGTTAGAAACTACGATTGGTAAATGATAGGTCTCACCATAAGCCCTCACAAAATGATCGCTCGCTGCCTTACTTGCAGAATAAGGTGAATTAGGGTCATACGGTGTTGTTTCAGTAAACAATCCTTCTTTACCTAAGCTTCCATACACTTCGTCTGTAGAGACATGGTAAAACAAATGATCTCGTTTAGCATCCCAAGCACCATTATGTGCTTTCTCATAACTCAAAGCTTCTCTCCAATATTCTTTGGCTGTATTTAATAAGTTCACTGTGCCAATCACGTTCGTGTACACAAAATCCAAAGGTGAAACGATCGAGCGATCCACATGCGACTCCGCTGCTAAATGAATTACATCCGTGATGGCATGCTTTGCAAAAATATCCTTTAAAGCTGCAGCATCTAAAATATCAGCTTTCGCAAAATGATAGTTTGCTGCTTTTTCGATATCCTTTAAATTCTCTAAATTGCCCGCATAAGTGAGCGCGTCTAAATTAAATATCTTATAATCAGGGTATTTATTGACGAATAAACGCACAACATGCGATCCAATAAAGCCTGCCCCTCCTGTAATTAAGATGTTTCTTTTCATCTACTTTTATCCATTATTAATTTGCCCATAATATGCTTTCTCTCCATGTTTTCGAGTAAAGTGTTTATTTAAAATAAATCTTGGGAATTCAATGTTATGATTTAAGTTCAATGAATGAAATGCCATATGCGCGCAAGACTCTAGTGCAACAGCATTTTCAAATGCTTTTTGTGAAGTTTCTCCCCAAGTAAATGAAGCATGCCCTGATAATAAACATCCAGGCATATGTATTGGTTCTAAATGATATTTTTTAAAGTAATCAACAATTTGAATTCCTGTTTCTTTTTCATAAGCACTTTCTACTTTGTCTTTATTTAGATATGGAAGACATGGAACATCTCCATTAAAATGATCCGAATGAGTCGTGCCTAATACGGGAATAGATTTACTTGCTTGAGCCCAAATAGTTGCCCATGGTGAATGAGTGTGAACGATACCTCCAACTGAATTAAATCCTTTATATATTTCCAAATGTGTTAATGTATCTGAACTTGGTTTTAATTTAGAATCAATTACATTTCCATCTAAATCAACAAGAACCATGTCTTGCCATTTTAATAATGAATATGAAACCCCACTTGGTTTAATTGCAAATATCCCATTTGCTCGATCAAATGAAGAGGCATTTCCCCAAGTTAATACAACTAGTCTTTCTCGGACTATTCCCATATTTACTTCAAAAGCTTCTTGCTTTAATTGGTCTAAATATCCTGTTCCCATAAGTGAGTATATTTTAAATTAGTCATAACTGCATTTGGATTAAACCCCAAAGATTTCATTGAATGGCGATATGGTATGATATCATTAGGTCTCCCCCATCTTTCTGGACAAACTAGACAAGTTTGCAGAGATGACAATGCAAGAGTATTATTAGAATCTATAGGTAGTTTGGTATTAGTATCGACCCACACCCAATCAACTAACTTATTATAATTATAAACTAATTCAATGGGTTCATCTTCGGAAAATCTAACCGCTATTGCACGTTCTCCCAAACGGCTTGCTCTATATAAATAAGGAAACTCAACATCCAATAAAAAAAAAGATGGAATATTCCTTTCTCTTACTAATTGCAAGACATCATTTTCAATCCCTGCCTCCTTTATATTTAAAACTAGCAACCCATGTTTATAATTGTCTAAATAATCAACTAAACTATCTCCCGAAAGATACGGTTCGTGGTTTAAGATCAATTTACTATCCTGTGATCGAATATCTATTTCGCACCCATATTTAACAGGTACTTCCAATAATTCATTTATTAAGTTAATTCTATGTGCAACAATTTCCATTTAACGATTGCCTTTAATGATATCATTCCTTAATTCAATTATATACCCTATTGTTCGTTTAATCAATTTAAATTTCCCTTTTAATGTCCCGCCTCCTTTTGCTTCTCCAAATTCTCTATTAGAAAAAAATACAGGAAACGATTTAATAGAAATTTTAATTCTGTTAGCAACAAAAAGTACATATAAATCTAAGGAGAAGTCATATGGTGCTTTTTTAAGATGACGCATGAAGTCCCGATGAAAAATTTTAGGCTGAGCATTAATATCCCATAATTTTTGATTTAAAAACAATGAAGAAATCAATGACATGCCACCAGTAAAGATATTATCGAAAAGATTTCTACCCTTTCTTTCGCCTTTTACAATACAATGATTTGAATCTAATTCAACTTTATATAATTCATAGGCAAGTACTACATCTTTAGGATCAGTTTGTAAATCCGCATGGGTCCAAGATAAAATTCTTCCTTCAGCGACTGCTAATCCTTGTAAAATACCAAATCCATAACCTTTGTTTATCGGCACATGTACAGATTTCCCAAAAGTATAATTTTCATGACTTAATAATTGATCTAGGACAATTTGTGTTTCGTCTTGAGATCCATTATTGACGAAAATAAATTGGATATCATTTCTTCCCTTGCAAGCATTTAAGCAAGCCAAAAATAATCTTGGCAATGACTTAGACTCATTATAACAAGGAATTACTATCGATAAATTAATCAAATTGATGTCTTTTTTTAAAATATGCAAGCCAATATTGGTATTCTTGATAATCTTGAGGAGTGCCCCAACATATATATTGATCTACTTCATGAACATGTATGTTAAGACCAGATTTTATTGCAAAATTACTTGCAACATCAACATAAAATTCATTATTTATTCTATAATTTGATTTAACCATTTCATCTACAGAATCAAAAAAAGACTTTGCTTTTTTAAAGGTAAATGCTCCAATTATTGCATGATCGCTCATAGGATTTTTGCTTATTGGAATTTTACAGCTAATATGAACAGCTTTAGTTGATTCGGGTTCAGTTTCTACCCAACCATACATTTTAGGGTTTTGAAGAACTGCCGGATTATTTCTAAAAGTCCAGATCCAACCATCTAATTCTGGATTTTGATACATTTCCTCTATAATACTCTGATTATATACCATATCGTTATCGGAAGCACCAATGTTTAATATAGCATTGTCTGGGATATGATCTCTTGCGGCTAAACATGTAATTGCTTGCCCCTCTGTTAACTCATCAATAGTTATAATTACAACATTATTCAAATACTTTTCCAGTATATCTTTAATTGGATATTCTTGTATATGATGCTTTCTGCATACAAAAATATTTTTGTCAGCAGCAGGTAATGATTTGCATGCACGAATTACCATTGGTATACCATCTACATCGATAAATGGTTTAGGTATTATAAATCCTACATCTTTATATCTTTGACCTTCACCAGCCATTGGCACTAAATTGATTCTCATTTGATTCCTTATTGCCAGGTTTGAATAAGTTGATGACTATCTCCTAATATTTTAAATAAAGCTAAGCTTCCACCACTTTCTTTCAGATTTAAATTGATTGGTGTTGTTTTTATCTCATCAATTAATTTCTTGCCTTCTTTTTTAACTGAAGCTATCGTTAAGTGTGGAATCCAATGACTTCCTACAAAAGGAAATCCGTATCGATCATATGATTCTTTGTATTTACCTTCCCATGTATTATTGTAAAAAAGAGGCATTTTAATAAAATCTAAAAGAGACTCAGATAGGTTTTGTTGAAATTGAAAAGCCAAAAAGTTGGGTATTAAGCCAACTGATAATGTATCGCCTCCTGTTACCAAATCATTATAAAATATTTTCCAAGAATCCACTAAAAAATCAATTTTTACATTTTTAATTCTTGATATAATTTGAGATTGATCCTGCTCATCTGCATTAAATAAAAAAATAGTAGAATGTACGGGGTGATTTAAAAAAAATGCATCAGGCTCTATTTTTCGAAATCTATTTTTCCAAGATTCTACATATTGATTTAGCTCTTCATTCGGAATCCAAAAAATGCCATATTTAGTAAATGGTCCTTTATATCCTACTAATTCATCTTTATACTTCTTTTGTTGTTCCTTTGTAAAGCACGGGATTAAAACATTATTAAACATGAGGAAGTGGTGTTCATCAAGATGACCGGGATTCAACTTATACCAATTATAAACAGGTTGGTTAAATACTTTACCTAATAATGCCCTCAAAACAACATTATGTGTTACTATTGCTGTTTTGTTTTTTGTAAAACCCTTATTTATAAAATTTTGAAGCCTATTACTCACATCCAACTGACTCTCGCCAGCAGGAAATTTTGGATCTTCATTTTTTTTCCAAGATTGAACTATTTCTGGGAATTTATCATTTAGCTCTTTTAATGTTAATCCCTCAGCTAAACCATAATCAATTTCGTTTAACAATTCGTTTTGACAACGTTCTTTAGTTTTAAGTAACTCACCAGTTTCTATAGTTCTTTCTAAGGTTCCTGTATAAACTACATCAAAGTATTCATCACAGTCAATTTCAATTGGCTTAATTATCGAAGGATTTCGTCCAACTCCAAGGAAACTACCATCATTCAATTCTGTCTTACCATGTCTAAAAAAGTATAATTTAGTATGCGCTAAATTATTCATCCAGGTTGTAAGATCTTTTATAAAATCTTCAAGCCTAATAAAAATATTATCAGGTTCTTTCGCATTTTCATATTTCCAATTATGAAGTTCTATTAAAAAATTAGAATGATTGTTAAACGAAGGATCCAATGATCCAAAAATTTCAGTTAATTCAGAAATAGTGTATCTATTGTTAACTTGAAATAAAATCTTTATTAAGTTAAGCTGTAGAAATTTTAATACATGATATGCATATTCTTTTTGATGTCTATCATCAATTTGAAAAGTTTGTTTTTTTTCAGAATAAGGATTTGTTGTAAAATCGTATTCTCTGTAGCTAATTACTTGTTTTTTTAAATCGTCTAGATAAGCATCCAACCCTCTCCTTGAACCCACCAAGTCATTTAATTGAACACCTGAAGCTGGATAAATTTCAGATAAATTTTTGCCAAATATGGCTGGAAAAAACTCCCAATCAAGGCAAGTAAATGGGCTTTCCAAAACGTGTTTACGATGACCTAGGACATCATAAACCATGATATGAAAAACTACAGTTTTATCGTTGTTAAACTTTAATGGGCCAAATGTCATATTCAGCTTAATTTTGTAGTCTTCCAAGCCAATATCTAATCCTTTAATTGAACCAGCAGCATTTTCAATTTCACTAAATTTTGCACCTGAAAGTTCATCGACAATAACAATTATATCAATGTCACTTATCAGCGTAATATCAGTAGATGATTCAAATGAGCCTACAAAAGTAATCGAATTTAAGCCTTCTATTGGCGCAAGTTTATTTACAATTACAGTCTTAATCTGCGCCTTTAAAAGATTAATATTGTGCATATTCCCCTGATGTTTGTAAATGCATTATATTCTTAATTGGATTAGGAGCTCCTAAAATATAAGAACCCGAAACTACCGATTCGACATTTAAATATTTAACAGTTGAATCATTTACACCTCCGTCAACACAAATTTCAAATTCCGTTCTGTTTTTATGAGCATTCAATTTCTCAAGCAATGGAAGAGCTGAAGCATCAAATTTTTGTCCTGAAAAACCTGGTTGGGGTATTGTTAATAACAATACATGTTTAATCTTTTTTGTTTCGATATAGTAATCTATTATTTCTAAAGGCTCATACACACTCAATGCAATACCTGCTTCTACTTTACTAAAATTAATTTTATCAATAACCTCTCCTAAATTTTCATCCATTGTCGGATGTACATAAATCACATCTACATATGGAAGCAAATCATCAAGCCATACAGAAGGGTTTCTGGACATTATATGAACTTCAATTTTCTTATTTTGCCAATATGCTCTCACAACTTCAGCACGATAAGCTTTTACATCTTGAGAATTGGGATTGTATGTCGTGTCTACGATATCTATATGAATGAAATCAGAAATATTTGAAATTTTATTAAAAATCAACTTTATATCTTCCACACCATCTGCATAAATTGCAACACCAACCTTTTTATATTCCCTAAATGATAGTTTTCGATGTAGAATGTAAGAGATTATAAAAAATAATCCAGCAATCACAAATCTAGAAACATCCATATTATAACCATAACTTTGGATGCTACTTCTTAATGTAAGTTGTATACTAAAAGAGAGAGTTGAAATTAAAGAAAAATAAAAAAGTGCTTTTTTCCTTTTAGCAGGTGTTATATGAAAATTGAATCTCACATTTAAAAAAAACGCAGCTAGTAAGCCTATTAAAAAAGCAAAAAATGTCGTTGGCAAATATGAAACATTGTAAAATAACAAGAATTTAGATACCACCAACTCTATTAATAGTGATAAAAATCCAAAAAAAATGTACAAAAACAGAAATCGGTATCGATAAAAAAGAAAATTAATTTTTTTCAAATCGCTAATTTTAAGATTTTTTAAAAACCATATACTTCATCCCTGCAAAATTAGTTATTGCAGAAATTATTGTAGCAAACAAAAATGAAACTTGTACCTTGAAATTATACCTAGCAAAAATTTCTAATGAAGTACTATTCACAAATACATTTAGAATCAAAGTAGTTAGATAAAGAATAATAAACTTACTTAAATGAGACCAAAAATGATTTTTATTATTAAAAGTAATACTTCTATTTGCTATAAAAGAGAAAATAGTACCAAAGGCAAAACTAAAAGATTTAGCGATTATTAAGTTTGATATAATCTCAGCTAAACTTCTATAAAGTAAGTAATCTATAGACACCGTAATCAAACCAATTACTAAAAAATAATTTAGTTGTTTTAACGATTTCACAATATCTACAGAGAAATTATTTCTATTAAAAAATTAATACCCAAAGCTTCGTATATGAAATAATTAGTTACGCCTTTTGAAGTAGCAGCCAAGATGAAGACTGGATTTTTCTTCCCAGACCATCAATCAATTCAATTCCCAATTCTTCACATATAGATCTTTCAGGTATAGTATCATTATTTTGATCCCCACCATTTGCAAAAACTAGATCATATTCATTGCCAAATTTATCAAATATCATTTTGATAGACTCAATTACAGTTCTATCCTTGTCGATAGAAAGAAAATATTTATCCACTAATCGTAAACTTCCTACAATAAATATTCTTTCTTTTTCATCCTGAAATTCTTTAGAGCCTTTTAACGCTCTTTGTAAATCATTATTTACTATAACAAAAAGTTTATCCCCATTTGCTCTTGCATTATGAAAATATTCAATATGCCCCTTATGGATAGGATTAAAATAACCGCTAACTATTACTGCTTTCTGTTTCATAAATTTTAATACAAAAACTGCGCACCAAACTGCGCACCAAGACCTTATATTTTTGATGTTTTGCGTTAATCTGAAATTTTAAATAAAATTATTTAACGCTGTTAATCAAGTAATTAACTATTTACGAATATCTACGAATACGATTTGGCCGTCTGGACCACACTAATCACAACAGGAATTTTTACTAATTTTGTTATTGATATAATAAATATACTTAATGTTTAATATTTTTAAAAATTTCTTTAAATCAGGCAAACCTCACCCATACATCTTCAACACCACCCCTACCCCTTCCAAATGCTCCCTCCTAAACTCATCTATACCAAAAAGAGCAATACGAATTTTCTTCTTTATTAACTGCTCCACCTTTTCAATCAGTTGAAAAATATAATTTCGGTCAACTTCCCCTACTAGGATAAGATCTATGTAGTGAGAGTTTTTTCCTTCTGCTAAGTCCCCTGTGAGATATACCTGGGAAACATCACCCAATTTATTGAGGATATGCTCCATGATCTGGTCAATACCAATGTATTGCAATATGACATTGCGCAAAGAGACAAACATAGGATGTTCCTTGTTGACCCCATATTCTTTTACCTTGGTATTTTCTTCATTGATGAATTCCTTGATAAGATGCATCTCCGTTAGCTTTGCCAGTTCCAGTCTAACAGTATTGCTGCTTACATCAAATTCTCTTTCAAGGCCACGAAGAAAAACACGGGTATTAGGATTTAAAAAAAGGCGGGTAAGTAACTTGAGCCGTATCTTACCGGTGAAAAGTTGTTCTAAAATCAAGAGTAGTAGGATTATTGTACGCTTTCGCACCGATGAGTCGCAAAGGTGTACTCGTCAAGATAGCGCAATAATGAGTAGCAAATATAAATAGTTATTGAGGATTATCATAAAAAACCGAATATTTTTTAAATATTTTTTTTTGAGATAGTTCCATTCAATGGATGAATGTAACTTCAGCTGCCATAACCCTGCCAATTGCCTGGCATTTCTGGTAATTCTTTACCAAGTTCCAACATTGGATATGCATTTCTAAACCAGGTTCTTATGGTATTCAACATATTGTATAAATCTAGGGTAGATGCAAAAGCTATATTCCATTGCGATGCATTTTTTTCTGGGTCATTCGCGTAGTCATGTGCAAAGCGGTTGCGAACAAGACGCACTTCTTGCCACATTACAATACTATCAATAAGGCCTAGTTTTTCAAGACGATGAAGAACATCAAGCATTGGTCGTTTATCCACAGGTTCATAAAGATAATTCAGGATGGAGGTAAATAAGCGGGTACCCATTGTGTCCTGCAACTTGGTGTACCGCAAAATAAATTGGTCAATATCCTGCACCTGTTCATCGGTAAGTAAATTTATATTTTCTGCTGTCAACGGACTGAATGTACGAATAGCAGCTAATGCATGGCCTAAGTGATAAATATGTCTTTCGCATTCCCTCCAGGCATCCTGGAGTTTTAATAAAGGTATGTCAATGCTCATAATAAAATACCTGTTTGTTTTGCCACCTCGAAAATGGGAGGAGTAACTTTTCGGGAAGGGTAATCGACCAATACATCTATTTTCTGCTCTCCTAATT
>Ga0247843_1002851_pt1 | contig 30034 bp, 14 predicted proteins | sample LaCruzMarch2017__FD_192420 | JGI IMG/M metagenome (GOLD analysis project Ga0247843, IMG submission 192420) | Freshwater microbial communities from meromictic Lake La Cruz, Castile-La Mancha, Spain - LaCruzMarch2017_8m | ecosystem: Environmental > Aquatic > Freshwater > Lake | place: Spain... | reverse complement strand
CAACGTCTACAGACCGCATTCAGCTCTCCAGGGGCGTAAGCCCTTGGAAGTCCTCCAGCAATGGAAAGCGGCTTGATCACCCCACTAGCTCTCATAAGAACTGGAGCAGCAATGGGGGTCACGTCACTTGGATAGTGCCATTGTGCAAAACACCACTGAATCTGCATTGTGGTAGTAAAGGCACTTACTAAATAAAGTGAGTAATCTTTGATAGTATGATAATTAGAGAGACCCACTTCCATAAGATGCAAAAGATCAATTCACAAGCTGAATCCCTGTTAATGGTTTACTACTATAAGTATCCGACACATAACCGAAGTGGTATCAATAAGCATGCTTTTAAGGCTTCCCGTCAGTCATTTTTGAAATATCTAAGATTTATGACAATAGCTTCAACGGAAGGCGTGTTTTGGATAGATTAATGAAATAATCATGAACAAATGGAAATAAAAACCTTTTTTTATAATCGATTCTCTTTAACATCAGATGGAGCTTCCCATCGCTGCAATACATACGTAGAGGAAGTTATTATTGAATTAGGGCATAAACTTCACCCTTGTGAACCGAACCCACCTCATCGCCGCTATAAGTCTCTTAACTATATTCCCTGGGATAGAAGAGATAGGATACTGCGAAATCAATACGTCCCTTCTGATGTCTCTATTTATTGTGATCGAGGGATTGCTTATGGATTGCCATCATTCGAGTCATCCAAATTCAATATATTATTATTACATGGGTTGGCGTACAACTATGAGCTTATTTACAGTCAAAGTCGGTTTGATTTAATCATCACTACATCAGCTTACTGGGCTCAAGTTACTAGAATGATGTTGAATGGAGTCGTTATTCATAACGCTGATGAATTAAGTTATCTTTTATTATCCCATAGAAAAGGGAGCAATTATCCCCTCATTTATTCAGTCTCACCTCCCATAGAAAATACATTAATTGCATGTAAATCTAAATTAAATGAATTCATGAATACCCACGAACTACAGGATAATAGTAGTATGATTCTAGCGCATGCACTTCAGCCAAATAAAGCAAATTATGGGCTATTAGTGGGAACTGTTATTTCACTGTCCTCTCTATACGGCCAGGAAGAAAAGAAATTTAAAATTATTGTATTAGAGGATATTCGCATCAACATTAAAGAAGCACTTAATGATTTTTATTCGAAATATAATAACTTGATTGATAAAAATATTTTGATAGATGAAGCCTTAAATTGTTTTATTTTCACCAAACGGCTTGTGCAATCTCAGCTCCATGAGTTGTTTAAAATATGTAACTTTGCTTTCCTTTATAATGATGTGCCAGAGTCATTTGGTATGTATGCGCTAGAATCTGTCGCAAACAGATGTCCTGTATTTACTAATGGTGCGGGCAACATGAGGAACGCGTTACCTTATAACAAAGGTTTGTATATCTATGAGACATGGGATCTCTATCGTGATTACATTGAAGAATATCAACATCTTGCAAATTTTATTCGTAAAAAACTAGAAGATAAACAAATAAAGCAAGAAATAGACATCGGTGCAGACTATATCAAAAATAACTATAATCTCATTCACTTCAAAAATCAAATAACACACATAATTCAAACCATAACTCAAGCTCTAGATGGCGTTAAGACGAACCTACACAAACATAAAAATTATTCAACCACATATAATTATAGGATCTCTCCACTAGTTAGAAAGATTTACGTTGAAAAATTATCTGTTATTGCAGATCACCAGTTTTTTACTTTATCAGATCAAGAAATGAGTGTACTCTGCTATATTAATGACAAAGATAGTGTTTCAATTGAAACAAAATTTTCGTGTAATGAAGCTATTATTAATTTATTGCTATCAAAAGGATTGATAATCTATGATTAATCGATTGATAATCCTTTCGCCACATTTTGATGACGCAATATTTTCCGTTGGTGGACTATTGGCTGCATGGAGCTCCCAATTTAAATCCATGATTGTTGTTAATATTTTTACCTCAAATCCTCCAAAAGAATTAACACCACAAGCGAAATTATTCCATAGACGATATATCGATGAAAATCCAGTCGCAATACGTTGCATGCTCGATCAAAGAGCATATTCTCATTATAATATTGAAATAATTAATCTAGACTTCCTCGATGCAATTTATCGATTTGACGTAATCGATAAAAGGCCTAATTATCTAGATCCCATCGATATTTTTTCTACAGTAAACCCTAAAGATACGTATCTTGCTGTAAGTATATTCAAATCTATTGAGCAGCAATTTAAGCTTACAAATGAAGATGTCATACTTTCACCATTAGGAGTTGGTGGTCATGTTGATCATGAAATTACTCGACTAGCAGCGGAAAATTTTGAACAGCCTTTAGTTCTGTATTACGAGGATTGCCCATATAGTTTTCAGCCTACTATTCGATCTTCGCGCCAAGTTCTAACGATCAATATGTACCCATTAATTGTTCCTATAGACAGTAACTGCACATCTCTAAAAATAACAGCAATTAAAGAGTATAATACACCAGTATCTACTAACTGTTTTGTTAACTATATGGCAGAAATAAAACCTCATGCATATGCTGAAAGGTTGTGGGCATTTAATCCACTGAGTCAATTGTTTTGAAATTCGCTGGATTGCAAACATTTTTGTACTTATGTTTGACAATTGATAGTAAATGAATTTGGTTAGATATTTCGTAAATATTGGAATAATTACCCAGCTTTTCACTCAATTCAATTTTTGAATTAAAAATCGTACAAACAGACTTCAATGATTCAGCAAGTGGAAAGCCAGCTAAATTAAAAAGGTTTTGTTTTATCTGCTTATTTATCGTAGTTACCGTAAATGTTGTTGTAATCGAATTTTCCAATAACGGGGAAAGGCATGAATGAAATGGATATCGCACATGATTAATGGAATAAATTAAACATAACTTATCAAAAATTGATATCAACGTTTCCGCTTCCTCATGGGTGCTATACAGTATTGCGCAATCCTTGTAAAAATAACTTAGACCTTTCAGATCTAATAATGTTAGAATATCACACTCTTTCCCGACCACCGTCCACATTAAAAATGATTTATTTTCATTACCTAAAAGACCGTCTATTTGTTTTAAAATTTTCAAAAAGTCTTCAAAGGAAATTAATTTATAAAACAATCCACAAATAATTTCTGAAAGACTAAATGCATAAATATCAAATGATAAGTTTTCATTCAAGCTTGCAATCTGACAGTATATATATACTGTATGCCTGATAATTTCAGACCTAAAGCTATTCAACTTATAATACTCGCTAAATAAATCGACTCCGAAATATTCTTTAAAGTTAATATTCCATTTGTCTGGCAACACAGACCATGAAATTTTGTGATATGATTGAGGTGAATTAAGCCCAGGAACTACGATTGCAGTACTCATTTGAAGTTAATTTTAGATTATACCCTTCTACTCTAACCGTTTTTATTTATGAAAGTAATAATGTACCTTCACCTTTTGAGCAGGTAGTCGTCAGCAGAAAACTTGCGCTTTCGTGTTTGTCATTTCACGACGTACAGGCTTCTATCGTGAATTTAGGTAAAACAATCTACGGTAAACCACAGCTTCGATGGACTAATGAATTTGTTTATTTTAATATTTCCCACACGCAGAAAATAACTGTTGCTACTGCTTCAAAATTACCAGTTGGTATTGATATAGAGTTATCTGATCGGATTCAGGAATCGGAAATAGAAACTTTAAGCAGATATTTATTTAATTCATTACTTGACGCGGAACGTCTCTTAACTTTAAATTCAATGACTGAACTGTGGGTGATCAAGGAAGCTGTTTTGAAGGCTAGTGGCTATGGGTTATGGGGTGGATTAAAAAATATAGACATACATATGGACATCACTGGTAATGGTACCGCACTTCACAACGATAAAAAATACGAAATTTCAATAGTAAGCATAAAAGAGTTCACCGTTGCATTAGCAATTCTAATGGAAGAAGCTATATTTTCGGGATCATATTGATTCTCTTAGTAGTCAGGAGCCTTAACCTTTCCTTTGCTGAGCTGCACTAGGGTAAAAAGGTCCTTGATTGCTTGAAAATGTTCCTGACCATCACCCGCGCTAATCTCAAGGCTGGTAACGAAGCAGCCGCTAAGGAGCTTCTCCACAAAAACTTCAATCCTTCCGACGGTAAAAAACCCTCTGATGTGGTTGATGGTTTGATTGGCTTTGGTATTATGAAAGCAAAAGCTGACCCTAGCATGTACGGTATTTGTACAGTTTGGCAGTCTGAAGATGCTTTCGACAAGATGTCATCCAATCCCGCTGCTGCAACTGGCGGTGATTTCGTTGAAAAGCTGAAGGCCCTTTGTGATGGCAATGTTTCTGGTGAAGGCTTCTACATCGAAGGTATCTGATTCATACCTTAACGTAGACCAAAATCTTGCTTACCAAACCTAGCCTGGTCATATAGGAGCTACCCAAGTCGTTGACGTATCAAGTCAACGACTTGGGTTTTCTATATTGTAGGTTAGAGTGAATTCACTATCTCTTGATTTCTATAATGAAAATACTTGCTGTCCACTTGCTGAGGATGTATTACAATGCAAAGTACCTACAGCATGCAACTGAACGGGGCCTATGAAAATTGCTACTAAATATCTGGCAACTCAGATGCAATCTGAAATTATTGCTGGTTATCTAGCGAGTTCACATGAAGATTATATTGGCCAGGTATCAATTAAAACTGAAAAAATTGACCGCGCTTCGCTAAATTTTGCGATACAAAAACTGTACGCACGGCATGAAGTCTTAAGGACAGCATTTGATTGGCAGCACCAAGATGGTATTAAAGCCGTAGTAGCAGATAGCCTCCCAATTGGTGAATATATAAATAGTTACTATATTGATTCACTTGAAGAACTTTCTCATATTAAATCTATGGAAAGCAAACTAATTTGTTTAAATAAACCTCCCTTAATTAGAATTGCCATCGTTCGAAATAATACTGATCATTACATTTTGTGGACTCGTCACCATGCGGTTACTGATCAAGAGTCTCTAAAAATATTTTGGTCTGAACTTTGGTCTTTATATGAGAATCCGACTTTATACCTAGAACCCGTACTTCCATATAGTGAATTCGCTAAAAAAGATAACAATTTCGTAAAATCGCGCTCTAAACGCATACATCTATTCTCTTTCCCCCATGCTAAACGAGTTAAGTCAAATCTGGAGTTGAATAACTCAGAGTTTGTAGAAGTCAGATCTATTTGTAAAACCGCAAATATTACACTTGCCGCTTTTTGCTTTTCTGCATTTGCTTATTCAGTTAAATCATTTTTTAATGCTAGCATTCCTTTTATAAGTTTTGTTGAATCTGTTCGACCAATTGAGTTCTCTAAAACAATGGGCCCTTTTATAAAAAGTTCATTGATTTCACTTGATAGACTTAACGAGACTAATATTCGAGAATTTAGGACTAATGTGTTTAATCAGATTTTGAAGGCAAGAGTAGAATCATCAGCAAAAGAACCTTATTCAGGCATTCTACAAAATAGTACAAATATCTCATTTTTATTTGAAGAAGATCGTGGTCTTATATCATTGCAAACTTTAGAAGAATCTGCCGGTATTGAAGTGCGTTTGAAATTATTTTGTCGTGTTTGTATTCAAGATGATTGTTTAAAAATAGAGCTTGTCAGTCAAACTTCTCTAATAAGAAACGATGACTTGCAAAATATTCTAGAAGAAATGAAAAATTTGTTACTTGTCAACAACGATTATTCACTATTAACAAATTTTAATAAATTTGCAACCCTAGATGACCTGTTGTGGTCATCATGGAAATCACAAGATTCGATCATTGCCAGAGATTGTTTTGTTTCTCTTAATGGAATTTCCCTTTATCAAAGGGTATTACAACAGGTTGATCTAATTAGCTCCAAAATTAAGGATAAGACAAATGGTTGTTTAATTATCGAGCCTGACCGTTCACTTAATTGTGTAATAAATATTTTGGCTTCAATTAAACTAGACTGTCCTTTTCTTTTGGTTCACAACTTTAGTGAATCTGCTGAATGTACTAAACTTATTGATGGAGTCACATTTTTTAAGCCTGCAGGCTTAATTCTACCGGTAAACTTAGCTTATTTAATTCAAACTTCTGGTACGAGTGGAATACAAAAAACTGTGATGATAACGAAAAAAAATCTGATCAATCATTTGATTTATCGGAAAAAATATAACGAGTATAGTTCAAATGTTGCACTTACCTCGTCGTGGATTTTTGATGCATCATTAACTGTTTTATTTTCGTCTATGATTAAAGGTGGTTGCTTGTCTATTCTTCCCCTAGTATCTGACTTTGATTCCCCTGAAATTTATTTTAATCTTCTTTGTAGTCATAATATTAATGAAATTAATATGGTTCCCTCTTTGCTTCATCTGCTTTGTGAGTATGGACTAAAAAAGACTTATATTCATACTATAACCAGTGCTGGTGAGGAGTTAAATCCAAAACTAGCTAAAACTATTTTGACACAATCCAATATTAAACTTATTAATGAGTATGGACCAAGTGAATGTACAATTTTATCATCTCGCTATTTGGTCACTATTGAGAATTTAGATCAAGAAATTCCAATTCCAATTGGCTTCCCTCCCGATGGAGTATGCATAAAACTAATACCTAATGATGAGGGAATGAATGAAATCATAATTGGAGGTGATTCGGTTGGAGCTGGATATTTAAACGATCAAGATAAGAATTATTCTGCTTTCTTTTTTGATCAGGGAAAAACTTGGTATCGTTCTGGTGATTTTGGATCAATTAATAGTGACGGGTCTCTCAATTGGCTTGGCCGTTCTGATAGTCATTTGAAAATAAATGGGAAAATGTATAATAGTAGGTATTTTGAATCTGAAATGAATAAGATCGGCGCACTTGATTCCGTATGTATATTAGGAAATCCTCATTCGTACATGTACTATACTGGCCAATCAATTGGAGAGGATGAAGTCAAAACTCTTTCCTTTACATGGCGACAAGATTTAGGTATTAGCATTTCAATGCTACAACTAAATACAATTCCCCGAAATCTATCAGGTAAGGTTGACCTTAGACTTCTTAAAGAAAAAACTGATTTAATTGCTTTATCTACAAATGCTAGTATCTGCAAAACAAACCATCATCTACTTGTTGAAAATATTATAGATCGCCATATCAATTTAGATAGTTGTCCAATGAATGATCTTGATTCATTAGCATTGTTAAAACTAATTGCATCACTAAATAAAAGATTTTCGCTAGAGATGAGTGTGAGTGAAATTTCAACATTGGATTCATGGCATCAATTTTTAGAACTAATTGATATAAATTTGATTTCATCACCTAGTAAACCACCTTTGGTGAAGAAAATAGTTCCACAAAGGAGGGAATATCTATGATGAGATACGCGTATGTTAAGCCATCTACTTTTCAAGCTGATATTTATAAAAGTGAGCTTTTAAGTAAAACAGGAGAGTTTAAACTCATTTGGCGTTGGAAAGTTACCGAAGATTTAAATGTTCAGATTATACGTCAATATATATTAAACTTGCTTGAAGCATATGAAATATTGAGAACATCAATTTGTGAGTATAATGGATCAATTCAACAAAAAATCTCTGAAACTTACTTTACTGAGCAAATCCAAGTTATACCCAGTATAAAACTTGATTATTTGAAATCCTCGAACTATCTAAAGCAATTAGCAAAGGATGTGCATGGATGTTGTTTTATTATTGTTTCCAACAATAATAGCAGTGTTCTTGATATTTTTGGAATCGCAAATCATGCAATAATTGATGCTTATTCAATTTATCTTCTTAAAGAGCAGTTGAATAATCTGCTTGTTAATTCAACTAATCTAGACGAACAATTTCAATTCGCTGATTATATTGAAAATATCAATAACATTACTTCTAATCAAGAAAGCTTCGATTCAATTTTTAATCATAAAGAGCAAGATCATTCTAGCTTAAATCAATCAATCTATCTTGATTGTAATAACTCATTGTCTCATGTTACCATGAGATCTAATATTCTCATTAAAGAGTTTAATGATTGGTCTCATCAGCAGGCTGGACTTACAGATCTCGCAAAAATCTTTTATTGGACTTTTCAAAGAATTGCTTATTTTCTTAATTCTTCATACTTGAAAGTAGGAATTGTATTAGATGCAAGACCGTTTCTAGGTATAACAAAACTTATTGGCCCTGCACTTATCATTCGTAAAGCAAGTTTTGATGTCGATCAATTTTTAATATCTGGCTTGAAGGATATAATGAGCTTTCTCTATGATTCTAATTGCCAGAACAATTACTCTTCACATTTTCATCCATGCGATGATATTGATGTTTTATTTAATTTCTTTATCGAACATGAAAAAAAAATAAGTCACAGAGATTATCTTGTTGATGTTCCCTATACAAATACGCACGGTGCTAATGTACCTCTTACAATAGAATTTATCTATAACAAAGATCTGCTTCGATTTAATTTAATGCTAAGAAGTAATTCTCTATCGTTACCAGAGGTGCGCTTAGGCCATTTAAGTGATTATATTATTGGTAAGTATACGCCAGAATGCACATCCTACTTGCCTGAGTCAACACCTAATATTTCCAATCTCTTACTGAATTCATTTGAAATTAATTATTCTAAAATTGCTCTAACTATTGTTACTTCATCTTCAAAGAAAGATTACACATATCATGAATTACAGCAACGCATTAGTTTATTTCGTGCAGCTCTTGATGCAAGCTTAACTGAGAAGAGTTTTGTTCTTGTTTCATTAGTTAACCCTTTTGATATTCTAGCATCAATTTTTGCTATAGTTCTTTCCGGCCATGTCTATGTTCCATTGGATTCAAGACGCCGAAATGATTTAAAAAGAGTTGAACAAATTAAGTCTTATTCAAATGCCGAATTTATTCTTGATCAATTCTCTAATCCTTTATTGATATCTAATAGTGAATATGTGCCTTCCCAAGATTGTTTGCATGGCATTGAATATGACGTTTGTTTGATGTTTACAAGTGGAAGTACTGGTGATCCAAAAGGTGTTCGAATTGCTTCACATGGAATCTACCGATTGTTACTACTCGCTCACAGAAACGATTGGCATGGATTAAAATATCTGATGCACTCAGATATTGGATTTGATGCCTCATTGATGGAGATATGGATACCAATTCTTACTGGTGGACAAGTTATTTATATTGATTACCTTCAGCTATTGTCTGAAGGTATTACAGATGAGGTTGACTGGTGTTGGATGTCTGTAAGTATGTTAAGACAAGTACTAAAAAATTCAAATAACATTCAAAAAGCTAAAGTAATTTGTACGGGAGGTGAACATGTCCCATTCTCATTAGTTGAACTTGTAAAGAAATCAGGTTTTTTCAAGTCTAATAATAGGTTATTTAATGGCTATGGGCCTACCGAATCAACAACATTTGTCTTTTTAGATGAAATTAAACCCGATCAGTACAAGGTTTCTGAAGGTGTGATGAAATCTCTACTACCACGAACCCAAGTTCATCTCATTAATCGTTTTGGTTTACAGGTTCCGATTGGTAGTATCGGCGAACTTGTTGTTCAAGGTGATGGTGTTTCGCTAGGTTATATTAATCAAGAATCTATTTCTGGATTCCTAGTTAGCAATGATCTTAAATCACGTCAATATAATACTGGTGATTATTTTCAAAGACTTGATCATAAAACCTTCAAATTTATTGGACGTGCGGACGACCAATTAAAGATCTCAGGCTACAGAACGTCTTTTGACCAAATATGTTCATTAATAAAGAATTATCTTCCTAACTATGAGCCAATTCTTGTTAAAACAATTCTTGATAATAATCTATCAATTATTGCTTTTGTACCTGTTGATTATATCTCTGATATAAATACTTTTGATTCTATAATATCACAAATGCATTCTACTGTTCCTCATTATTTGGTGCCCAAGGCAATAATACCTATCAGAGATGTTCCTTTAACTTCTAACGGCAAGGTCGATCGAAAGATGCTCCTAGATCTTTATTTTCATAAATTTAGTTCCACTTCAAATGCCATCTCTAACTTAATTACCAACAAGAAAGTTATTCAATTAATACTTAATAAATACACTGATCCTAGTAATCATTATATTAGCCATTTAACTCACAACTCATTAGAACTTGTTTCTCTTCATTCATTATTATGCGAATATGGATTTGAAATCGATCTTCATGAGCTAAGTACTTGTAAAACAATAGATGATTTGACTAAGTATATAAACCATTCAAAACTTTTGACCTTTTTGAATAGAGATTTATTATTAGATGAAACTCTTTCTGGTAGTTTAGGAGTTGTGCAGCTTTCAGTTCCTGATATTCATTTTGATCTTATTAAAATTTCATCTTATTTTGTTGCTTTATATGATCTTTTTGGTGTTAATTTAAGTAAACCATTTCAAGTGAAATCTTCTTGCTTTAACATTAACGATAGAGATGCTTGTAAGCATTTGTTTGATGATTTGAATGATTTTCCCATAATGTGTTTTTATCAAAATGAAATTTCTTCATCTAAAGTCATCATATGTATTGATTCGAGTTTACTATCCTTGCATTACATACATTTTATATCTCAGAATCTTTCTGATTATCTACTATTAAAGGGGAGTATTGCCAATCGACTTAGTAAATTAAGTAAACAAATTGAAATTAGCAAACTAGCTTATCATACTTTTTTTCATGAGACTTCCTTTATTTTGAAAACAATTCATCAGTCAATTTTAATGTTATCGATTGATAAATCTCATCGAGTTTTTGCATTATTGCCCTGTGATAATCAGGCTTGCAGTGCAGACTTACTTTATCAGTATATTGATTGTCAATTGATATTAGTTGAATATCCGTGTAATTTCAGTGATAATGATGTTTTGTTCTCGATTAACAAATATAACGATTCATTACGTTTTAAATTTAAGCTCTCAAGCCTTAAATATGTTGAAGGAGATCTAAGCAGACGCTATCTGACATGGTCTTTAGGTCACATTATACTACGATTTGCTAGTCCATTTCCCTTAGATCATGGAAATTTAGATAAATTAGCTGTCGAGCCTGTGATATGGACTAGTAAGCAAAATGAGTCCTCACAATGTATTGTTATTATTTCACCAGTTGCTGATGACCTTGCTCCAGTAATTTCAATAGCTAAAGAGTTTTCTTCAGTAGGTTATACAGTTATCGCCATCACCACTGGTTTGTTAGCAGATCCATCTCAAGATTCTCTTGTGAAACAAGCATCGCGTCTTCTGAATCAGCTTGCTGCTATTAGATTTGATATTATTTTAGGCTATTCTTATTCTGGAATTCTTGTTAATTATATAGCCTCCACATTTCATGATTTGTGTCGTAAGTGCATAATAATCGATACTCCTAACCCTTTGTTAATTCAACATGAGTTGCAGATAATATCAGATGAAGACAATTTTTATTGGTTAACTCAGGTCGTTCGTCGTTTGCTTAAATCTGTTGATTCTCATGATGCCGCTATAGATCGGATCGTTAACTTTATTTCGAAGTCATGCGACTTTAATAGCTGTATTTCCAATATTCGCTATCAATTGATAGAAGCTGGCGCTATTTCATACTCAGTTGGTATTGATGACTTGCTACGTTTTATTAAAGCTGCTAAATATCAATTTTTTATCTATAAAAATTATAGATTGCAGCAGGTATTGAAAACAGTGGTGTTTATTAAAGCTGAAAATAGTAATATTAGTTCGGAACTATCTTGGGATTTGTATTGCAGCAGTCTTGATGTTATCAATGTGAATGCAGATCACTACAGTATAATCAAAGCTTCAACTATCAAAAAGTACATTCACTCTGTAGTCGAGGCCCTATCATGACTTTAATCCCATCTGAGCTGCTTCATCACTTTGCAAATAATTTAAAATTTTCTAGCAATCAGTTCATTTCCACTGAATCATTATTATCATCTTTTTCATTTCTTAGAGCCCAACAACTGATTAACAATAAAGTGCAATTATTTAAAAAAATTGATCCCTCTCGATCTCCAGTCATCTTATTCAATCAAAATAGTACAGAGTTTTTACTTAATTTACTTGCATGCTGGCAGCTTGATCGTCCAATTATACCTGTTTGTTTACCTTCAAATAGACGTATCAAGCTTGTCAATTATATAATTAATCAAACTGGTTGTCGTATTTATTGTATTGACAGTAAGCATGCAAGAGCATTCAGGTTACAATCTGATTCTAGCTCCATACTATCTCTATTAAGTCAGGTAACGGAACTAGATTGCACTACTCCATCTACGCTTTCCACTTTTTCTGGTCAATTCGAAGAGATACCACCGAACACAGCTGTGATTCAGTATTCTTCTGGATCAACTGGTAATCCTAAAGGGGTTCTCATATCTGCTGCTAATCTTTTTGAATCTCTGGAAATGATGTCATATGTTTGGTCCATTAATAAAGATTCAGTATTTTATTCATGGTTACCCCTCTTTCATGATCTTGGCTTAATATTTGGTTTAATACTTCCATTGATGTATGGATCCAAGTCATATATTATTTCTCCTGCAGATTTCGCGAAGAAGCCTAAGTCTTGGGTAGAGCATATGTCTAAATTTTTGGTTACACATACGGCTGGCTCGACAAGTGGATATTCAATTGCGGGTTTACAGGAATATTCAGCAGATCTTTCTTTAATAAGTTGTGTATATTCAATGATCGCAGCTGAGCATATCAGCTATTCAATATCAAAGAGATTTTTAAAATCTGTTGAGCATATAGGATTCAATCCAAATGCATTATCAGCTGCCTATGGATTAGCAGAATCAACTCTAGCTGTCACTGGAAATCGCCTCAATGAGCCGCTAACAACTTTTTCGTTTGATGCTAAGCGACTTCAGGATGGCATTGCAATACCATGTGATGACGGTCGTATTTTGGTTGCCAGTGGATCAGCACTACCTGGGACAGATGTTTTTATAGTGAATTCTGAGGGTTTGCCTCTACCTTCTCAATATGTTGGTGAAGTAGCCATTCATGGTCCTACCGTTATGCAGGGTTACCTTGGCCAATCGATGTTAGACAACGACTCAAATCTATATACTGGTGATTTAGGCTTTATTTATAATAACCAATTATATATTACTGGTCGGAAAAAAGAATTGTTAATTCTCAATGGTAAAAATATTTACCCTGAAGATATAGAGGATATTGTAAAAAATGATATCCTTTCTTTACGTGAATCTACAATGGTTTGTTTCTCAGTTCGTAATCATCTAGATTTGGAATCCCTTGTTTTTATTTCAGAACTCCCACGTCATCATGATCTAAGAAATCTAAACACATTAGCTATGAATATTTCTGATCTTATTTCAATTGAAATATCAGCTGCTTGTTATGATATAGTATTTGTTCGTCAAGCCCAAATTCCTAAAACAACATCCGGCAAACTTCAACGTTTAAAAGCACGTAGTTTGTATTTAAATTCAATGTTTATCACTTATTATTCTTCATTATCTTCCTATTCTAGCTCTTTTTCCATAAATTTTGATGAATCTTTGCTGCTTGATTGGTTATTTAATTATGGACAAAAAAATGGTGAGAAAGTGATTCGTGAGTCTCGTGATGAGATATTCTTTTCCCTTGATTCTCTTGGATCAGTGGAACTTAAAAAGTTTATTGAAAGTCACACTGGAATCATACTTGACGACACTTTTATCTGGGAATATGATACTGTTTCTAAGTTGATGAATTATATTCGTAATAAGTTAGCTTAAATGGTTATTCATCTTTCACGTGTCTTTATAATTGACGCAAGTTTTCGTATCCCAGGTGCCTCAAACTGGGATGAATTTCGTGATATTAAGAATAAGGATCATTCTATTATTACGCAGATTAGGCCTGAATTCTGGGCTTCGCGTAATTTAAACAAGCCTGAATATTACAATTCTATTTATGGTGGACTTGTTGATGATCCATTTTTTGCTGATTTTAATGAGCTTGGAATTGGTCAACGCGAATGGGACTGTATGGATCCTCAACAGCGTCTTTGTTTAGGTTTAACCCAAGAGTTGTTAGATTCTAATGAAGTTCCCCAAAATACCTCAGTTTTCATTGGCGCTTCTGATACAGGTTGGGCACAATTTAATTTATTGCCATCTGACAGTAGATATCTATTAACTGGAACCCATCTGTCTATGATAAGTGCCAGAATTTCATATCACTTTGATTTAACATCAATTTCAAAAACAATAGACACTAGTTGCTCCTCTTCTTTAGTAGCTATTTGTGATGCCGTTCAGGCTATTCAGCATGGCCATTCTGAATATGCCATTTGTGGTGGTGTAAATTTATTTAATGACCCGACTAAGTTTGACCAATTAATAAGTATGAAGATGCTTAGTCCTGATCATCGTTGTTTTACCTTTAAATCGTGTGCAAACGGATATGTAAGAAGTGAAGGTGGTATACTATTTTTATTAGCATCAGAGCAATCTGTTCGTCGTAATAGCTTATCTCCGCTTGCTGAAATTAACGGTTATTACATTAATAATGACGGCCTTAGTCCTGGTATTACTGCTCCATCCGTATCAAGTCAGATATTGCTTCACAAAGGTTCTCTAGATAGAGCTTCTATATGTACAAATGATATTGGCTATGTAGAGTGTCATGGCACAGGAACTCCTCTTGGCGATCCAATTGAATTAAAGGCTCTTGCCCAGGTATTTGATTCCCAACCCGTAATTGTTGGTTCTATTAAATCAAGAATAGGACACCTTGAATCCGCTGCTGGAGCTGCTGGGCTTTTACATTGTTTGTCACTTTACAAAGATCAAACTCTAGCGTCAGTTTCTGAGGGTGGCCAAACTCAACAATTCAATTTTTCTAACTCTCAACTTCTTCATACCTCTGAGAACTCTATATTACGTGAGTTGTCAGCTTGTGATAAGTACTCTATTATAAATTCCTTTGGTTTCAGTGGTACTAATGCATCATTAATTCTTAGTCCATATCCAAGCTCGTGCAAGCAATCGTTGTTAAAGGTTGCTCTTTTTCCTGGTCAAGGCCGTTTCTCTTCCGATTTAGGATTGGAGGAATACCATACTTCCTTTAGCTACAGATCATCTGCTGATAATTTATGGTCAATACTTGTTGAACTGTGTTTAAGAAAAAATATTACAGATATTGGTAATACATTCATTGATCGTGAATATAAAACACCACTAATGTGTCAATTTTATTCACTTGTTCATATGTTATCACTATTTGAATGCTTGAAGAATGGTCAAGATTTTGATTTTATTATTGGCTATTCATTTGGTGAATATGCTGCCTCCATTGCAAGCAATACATTTTCATTCGAAGATTCCATCTTATGTCTGATAGAGCGTGAATGTCTAGTTGGTCCAAATCGCGGAAAGTACTCTTTATTTTATTCAGATTATTTAGATGCTTCCGATTCTATATTTAACAAGTATTTCCCTCATCTTGTTATTAGGTGCAGCCCATCTGCAGCTATTTACGCAATTCCTTCTACTTTAGTTGATCTAGAAAATCCTGAATTCTCTCATATATTTAAAGATGTTTATGTTGATTATTCTTATCATTCGGAATTATGTATCCGAAAAAGCGATCTACCTGCATCATTTACAAAATACAAGATTTGCTTGAATCGACAATCTAAATTTTTGCCTTCGTGGGCATTTAATTCTTTAACTAACGAGCTTCAGTTTTATAATTGGTCTGAGCATTTTACTGAGCAAATAAGTTTTGCTGGACTACTGAGTTTCTTAGTAGATCAAGGTAAAACATTAGATATTGTTGAAATTTCAATAAAGCCAACTCTAAAAAAAATAATTGCTGCCAATTTTGATTCCATCGACTTCACATATAGTTCATTCAACAGCGATCTCATTTATTTAACTAGTGAAGATTTGAACATGGCGTCGCCTATTAATTCGCAACATGATTTTAATAGTAGTTCTAAATATTGTATAATAAATGAGTTTGTTTTAGATTATATCTCATCTGTAACAGGTACTGAACCCTCAAAAATTTCTACTGAAAAGACGTTTACACGTGTCGGCTTAGATTCTCTTGAATTAGCTCAACTTACTTCCAGCCTTTACTGTAATTTCTCAATTTCAATATCAGTTGAAGAATTAATAGGTAACTTTCAGATTATTCAAACTGCAATAAAGGAAATCAGTAATCGATTCAGTTCCATACCCTCTTCTTATAAATCATTAGAATCAAATTTGTTAGCTGAAATCAACTCGCAGTCCATTTCGTTAACTGATCAGTCCTTTTCATCTAAACCAAAGATAGATTCTGATACGCGAGAAGAACTAGTTCATTCAATTGATCTACGAGCTCGTTTATTGCCGCAGGTATCTAAATCTCGATATATTAGGGATTCCTGCCCTTGGCTATCGGATCCCCGCCTAATAGCTGGTTATAGGGATATTTACAGAGATCTACAATTTCCGATTTCTTCTTCTTCTGCATCAGGATCTTCGTTTATATCCGTTGATGGTAAGGAGTATTTAGATTTTACCATGGGTTTTGGAGTTCAATTCTTCGGCCACAATCCAGTTTTCATAAAGGATGTATTATTAGATGCTGTAACAAGTAATTCATTATTTCTTGGCCCGCAGTCTGCGTTAGCTTCATCAAACGCAAAACTTTTATGTCAACTAACGTCACACGATAGGGCCCTTTTTTGTAACACTGGAACTGAAGCTGTCATGACTGCGATTCGTTTGGCTCGAGCATATACTAAGAGATCTAAAATATTACAATTTAATGGTTCATATCACGGTCATAATGATATGAATTTAACTGTTCAAGTTTCAAAAAGTGCTAATTCAGTTCCTGCCTCCATTGGAAGTTTACCGAAGTTTACAGAAGATACACTTACGACAGATTATATTGATATCAACGTTATATCCCAGATAATTATTTCTAATCACGATATTTTAGCTGCTGTTCTTGTTGAGCCTATTCAATCTCGTAATCCTTCAATAGATAAGGCCAAGCTATTAAGAGTTCTCCGTTCTTTATGCACTAAATATGGAATAATTTTAATTTTTGATGAAGTATTGATTGGATTTCGTTGTAATTTAGCTTCCTCATTAGGATTTTTTGGTGTAAAATCTGATTTGAGTGTTTTTGGGAAAATTATCGGAGGAGGTCTTCCTATTGGTGCTGTTGCAGGTAAGGAGTCTATTCTTTCGTTTCTGGATGGCGGAACATGGTTTACCAATGATATGCTACCTCAAACAGAAAAAATATTTTTTGCTGGAACATTTAATAAAAATAACCTGGCAATGCTAGCTTGCAATCAAGTTCTTAACTATTTTGCTAACGACAATGGTTCATCTCAATACAAGCTTAATAGTATAACGCGCAAATTGTGCAAGGAGTTAAACATTATCTTATTGAAACGAGGCGTTTCAATAAGTGTAGCATACGCTTCATCTTTTTTTCGTTTTTTAGGCGCTCCTCCTGCTTTCTATTTAGAGCTCCTGTATCATGGTATTTATATTTGGGAAGGTCGAACTTGTTTTTTATCACTTTCTCATTCTCACAAGGATATTGAACGTTTTAAGGACTCAGTATCCTTGGTTATTGATAGACTAATTTCTCATGGGATTCTTTCTTCTGATATATTACCATCATCCAATTATTTTCTATTGTCTGAGACCCAAATTAGTCTTTGCGCTTCATATTTATCCAAATCAGTTGAATCACAGTCATTTAATCAAGTCGTTGTCATAAAAGAATTTTCTTCCTATCCAGCTCATACTTTATTAAATTTACTTATTAGAGAGATCTCATGTGAAAAGTCTTTATTTGGTATCTATGATATCGCCTCCTGTCTTTTTACCCCGGGTAATCCATCCATTTCAGATTGGATTTTTTATTCCTACGATAGTACCGACCTGCGGCCTGTTTTATTTTCCCCTATTAAAGATGAGCATGTTGCCTGTATTGTTGATTTAAATAATGGTAAAGTTTTTTCAATATCCCTCTATTTTGCACATTATGCAATTGATGGTAAAGGAATCAATAATTTGTTTAATAGAGTTTTTAACCTACCTGTATACAATGTTGGCATTCCACATTCTCCTGAATTTAACGATATTACCAATTATTGTATTGATCAGCTTAATCGATTTAATTATATTTCATATCCGATTACATGTTCAAAATCTTCTCGATTTACTATATCTCTAGGTTCAATTCAAAGAGATCGGTTTATTGAATTATGTGAGCAAAACTTAATTACACTTCCAACCCTATTATTCTCTCTATATATATTTATGCTTAAAAAAATTATTGATGTAGACTCCTTTGTTGTTGCTCTATTTGGAACAATTGATTTGTTCCCATCTGAGTGCTATTTATATTCATCTTTTATTCAGCCTGTTCCATTTTTCGTTGATTCAACACTTTCATTTTCGGCAGCAGATTTTTCACTAATTCAAAATAAGATCTCTAAGCTTGTAAGCAATACTATCCTCAATACATCACATATTGCATCAAAATTGAATATCTCAAAATTATCATATCTCTATCCCCTTGCTGATTTTGCGTTTAATTTTGACAAAATAGCTGATTTTCAATCTATTACTGGTCTTGATATTAAATTTAATCCAAACCAATCTGAACATGCACGATGGTCCTTATTTTTAAATATCGTAGATAATAGTAATTTATTAGAATTTTCATTTGATTATGATAATAAATATTTTAAAGATAGTACTATCAGATCGGTTTTCAATGAAGTGATTGATTTTCTTACTTATAACGATTTGGGTAGTCTTTGTAATTTTAGCATAACTTCTCCTGTTTTATCGTCAATATCTTCGCAAACAATATCTTTTTCAAAAGAGAAGAATGTGGCAGGTTACTTATCAAAGCTCTGTGATTCACTCTTGTTGCATAAAATTTCTGATAGTGAAATCTGTTGGGATTCTGATTTTCTTTGCGACAGGTTATCACAAGTGATTTGTATTTTGGGTCAGCATGAAGACGATATTATCTGCATTCGAATATCTGATATTAAGTATCAAGTGCTTTTTATTCTCGCATGTTGGACCTGCAATAAGGCATATGTGCTTTGGAATTTTGAGGAGTCGGATAAATTTAATCAGGATCGTATTTCCCTGATTGGTATATCGATAATTCTTTCGCTTTCTGAGTGTGGTGATCCATTTACAAGCATTTTAGCTCCTACACTAGTATCTAATTCATCTGTACAATTTGACGATTTAGCCCATGTAATATTTACTTCTGGCACAACAGGTTCAAGTAAGGCTGTTCCTATCTCAATTAATCATTTAGCTTCTTATCAGTCTTCGTTGGTATCTGCTATTGTTCCCAATGTTTTTGATAATTCATATCGTTTTGCGATTCTATCATCGCTTAATTATGATTTTCCCTTTTCTACGATTTTGCTGTGGCTACGTTTTGGAGGTGAATTATTTGTTGCTGAGCCTTGTCAAGTAAGTACAAAGTCTTTCTGGGAGAATCTGCCTTCTAATTATTTTTCTTTTCTAAAGATCGTTCCTGCTTATTTCAGTTCCTTATGTGAATTAGTTTCTTTATCTTCATTACTACCATCAGATATTTTAATGTTTGGTGGAGATTCTTTACCTTCATCAGTTGCTTTGCGTTGTTATGAGTATAATTCCTCTATTCGTATATATACTCACTATGGGCCGACGGAAACATGCATCGGATGTTCTACTTATAAAGTTCCACGTGACTTTCCTCTAGGCGAATCTACTGTTCCGATTGGTAAAGCATTATCTGGTTACTCCATCGAACTTCTTTCGATCGATTCACAATTATCATATATAGTTCCAAACTTAGGGCAAATATCAAATATAGGTCAAGTTCAGATTACTACATCTAACACTTATGGTTCTTACTATGATGGTACCTCTGAATCTTTTTTATCTACAAATAATACTTTTTCTCACCTTACCGGTGATTTTGGCTATTGGGATAAAAATTGTAACCTTTGTCTAGTTGGCCGCACAAGTGGGCTGCTGAAGATTAATGGTTGTAAAATTTATATCAGTGATGTTTTTTCCCGTATCTTCAGATTGCTTCCAACTTTTAATATTTATATTCTTCCAATTGTTAAATCTGATTCTTTACATGTAGATTCTGATCATTTTGTTCTTTTTATCGCATCTCTTACAATTTCAATTCATGATATTCATGATCATCTTCGCAAAAGTTTGCCATCCCATTATGTCCCTCGCTTTATTCATTTAATTGACTCCATTCCACTAACGTCAAATGGCAAGGTTGACATAAGCACCCTTATTTCAATTTACACCACATCATATTTGATGCCAAGCCCTTCAGTTATTACCTCTGATCCTTTATATGATTCGTTTCTTGAGGCCTGTTCTGTGATTTTTACAGGTGTGTCGATTAGTATGGAATCAAATTTCTTCATGCTAGGAGGTGACTCTCTATCGTCAATTCGGCTTTCAGCATCTTTATATAACAGGGGTTTTATTATTTCATCTAATTTGATACTTGCGAATCCTGATTTTTATACTATTTATAATCTTTGTCAAAAAGATTCCATTTCATCTTCTATTTTAGAGTCTTTTTCTTATATAAGATCATCATCGCAAATATACTTACAGCATGCTTTTCCAGCTTTTAAGATAGAGACTTGGCCCTTTTCATTTTTAATATCATGTCCTAAAGGTACTGCATCAGATGTTCTTTTTCGATTAATCGCATTACTTAGAGATAGTAAATTCTGTTCCCTGAATGTTTCCTTTGATGACATAGGATATTCTGAGTATCGCAAACCTTATATTTCTCCTGAATTATCCTTTAGCTCTTTCGTGGATTTTGAGAATTCTCTTGAAACTCAGGCTGATTCTTTAATATCTCACTTAAATTCAGCTGTTAGCTTGAATTTTGTTGCATCATGCATCACTATAAATGATGATCATAATTTTGACTATTTAATTCTTTTATTCCCTCATTTTCTTATTGATTTTCTTTCTTTACAACTTCTTCTTGATTCTGTTTCACCTTCGAGTTACCTTGAGCGTAGTCTTATACTTGGTGCAAAGTCTAACATATTGTTTAATCCTGAGGATTACTTTCCATATTTTGATAAACTAACATTATATTGTTCTAATTCTTGTAAATATGCACCATTTGATTATAGATTAAATGCAAATCGAGATTTATTTAGACAAGAATCCTTCATCCTTGATATTTCTTCTATATCCCTTGTCAATAATTCCTCAGTTGGTATTACTTTTTTAATATTTATGATTTCATTTCTTGTTTCTTACAGGCCTATCATACGTGATTCGGAGCATATCCTTTTTGACATTGAGTTTGGATCTCGTTCTTCTAACTCTTTAGATGATGAAACAAGTATTGGTTATTTTACCAAACATATTCCATGTATTTTTTCTGATTTAGATTTTGTCTCTGTCCATCAGTCACTTCGCTACGTTCAGAATATTTCATCTGAGCTTCTTGCAACGTTAAATAGTAATTGTGATCTCTTTCCATTTACCCCTTATATATCTCTAAATATTGTTGATAATTCAGTTCGTTCAAGCAGTGCTTCAAGCTTAAGTATTCTTAAAACTTCCTTCTCTTCAGCCGAATCTATTTCCTTACCTTGGTCACCTATGATTATAGAAGTTATGATTGACACCGGCAAGTTAGCCTCTATCTTGATCACATACGATTCATCCTTCTTTTCTGAAATTGAAGTTTCTTCTATCAGCACATCTCTTCCCCCTTTCCTTACCACTTTTATTGACACTGTTATCACAGATGAGAGTGATATTATGGATCGCTTGGGTTGGTGATTATGAATTCTTTTTCACAATCCCTTGCTTTTGATGGTTTCCTAAGGATTCCCCAGCTTGCTTCACATCGTTATTGCAATTTCATATCAGATGCAATTTCTTTAACTATTGGCGATAGATCCTCACCCTTCTTTCGTGATTTAGATGATCATTGTCCTGATTCCTTTCTTTCAGACATATGGTCTTCTCACTTTTTTTCTTCTTTTCCTCAGGATTACGTACCTGATTGCTTACCTGCATTTCTATCTAGTGTTATTAACACTGATCATTTGATTTTACTTCAAGACACCTGGTTTTGCCGTACCCATCAGTGTTCTACATCTATTCCTTGGCATCATGACCAATCTATTGAGGGACCATTTTTTTCTGTCTGGATCTCGCTCACCGATGTTCCCTTAGGATCGTCCCTTCGTTTTGTTCGAGGTTCCCATTTGTCAGGCTTACGATACCTTCCGGCAAGTTTCTTCAATTCTGTTAATTCACCCGATGTACTAAGCAGTATGGAGCAGTTTTATCGTTCCTTTCATTTTGATAATAATTCTCCAGAATCCTTTAAGCACTTTGCCCCTGTGCCTACTGATCTTGCCACAAATCCTGATTATCAGATTATTGAAGTTCCAACCTTAAAGGGCGATGCAATTATCTTCAATGGATTAGTTCTTCACAGTCTCTCTTCTAATGGTAAGGTTGATACACGGGGATTTGTTTTGAGGTGGGTCACCCCAGAGTCTGTTGTTTCCCCATACTCTAATGACGCACAAATTGCATCGAAATTACTTAATATTCGGCTCGAGCCTAAAACTCAAATCAAAGATCCATTCTTTAAGACTTATGATTTTAGTCTTTCACGTTAAGGTAACCAATTTTATTATCTTTTAACTGCTGGTATGTTCCTGTTTCCACAACTTCACCTTCTTTAATAACAATAATTTTGTTTGCGGATTCAATTGTACTAATTCTGTGAGCTACAGCTATTCTTGTAATTGGTAGTGAGTTAAGTGTTTCAGTTATAATCTTTTGTGTAGTAGCATCGAGCGCGCTGGTTGCTTCATCTAATATTAATACTTTAGGATCACCTGCTAGAGCTCTTGCGAGTGCCAATCGTTGTCTTTGTCCTCCAGATATATTTTGAGAACCTTCTTCGATAAAAGTGTCTAATCTCTCAGGCATTCCCTGTATTATATCTGCAAGGGCTGCTTTCTCCAAAGTATCCCATATTTTTTCATCTGAAATGTTTCTCCCAGCTGTAATTATTTTCCTGATGTTTCCTGGTAGTAATGGTGTATTTTGCATTACAACTCCTAATTGTTTTCTATAGTGGTGAATGGACCATTGTTCCAAAGCAAGATTATCAATTGTTAATATACCTGATTGTGCTTCATCGAATCCAATCAACAGGCGTAAAAGTGTTGATTTTCCTGACCCTGAATAGCCTGTTATTGCTGTGTATTGGTTTGGCTTGATTTCAAAATTTAGATTGTTGAGCACTGCTCGATTCATGCCTTTATACTGGAAATATATATTATCGCCCTTATAATTACCTAGTAAGTCTTTTCGGATTGCATTATCGCTATAACCTTTTTCAGGCTCAGCATATACTACAAGACTTGCTCTAGCCCATAAACTTCTCAAAGTTGCTAAACTGACTGATAACACAATTGCCGAGGCTGATAATACTGAATTAAATCCAGTAAATGCTGCTAAGAAACCAATCCAATTTGCTATTTGTTGAAATGTGAATCCAGAAACATCTCTAGGATTGAATAATATGATGGATACAATTACCGTTAATGTTCCAATTGGATTAACTGCAATTGCCCCAGTATTAACAACTGCTGCTGTATATCCCATCATGGAATTGGTGTATGCTGTTTTTATTAATCTTTTCATCCATTCAAGAAATATAAATGGTTCACATCCAGCAGTTCTAATTTGAGCTACCCCCTGAATAGCTTGCAGTGAATAATTAGTTAAATCAGCGTATTGAGAGAATAAAGGTACTAAAAATTCACCCTGCTTTAATGAATACTTTATAACTATAAAAGTATTGATTGATGTTATTAATAATGCTATCCATGTTAATTGTTGATCGTATTGAAACATTAATATAAAAAAGCTAAAAGCAAATACCAGATTTACCAAGGCAATTAAAAACCCACCAGAAATTGCAGACCTTGCTTGTGAAATAGCTGCTGCCCTTGAAGCAATGTCTCCAATGCTATTTTCACGGAAAAAAGGAACTGGCAATCGAACTAATCTTGCCCATACTGCCGTTTGCAGTCTTACGTCAATGAGTGCCTCAAATTCAACCTGAAAAAATTGACTAAATGCAGTAACCGCTAAATTAAGTAGAGCAATTATAACAACAAGAATAGAAACTGTAATTAGTAATGCATAACTAGATTGGGGCAGTACTTGTGACACTAAATAGTTAGTTATTATAGGAGCTGTCAATGACATTAAAACTGCTAATATAGTCGACGCTATAAATAATACAAGTGTATATTTGGATGATCCAATTGTAAAATTAAGTGCATCTAATGGGCCTCTTGTTCCATAGGGCAACTGAGCAAATATCTCGTAAGCCTTATAATCTTGAAGTTTATATCTGTTTTTAAGATCGGCTACACTTTTATAAACTCCTATTATTTTATTTTTGGGATCATAAATCATATTTTTACCTTTCTCTCTAATAAGACCAATTGCATAGTTTTTTTCTTGATCATCTATTTCAATTAAGATAGATATTCCTTTTCTAAGTCTTGGGAGGTCTTCCAGCTTTACATCTCTAAATAAAATATCATTATAGGATAAGAATTCATTTAACTCATCTGTTTTGTAGTCAGAAATCTTTTGAGAAGTTTCTAGAGATTTGAGTGTAAATGATAATGTCTTATAAAAATAGCTGGAAGTAGCATCATCAACGGCTATTCTGGAATTATAATCTTCTTGTTCAAGAATATATACTTCCTGTAGCTGATTAAACGAATAATCTTTCATGTTAACCTCCTTCTGCTTTAAGTAACTCAGCATATCGTCCTTCAATTTTTTCTAACTGTTGTGGAGTTCCTTCTTGAACAATTCTACCCTTTTCCAATACTACAACATAGTCACTTATTTTCGCTGAGTACATTCTATGGGCAACAGTGACCAGCGTTAAATTCATATTTTTGATGTTATTCATAACTTGCTGCTCTGTGTAGTCATCTAATGCACTTGTTCCTTCATCAATTAATAATATTGAGGGTTTTCTTACCAGAGCCCTTGCAATTTCTATTCTTTGTTTTTGGCCTCCGCTTAAGTCACTTCCATTATCGTTTAATATTCTTTTAATTCCAATTGGATATGAATCAATTTCTGTTTTCATTAGAGCAATTGTTGCCGCTTCATAGCATTCAGTTTCAGAAAATCTTGGATCCCACAGTGATATATTATTGTGAAGTGTATCACTAAACAGGAACATGTCTTGAGGTACATATGCTATAGAAGTTCTCATTTTGAGGTCAGCATGTTTTTTCCATTCAATTCCATCGAATTTGATTTGGCCTGAATTTGGATGATACAAACCTGCAATCATTTTTATTAATGTGCTTTTTCCAGATCCACTTCCCCCTATAATCGCCAAGTGATTTCCTTTAGGTATTTGAATAGTTATATTTTCAAAAAGATTTGATTTGCTGCCATTGTACCCAAAGACTATATCATTTATATATATTGATCCTTCTAGCTTCTCCGGTATCAATTCTTTCTCCCTTTCAGCATCTCTCGACAAACTAACAACATAATCTTCGTCTTCTTCATCGAAAAGAATTGAGATTCGCCCTGATAATCCACTTAATAGCTGTAACGATGAAACAAGTTGAGGGATTTGATTGATCGGTGTTACGATGGTTGCTAACAAAAATTGATACGCTACAAGTGATCCTAGTGATAATTTTCCTTCTAGAATTAAAAAACCTCCCAATATAATTACTATAGTCTGCAAGAGAAAAGCCGAAACTGTACTAATCATCGCCCCCACAGCATTATAAAAACTCTGATTTTGTTGTTCGTTCACAGATCTGCTATAGAGTTCTGCCCAGCTCTTAAAAAATTCAGTTTCCAATGCAGAAGCTTTAATACTTTCAATGTTTGCAACTGCATTTAATCCTTCACCATCTGCTAAGCCTTTGTTGATAGCCAAATCTTTATTAGCTGCTTCTCTTTTTGAGGTAATGTAAAATGAAAACACTACATTAATGATTAATAAGATGCTGCTTAGTGCTGTTAGTTTTGCAGATAAGATAATAGCAAAAGTTAATATTATGAAGGCTCGTAGAAGTACAATGCTAAAACCTGTTACTTGTGTTACTAATTGCTGACCAACTTGTAATGCCAAACCAATCCTACCTGCTGTTTCACCTGATGGATTTATTGCAAAATAGCTGTAAGGTAATAAAAATATTTTTTTGAAAATACTAACTGATGCTGATTTAATGATAAATGCTTCCACTCTAACCAGTATTATTGCTTGTATGATCAGTAATGATATCAATGTAAGAGTAGATAATAAAAGTATCCATCCGATTGGAATTGCGAAATTATCCCTTAGGTTCAGAAGGTAACCATCAATAAATTGTGAAGTGCAGCCTGCAATTATTAAAGTGGGTATGGTTACTGCAAGAGAGATTGGTAGTAATGTTATAAATCCTTTTCGATATCTCCATAAAATCGGAATAATCCATGAGAATGATCTTAGAAGTTTTGTCATTTTTGATTCCCCTTAATGCCTGGCGCATCGGTTTCAAGGCCGAAAAACGTTCTTAGTTTTGGAATCATGAGCTGTAGGGGAGTATATTCTATTGTTGTTGCTTGAATTGCTAATATATTTCCTAATTTTACTGGAAATGGTGGTATGGCTCCAGAGTTCCATTTGTAACAATCTATTATGTTTTTTTGGCAGTGCTTACGGTTTATATCTTTACTTTTTTCTAATTTTATCAGCACCCTGTATGGTATTTGTAGATTTTCTATGAATGTCGCTGCAATCCTACTGCTTCCACTCACGTTAGCAATTGAGGCGTTAGCGGCGGGGCTTTCATCAATTGATATAACACTTCCCTTTATGCCTCCATATTGTGATCTTGATATTCCGTAAGGTGTAGCTATAATTTTCATTCCTGGAAAAACCTGTGCCGCTTGTTGCGTGCCAAAAAATGCGTATGTGTATTCAGGTAACTCCGGTGAATCAACTGAGTATTCAAACACTGGCGTACTCTTATTCGTATAAGTTAAATTAACCGATGAGAATTCAGTTAAATATCCATTTTCGGGCATGAAGACATAAGATTTTTCAATATATTCATTTATCTCATTTCGAAGCTGTGTTATAGTTTTCTTAATGTCATTTATTGCCTCGTTTATTTTATTCTCAGTGTTATTTAACTCAATTGTTAACTGTTGTCCTTGTTGCAGGTACGATTCACCTAATGAAATGAAATTGGCTGTTGATCCAATACCTGAAATATACGTATTCGTTGGAACGTACCCAGCAGCATTAAGCCTCTGAAGAGTTTCTTTGAAATTATTATTTAACTCATAATATTTGGCTACATTATTGTAGGCAATTTCAAGTTTTTTTAATCGTTTTTTATATGAATTCGACTGGGATCGATATGTAAGCATAGTTCTTCTTAGAGTCTCAAGCTTAGATCTTGCATCTGTCGCATTATTCATAATACTTACTTTTCGTATTGGATTCTTAATAAAAGCTATGATGTCGCCCTTTTTTAAATATGGATAATTTGAACTGAATGCAGCTCTGTTACCAAAAAGCTTTGATTCTCCCTCATAACTGGCAAATGCAATTGATGTATAATCATTTATCAAACTTTGTAACCCATTAATTGTGGTTATTGGATTATTTTCAAGACTTTGAATGTTTTTATAGTACTCATTCACTCCGCTGGTTAGAAAATGTTCTACTTTTCCTATAGTCTTCGCTGATTCCTCGTTTGCTGTAATTCTTCCTTGCTCGTTTCTCAAGTATATCAGTGTTCCATCATCTTGAGGATAGATAGATGAAACACCACCAGGCGGGGTCACCGCAGCTAATCCGTCTACTTGCGAAGGTACTTTCGCAATACATGCCCATGCCACAGCTGCAGCACTTATAGCAAGGCTGATTTTTAGCAAATTACCAAGTGGTGCAGATAGGATGCGGACAGGCCGATTTGAATTTACTGGTTGATTGGTTTTGTTCATTGGATTTTTAAAATAACCTCTTTTTCTGTACGGTTCATAATAGATTCTAGTGCATTCTCAAGTTTTTTTTCAAAATAACTAGGCCATGTGGCAGTTGATCTTGCCAAATTGATGTAATCACTAACAATAGCTTTTTTTACCTCACTTCTAGATATTAACGCTGAGGTATACTGATCAACTGCCTGAATAAATGGTGTTGTGTCTGATATTCCCGCTATAAATCTTTGTTTGTATACTATAACAGCTTTCTTTGAGTTTTTTGTTGAATTTTCTGCGCTTATAATTTTTATCGAGTTGTTCCTTAAGCCATTATAGGAATTTCTTACTTGTTGGGTTATTTCATTTTCAATATTTTTTGCTTCATACAATGCTTTTTGTTGATTCATCCTTTCTGCTTTTGCATTTGCCAGGTTAACTCCCCCATCAAATTTCATGTTGAAACTTCCATACATTTGAAAATAAGGATTTGTTGTGTTTTGTGTCGAGTTGGGAAGTATTGGATCTGACTGATATAACGGTGCTTGATAAAGACCATTAATAATGGAGTTTGTCGCTGATGCACCAAGACTTATAGTGGGCAGGTATGAGTAGACAAATTTTTCTGCACTAATACCACTAATTTGCGATTGTATGTATTGCGCTTTTATTCTTTCATTTTCTTTTTGTGCTTTTCTAATGGATTCTTCAAGATCTAAGGGCCATCTACTCAAAATGATGTCTTTCTGTGTTGGTAATAAAGGGAAATAGTTGTTGTCACCAATCACACGACTGAAGTTGGCATATGTTTCATTAAGAGATTGGTAATAATTAGTTAATGTTGAAATACTTTCGTATGTCCTGGCTCTCCATTGCGCAACTTCAGCTACTGACGTGAGGCCTTCTTGGTATACTCTGAAAATTGCATCTGCGATTGAGATTTGGAGAGCTAATAGTTCTGAAAATGCATTTATTTGCTCTAAAAGTGTCTCCATTTTTGAATAAGATTCGTAAATATCAACTACTAATGAGCGGATTGAGTAATTTAACAAAAGTTTATCCCTTTCAACAGCTCTTTTTTCAATCATTATGCTTGGCCCTCTTGTTGGTTCAAAGGCATCCCATGAAATTGTTGCCGAAGGTAATGCCATGAAGTAGTCTGATGAGTAGCTTGAAACGGAACCATTTCCGTATGATGGATTCTCTGGATTTCGTGAATTTACATATAGATTTCCTTTATAACTACCTACTGACCCCGTACTAACCGTAATGCTCGGAATCCACTTCCTATTTTGCGCTCTTACCCTCCAAATCCCTGATAATACTTGAAATTTGTTTGCAGATAGGGTCGGATTATTTTTGATAGCGAGTTCTAGGTATTCATCCATTGATATATATTTTTTTGGAGTAACTAGCGATCTCTGATAATTAATTAGTTTTTTACTTAAGTCATTCCATGCTTCATCATAATTTATTGAGGCAATTTTTTTGAGGTCTTCTATGCTTAATTTATTCTGCAGGAGAGCCTCCTTATTGATGGGTATTTTAGGGAGCGGTTCGGGTATTAAATCTTTGGTATTATAATCAAAATTTATTATGTTTACTTGAGTGGTTTTTGTGATAACTTTATTGGTATCCTCCACTTGAGCTAATGCTGGTAGGCAAGAAACAAACATAAAAAAGAAATTAATTTTTTTTATGTAACTCATAACAAAAATTATTTTTTTAATCTTATCTCATTTTTTTTTTAATGTTTTGGCTATGTGCCGGTTTCTGATCCGGTCTTCAGCGGATTTGCGAGGCGAAAGGAGGCCTGTTGGGGGCCAAGCCTACTTACACAAAGGCGACCGTACTTAAACTTCGTTG
>Ga0247843_1002850_pt1 | contig 30035 bp, 24 predicted proteins | sample LaCruzMarch2017__FD_192420 | JGI IMG/M metagenome (GOLD analysis project Ga0247843, IMG submission 192420) | Freshwater microbial communities from meromictic Lake La Cruz, Castile-La Mancha, Spain - LaCruzMarch2017_8m | ecosystem: Environmental > Aquatic > Freshwater > Lake | place: Spain... | reverse complement strand
TTTTGCCATCTTGTTTTATGATTCGACACCACAAAACTATGGTTTATTATTCACAACAGTTGGCTCTTTCATCAGCAGTCACTAACAAGTAACGGCTGGATAATTGCACTTCAAATCTGAATCTGCGCTTTTACTATATACTTATTATCAAATCAATTCGTATTCATTCAAATATCCCTGAATGGTAGGGACGTCGTTAAACATCATGATATCAACAATCGAAAGCCAGGGAACAAACTCATTTTTAAACTGTGAATATACCAATGGCTTCGATTTAAGGAAGTTTAATTGGATACCCACTTGCTCAAAATTGCTTTTATCGTACAAGTCAGTGCCGCCAATCGGGTTGATGTAATGGTTAGCCTTTTCCTGTTGACAAATATTCAAAATTCGTTCCGGCCCTTTCAGATGTGTATTTTCGTAAATACTTGAGCTTGGCACAATTTCGGTTTGAATACCTAAATAGTCAATTAATATCCCAAAACTTCCTGCAATCCAATCGCTCACCTTTTCGGCATCTAAATTGATAATTTTTTCGGTGACTGCAAAGGCCGTTATAAAAAAGGGCGCTTTTTTATAGGCTTGCTCAAAGGTCTTGAGCAGTTTTCCCCGCCATTTTGGATCATCGCTGAGATAAATTTCATTGATGAGTTTATTTTGGCTTGCATCTTTGAGTGGAATCGTAAACAAGTACTCCTGTCCGTTTACTAAGAGGCGATTACGATTAATCCACCCTTTATTGATATAATTGACATCATCATAAAGCACAAATTTATCCACTGCATTCATCAATTGCAGATACCCGATGTAAGGGAGAAAATAAGGTTGCATAATGGCAAGACGCATAAATCAGTGGCGGGGCCGCCCGTGCGGCAGTTAACAGTTTACAAAGGGTAAAAAATAAGTGGTTTGAAAAGATTACTTGAGCTTTCTCAAATAGTAATCTTCTCCGGGTACAATGACTCCTTTCATGGTGGTGTCTGTTCCCAATCGAATGTCAGTAGGCAAAGGAGCTATTACATTTTTTGAGAAAAACAGATAATCTGCCTCTTTAGGAATCGGTTGTACTCCTTTTTCAAACGGGTTGATAGTAAGTAGTCTCCGTGTGAGTTTTTTCCCATAAAGAGGATATTCAAAATCGTCATTAATGGTTCCTAAAGCAACCGTTGCTGAATCAGGAACAATTTGGTCAAATTTTTGGTAGGCTTTGGTTATGTCAGGTCGGGCAAAAGTCATCATTTCGATACGCTCTGTCTCAAAAGCGGATTGTCTCCCAAAAGCATCGAATGGCAAGCATCGAACGTTTAGAAAAACGGCTAAAAGCGCAGAAATACAGGCCAAAACAGTAACTATACCAACATAAGTTTTCAAAGCCCATGAATAACCCGATTTCTCAAGACTGTATTGATGGGTAAAAAGCAAGGTTAAAAATAAGACCCCCAAAATGCCCGTTTCCTGAAAATAACGGCCTTTCCACGGGTCATAAGCGGCTGAATAGGAGAGTGCTGCAAAATGTAAAAGCACGGCTATTGCTAAAAACCAGTACACAGGAGAACGAATGATTCCTATCAACACTAAAAACAACAGCGGAAACACCAAGGCAAAACCTAAGATACCCCAATAAGGATTTCCGTTGGCAAATTCAAACCGTCGTTCAAACGAAAAAGGTTGAATGGTAAATTCCGTGGTTTCATCCAGACGCATCTTAAGCTTGTCTTCCAGCCATACCAACGGTTTTCGCATGATTCTGTTGGCCTCCTGCCCGATTTCTACGTTGCGAAGTCCGTCCAGATTAATAAAATCATAGGCATATCGTACCACATTGCGCGAACCCTGTTCAAATAGATTACGATACCCTCCGTTCGATGTAGCCCGTTCAATTGATTGGTGTTTTAGTGAAGTGGGAGGGCCGATAGGATGACCAAAGACCTCAATATTTTTCAAATACCCCGTCGGCAAAGTCCAGATGCAGAAGCAAATGATAATGGCAACTCCTAATTTAAAAACAGCAGACCAATTGATACTTGCCGTTACACTTTCCTTATTTTTCCCTTTACCTCTATGCAGGAATACTGTATAAAGCATTACAATAAACACTGAAGGAAGCAGCAAAGTAAATGTAACTTTATGTCCATATACAACGCCGAAACTCAAAGCAGCTAAATATAGATAGCGATTTTCGTGAGTAGACCGGTAGGTGAATAAAAAGTAAAGCAAGCAACTCAGGTAAGCTGCCAATACAATATCTGTCTCAGTCGTAACGGCCTGCATCAAAAAATCTAAAAACAGGGCAAACGCCAATGCACAAAAAAAGCTGGCATTTAAACTGTTTTTTGTAATGCGTTGGGCAATCCCAAAAATCGCAACCAACGTAATCCAAAAAGAAAGATGGTGTATTAATTTGAAGGCATTTTCAAAACCTCCGGTCATTAAATACGAATAGATTTGAAGTGTACAGACGCTCTTGGGATAGGTATCAATGTTCCAATTTGTTCCTCCAAAATGCGCCATAGAACCGCGCTGAATGTACTGTACTACGCGGTTAAGATGCCCCGTCATGCTATCCCATTCGTTGGGAACGGTAAAAAAAACCAGCAGCAGGTTTGTAATACCGATAATTGCCACCGTAAGAATCATTACCCCAAACACAAAACGCAGATAAGCACCGCCGCTGACATACCAACGTTGCATGGCGTGCCAACGGTGAAGAATCATTGTTTGAGAGGAAAAGGAAGCTGTTTGAGGAGCTATTTTATCAAAAATAACACTAAGAACAGTAGGCGGAATAAATACTCCTAAAGCCCAAGCCCAAGTAGTGCCTGTCAGATGGAGTGATGATAGACAGAAACCCGTACTAATAACGCTGCTTGTAAAAAGAATAAAAGAGGTAATGAGCCAATCTACCAGGGAAGGACGGCAAATCTTTGCTGATGTACGTCCAATGTACCAAATAAACAGGCCAAAACATAGTAAGTTTATCAGCGTCATTCCTTACAAATTTTGGTTAATCAAGGCAGCAATGCGCCTTACATCTTCATGAGGCAATTCGGCATGCAGAGGTAAGCATACAACTCGTAGTGATATACTTTCGGAGACAGGGCAGGATTCAGTAGCGTTCAGGAAAGGTAATTTATTAAGCGAAGGGTAGAAATAGCGCCGGGGAACAATGTCGTTTTGATTTAAAACATCACGAACCGCAAGCATTTTGGCCTCAGATTCAAACACAACCGGATAATAAGCGTAGTTGCGCTCTAAGCCTATTACCCATTCTGGAGCTTGGAGATGATTCCAGTCAAGTAATTCCGTATATAAATCGCAGACCGCTTTTCTGGCAGCAATCAGTTGCGGCACCAGAGGCAGATTACAAAGCCCCATTGCAGCGTGGATTTCCGAGTTTTTGCCATTAATCCCTACGAAATAATAATCATCACCTCGATGCCCAAAGGCGCGCATCAAGTGCAATTTCTCATCCCATTTGGAATTATTGGTAACAATTGCTCCGCCTTCTACCGTATGAAACAATTTAGTGGCGTGAAAGCTGCAAGTGGCAAAATCTCCGTAAGAAAGTAAAGAGCGGTCATTAAAATTGGCACCGAAAGCATGAGCTCCATCGTAAATAACAATAAGGTTATGCTTCTTCGCAATTTTCTCAATTGCTTCTACGTCGCAGGCATTCCCGTATACGTGCGTAGCCAAGATAGCTCGTGTACGTTCAGTGATGGCTGCTTCAATCAATTCGGAGTTGATACAATATGTTTTTGGGTCAATATCAACGAATACCGGTTGGCAGTTTTCCCACAAAACAACGTTGGTCGTAGCTACGTAAGAAAAAGGAGTGGTTATTATTTCTCCCGGTTCATCAAGAAGTTTCAGTGCCATTTGCAGCACGATAGTACCGTTGCCGCAAAAAGACAGGTACTCCACTCCTAAGTATTCTTTTAATCCCTTTTCTAACTCGCGTGCCAAAGGTCCGTTGTTAGTGAGAATGCCATTGTCCCAGATTTTTTTTAAATAAGAGACATATTGGTCAAAATCGGGAAGATATGTTTTGGTAACGTTAATCATTCGCTTCAGGGAAGCCGACCGTTTAGACCAGTACTTCTGATTGACTAATTTGAAAATTTAATTGAGGACGTACGTACCCGGGCCATTTGCCATACCATGTTACGCCTTCTCGGTGATCTTCTACTTCAAAAGAGAGTGCGTCGGGCAGTTGAAACAATACTGTAGATGTATCTTTCACAACCATGATGGAGATAACGTAGGAACCATCATTCAAAAAGTTGCCCGGAACTTCAAGCGTTGCCGATACCAACCCTTTCTCAAAAGACTGAGAAGCCGTACCTACATTAAAAATACACTCCCCTGTAAACGCATATAAGTGCAGACTTAGGTTAAGATCCGCGCGGTCTGCCAGATTCCAAAATTCAATATGTACCCGAACTGGTGTCCGAACATCTATGTAAAGTTTGCTGTCTTGATATTCAGGGTCAATCTTCACACTGCGGAATCGTATTTCATCGGTTCCTGGACCTTCTTCGGGTGTTTCCCAAAAATGCTGTAAATTGGTCTTGGCAACGTGGCTGAGGTAATTATTGACTACATGTGTGGTATCACCCTGCATTTTCAACTTTCCGTGTTCAAAATAAAAAGCACGATTGCAAAGCGACTTCACGGCAGCGAGATTGTGGCTTACGAACAAAATTGTTCGCCCGCTTTCGGAAACGTCGCGCATTTTGCCGAGGCATTTTTTCTGAAAATCAGCATCCCCCACGGCCAATACTTCGTCAATGATAAGAATTTCAGGACTTAAATGCGCCGAAATTGCAAATCCTAACCGCACGTACATTCCTGATGAATAGCGCTTCACGGGTGTATCAAGGAATTTTTCAACTCCTGCAAAATCAACAATACTATCGAAAGCGTTTTTGATTTCCTGGCGTTTCATACCAAGAATCGCTCCGTTTAAGAAGATATTTTCGCGGCCTGTCAGTTCAGGGTGGAAACCCGTCCCCACCTCTAACAAACTGGCAACCCGACCTTTAATTTTTACTTTACCGCCCGTAGGCTCGGTGATTTTACTCAGAATTTTAAGAAGCGTAGATTTGCCTGCACCATTGTGGCCGATGATACCGACCCGGTCTCCTTGATTAACGGTAAAATTGACGTCACGGAGTGCCCAGAATTCTTCCTGTTCTACTTCATCCTGTTCACCCTTACCGAAAAAATGCTTTATTTTCTCCGAAAAAGTATCCCGCAATGTATGACTTTTGCGAGCAGCTTTTTGGTGATCAATGATGTATTTTTTGCTTATATCTTCTGCAATGATAACCTGCATTGAGTTCGTAGGGATTTATCTAAGGTCAAAAGTAATCAAATGTAGTCAACAAATGAATTTTCTTCCTTACGAAAATAGTAAATGGAAATTGTCAACATGACCGCAATCAGCCCCATTGTACTATACAAACTACTGACTTTGAAGAATGCCCCGTCGCCAAGAAGACACCACTTAAAGCCATCAATAATACTTACCATTGGGTTGAGATAGTATAAATCATACCACCAAACATCATGATTTGCTTCTACTAAAGAGCTGCTGTAGGCAATGGGACAAGCGTAAAAACCTATTTGTACAAGAAAGGGTATGAGTTGTGCAATGTCTCTGAAACGTACATTCATTACAGCAAAAATCAGACCAAAGGCCAAAGAAGCTAATAACGTTAAAACCAGAAAAGCAGGAAATAAAATAATTTGCCATCCGGGAGTGTGACGAAACCAGACAGAGATCAACGCAAAAAGTGCAATAGATATGAAAAAGTCCACAAACCCCACTACGACAGAGCTTAAGGGCATAATCAAGCGCGGGAAATAGGTTTTTGTTACTAAATTGGAATTTAATAAAATACTATGACTGATTTGGGTAAAAGTGCTGGAAAAAAAGTTCCAAATGGTAATTCCGGCCAATACCATTAGAGGATATGGGATTCCGGCATCTCCTCTAAATTTGCCTACCATACTAAATACAAATACCATAACAGCCATGGTAGCAAAGGGCCGAATAACGGCCCATCCTGCTCCAATCACTGTTTGTTTATACCGAACCGACAAATCTCGGCGGGAAAGGATCCACAATAATTCGCGATTTTTCCATAAATCACGCCAATAATTCTTCGCTCCGTGTCCCGCTTCAATAACTATTTCATCCGAATACGCCATTTCTTTTTGAGTCGATTAAGCATTAAAAATTAGGTATTGAATTAAGAAGTTAATTTTCTCCCTTAACTTTTAACCGGTTTCTTTTTCATATCCCGCAATGCTTCCGAGTAAGTTTGTTTTGCAAGGACAAAGATAATTGCAACAATCAGCCCAAGAATCGCGCCAAATTTTGTATTTTCTCTAGTAAACAATTTGGTTTCCAAAGGCAACACGGGTGGTTCAATAATGGTAAACAGCGGCGCTTCTTTAACGATTGACATCCGTAAATTTTCAAGACTCCGAGATGCTTCTAAGTATATGGAGGATACAAAAGTGGTACTGCGGGTCAATCGACCCTCTTCTACTTTTGCCGTTGGTGCCACCGCTTCCGTATTGATAACAGTTGTTCTGGCAAGACTGCTTTCAGTTCGATTCAGCACTCGTGCCAACGAATCTACGCGTCTTTCCATAATTCCTAACATCTCCCGCGATTTCCGCGTTTGGTTTTCCTGATAGACGCGTTCGATGGTTTTAAGCAACAGCTCGGCAAAGGTTTTGGAAACCATTTCGTTTTCCATTAAAACCGTTAAGTCATAAAAAGCCGTTTTCAAATCAGGTTGACCTATTGTGATTTCACGATCTCGGATTTTATTTAATACGCCGTCAAAAACCTGCCGTTCTTTTCTCTCCATAGAATCCCGTCTGCTGTGCGTAATGCGCACATCCATCCATTCGGGAAGAAAGCTGGCCCATTCGTCCTGGCGCAGAAAGGTAGAATCCAGGTAATAATTGACAAATTTCTCTTTTCTTCCATCGCTTAGTGTTACAGGGGTCAATAAAACTCGTTCCAACACGGGACGCGTTTTGATAACGTAAAAAAGGTTCTCTCCTTTAAACAAACCCGCATCTCCTGCCTGTCCCCCGTTCATACCAAGCAAGCTTCCAAACCCGCCCATTTCCTGACCTCCCGTTACACCACTTACACTAAAGATGATTTTAGAAAGATATTGAAGCCGTTTGTTTTTTTCAGCATCTACATAATATCCTATTCCCGTACCTATACCTGTGATTAGCAAAATAAGCCACCAATTCTTGAGTGCCAAATCTTTCGTCTCAATTAGCTTTTGAAATATCAGTTTAGGAGAAAGGGTTACTTGATCTTGTTGTTCCATAATCAAAGACTGAATTTGAATATTTATTATTGTGCTCCTAATACTTTGAAAGCTAATACAGTGGTAATGAGGGTCATCAAAGTTGACGAAATTCCGATAACTGATTGCATGGCACGCTGCGCCTCTGCCAAATCAGATTGGGTACGTTGCGGAACATGGATTTCAGAGCCCGGCTCTACTTTAGGATAAACATTGAAAAACAGGAACTTGCGCGTACGATCAATCGAACCGTTAGGATAAATCACGTACGATTTCCGTTTTAGGGACATCCGAGTAAATCCTCCCCCCTGTGAAACATAATCCATAAATGAACTGCCACTGCGGTATTTTACTGTAGTAGGGAATAATAATTCTCCCTGTAGACGAACAGTTTCCAAACGTTTAGGGATATCAATAATGTCACCATCCTGCAAGATAATATCTTCTTTACCACTGGGATTACGTAAAATACGACCCAAATCAATTCCAATCGCTTCCTGTTTATCTTTAACAACAGCTTCTGCTTCAAAACGACCTTTTTTTGCATCATCAGAGATTTCTGAGACAGCTTTGTTGCGCTGGTTTATTTCTTCTTCCGACAACGTTACTTTCCGAAGCAGTGTTGCTCCATTCTCGTAAGCTTGGGCCGTTAATCCGCCTGCCCGTACCAACAAATCAGAGAGTTTTTCATCTTTACTTTTGATACCATAAATACCGGGACTTACAATTTCCCCTTGGAATGTAACAAATGTTTGTGGTTGATAATTGGACGATGGGCGTATCAAAATCTCATCATAGGGCTCCAGAACAAAATGGCTATTACTGCCATTGAGCGTTAAATCGCGATTAACATCAAAGATAAATATATCCGCAATTTGTGCCGAGGCAGATTGTACATTAACATCACGTCTCCTACGAACGATTTCAATTTTTGAAGTAGCTGCTGACTCTTTGAACCCACCCGAGCGAATAATGGCATCTTCAAGTGTTAAGTTTGAAGTATAGGCCAAATTTACTTCCGGGCCCTGATTTACTTCACCCACTACTTTGATGAAAGCCCCTTCACGCAACTCAAATTTTGAAGGAATAATAATTTGATCTTCGCGTCGGAGCAATAAGTCTTCGGTTTTTCCATTCATCATATCGGCCAAGTTGATGGAAATATTTTCTACTGATAAATCATCGCGTGTGCGAACCACATTGATACGACCCGTAAATGCTTCACCGGTCAAACCTTCCGCATTTTTAATCAATTGAAGCAATGATTTATTTTGATCCAATGAATACTGTCCCGGACGATAAACTGGTCCTGAAATGGTAACCATATTTTCAAAACGAGGAAGCAGCATATCGGCCGTTATTTCGTCGCCGTTGCTAGGAATATATTTATCGTAATCGCTTGACCTAACATCTACTATACGACGCTCTTTAGAAGTCAATCCAAGTAATTTAAGGCGATCTGTATAGGCATTGTCAGTAAAACCGCCTGCATAGTCCAAAACCTTACCGATAGGTTCTGTGGGCAACAATTCATAAAGTCCCGGACGTTTTACATTCCCTTTTATTTCTACGCGTTTTTTATAAACACTTACCTGAACTACGTCATTATCCTGTAAACGAATATCGGTATTGAGCATTCCGTTCATTAGGAGTTCGTACAAATCAAGTGTTGCTACCACTTTATTACGACGTACTACATTGATTTGACGAAATGAGCCAAGCTCATTGGGACCTCCTGTCAAATAGAGCGCATTGAGGGCTGTAGAAAGTGAAGAAACATTATAGGTGCCCGGTGTAATTACTTCTCCCAATACCATCACTCGAATGGTTCGAATCCGACCCAAGCGAATTTGCAGATAAGTACTTGCACTACTGCCCGGTGCGCCCAAATTGTTATAGTAGGGTGACAGACGGGTAATCAATTCTTTTTGTGCCTGCTCTATGGTGCGTCCGCTCAACTGTACTGGTCCAATCGGTTTCACAAAAGCAAAGCCGTCTGAATTAACAACCATTTCTATCTGAGATTGTGAATAACCATAAATATAGGCAGTTAATTCATCGCCAGGGCCAACCGTATAATCACGCGGAGTAGCGAGATTTTCAGAAGGTTCAAAAGATAATTTGGAATTATTAAAAAGCTGATACCCAAATATCTTGCGGCGCATCTTAGTTAATTCCGCCTGACGATAGGCTTCATCGGCATCTTCATTTGTAGCGGCATTTTTATCATTCGCCTTTTCGTCGGCTTTTTCTACCTGATTCAACAACGCTTTCGGGTCAGCTGATTTTTTTGGGTCAGCTCCTTTTTCTGTACTCTGTTGAGTAGTAGTTTGAGTCCCTGTTGTTGTAGTTTGTCCCGTAGAGGCCGGCGCGGCGGGTTGCCCTTTAGCCGGAGTACTTGAGGGAGCTGAGGATGGAGTTGAACTCGCCGGTGTTTGAGCATTAACGACAATAACGGCGAATAAACTGATTGAAAAGGCCTGTACAATGGTGCGCCCTGCGCTGAAAGTAGATAAATTCCTAAAAAAATTCTTCATGAAATTGTGTTCAAAGCGAAAATCTTAGATTCTGATTAACAATAAATTAACACATCGACCAAGCCAATATTTATACAGAATCAAATTGGCCGACAAAGTAACGCAACTTTTTTAGCTTTTTAAACTTTTTTCTTTTTTAAGGCCATTTTCGGGGCTTATTGTATGATTTTTCCGATATGTTCATCTCTAAAAATAAATAAGTTATGTAAAAACCAAACCGTTAAATAAACCGCAATAAAAAGTTTAATAGATAAAAAGAACTTTGTTTTGCAAAGTAAATATATTTTCACCTAACCCTGCAAGTTTTACGCTATAAAAATTTTGTAACGGGCCGTTTTTGGAGTTTATCCATTGCATTTGCTATTTTTAAATCGTAATTTGTAACAACAAAGGCAATCTGTCCAACAGTAAGCTATTTCTAAATCAGTATATATTCAATGGCAGAACAGGTAAAGTATGACGAAAGCAGTATTCGTTCACTCGATTGGAAAGAACACATTAGATTACGTCCGGGAATGTACATCGGTAAGCTCGGGGACGGTTCGGCAGCTGATGACGGAATTTATGTCTTGGTAAAAGAAATCATGGATAACTCCATTGATGAACATACCATGGGGTTTGGGAAGGCTATTGACATTAAAATCACTGAACACCGCGTCGAAGTTCGTGATTATGGTCGGGGAATACCCTTGGGAAAAGTGGTTGATTGCGTCTCTAAAATCAATACCGGAGGCAAGTATGATTCAGGTGCTTTTCAAAAATCTGTAGGTCTAAACGGGGTAGGTACGAAAGCTGTGAATGCGCTTTCTTCTTATTTTAAGGTACAGTCCTTCCGTGATGGGAAAAGTAAATGGGTAGAATTCCGAAAAGGTGATATTACAACCGAGTCAGGAGAGGAAGAGACGAATCAGAGAAACGGCACTTTGATGACGTTTGAACCTGATAATACCATTTTCAAAAACTACCATTATATCCCTCAGTTTTTGGATAACATGATTTGGAATTATTGTTATCTGAATGCCGGGCTGGTAGTCAATTTTAACGGACAAAAATTTATCTCTCAAAACGGTTTGCTTGATTTGCTCCGTAACAAAACCGACGAAGACGCCATCCGCTATCCGATTATTCACCTTAAAGGCTCAGATATTGAAATTGCGCTGACCCACGGCAATCAATACGGAGAAGAATACTATTCGTTTGTCAACGGTCAGTATACGACGCAAGGAGGAACGCATTTGGTTGCTTTTCGGCAATCATTGGTGGATACAGTACGGGATCACTTTAGCAAAGACTATGCTGTAGAGGATGTGCGGGCTTCGATTATTGCAGCAGTGAGTGTTCGGGTGCAAGAACCTGTTTTTGAATCTCAAACAAAAACTAAACTGGGTTCTAACAACATTTCGCCCGATCCCAACAGCCCAACGGTGAGAACCTTTGTAAATGATTTTTTAAAGGCCAAACTGGATAATTACCTGCACATGAATCCCGCCGTAAAAGAGGCGTTGAAAAAACGGATAGAGCAATCGGAACGGGAACGGAAAGAACTGGCTGGAATCAAAAAATTGGCAAACGAACGGGCAAAAAAAGCCAGTTTGCACAACAAGAAACTTCGCGATTGCCGTAATCACCTCACGGATGTAAAAGCAGAAGATCGCTACGAAACCACGCTTTTTATCACCGAAGGTGACTCCGCCAGTGGCTCTATCACTAAGTCTCGTAATGTACAGACGCAAGCCGTGTTTAGTTTGAGAGGGAAACCCCTTAATTGTTTTGGGTTGACCAAGAAAGTTGTGTACGAAAACGAAGAGTTTAACTTACTTCAACACGCACTTGATATTGAAGAAGGGCTTGACAATTTACGTTTTAATCGTATCGTCATTGCTACAGACGCTGACGTAGACGGAATGCACATTCGTCTACTAATGCTGACATTTTTCCTGCAATTTTTCCCGGATTTAGTGCGCAACGGCCACGTATATATTTTACAAACTCCACTTTTCCGAATTCGTAATCCACGTAATCATAAAGAAACGATTTATTCGTACAGCGAAGACGAACGGCAGAAAGCCCTTAAAAAATTGGGCGGGCTTAAGAAAGTGGAAATCACCCGTTTCAAAGGATTAGGTGAAATCTCACCCGAAGAATTTGGGAAATTTATTGGCGAAAATATTCGCCTCGAACCCGTCATTTTGGAAAAAGAAGCGACGATTCCCAAGCTTTTGACTTACTATATGGGTAAGAATACTCCCGAAAGGCAACGATTCATTATTGACAATCTTAGAGTAGAGAAAGACGTCATTGAGGAGGCAACCGTAGCGGCTTAAAAAAAGTAAAGGCTCGTTTAAATGCGAGTCTTTACCCCATCAATTATTATTTGGTCGCATATTTACGCTTTCTCCACCATTGCCATACGCCTCCCAAAATTCCAATGAAAGCCAGAGGACCGAGCAAATTGAGCAATTGCCACTGCGTACGTTCTTCTTTCAAACGGAGTTTATCCAAAGGACGCAGCGTCACCTGTTTGTTTCTAGCCGTGATAAGCCCTTCTGAATCCATCAGATAATCAAGCGCATACAATGCAAAATCTTTATTGGCAAAGGTTTTTTCCGAAAGTCGGTCGTAGCCCAAAGGCAATGGAGCACCGCGTTTGTAGTCAATGTCGTTCACAATCAAATCTCCGTCCGAAACTACAATCATCTTCGTCGGTTTTCCTTTTCCTATAAAGGTGGCTGTGCGAGGGTCGTTGGGTAGCAGACGATTATTAAATAAGGAGGTAAATGAGCCTTCCAATAAAACGGCTATGTCTTTTTCACCCGTATTGTAGTCTTTGGGGTCGGGTTGCTGACGGGCTTCGTTGTAGGCCACCAAAGCGGGCGCTTTGCGAATTTGAGTGTATTTAGAAGTCAGTAGCAAGGGAGTTTTTACAATCCCCGGTGCTTCAACCGTATCAATTGTGCTCGGAAAACGGGTATAAATGGCATCCAAATTACGGACAATCGGGTGTTTGCCAAAATTGTTAATTAACGGAAAAAAGCGCCACGGCATCGGCTTTATTTGTGGTTTATCGCCCATATTACCTACGTTGAGCGGAATCATGGCACAACTCAAATCTTTTACTAAATTTTGATTGACCCGACAGCCGTATTTAAACAGTAAATCATCCAGATTCAAATCCAATGGCTGTGCAAACGTGCCTTCTAAACTGATACTGTCCACTCTGGCACCATCGATAAACATCAGTAACTTACCGCCGCGCATCACAAACTGATCCAAACGATATTTTTCATCGTCGGTAAAAGGGGTATCGGGTTTAGGAATGACCAATAAATCTCCTTTTTCCCATGAATCGGGATTCTGTACGTCAAAATAGAGGTCGTAATTTTGTTGAAGGTTAGCCAAAAAATCTGAAAAACGTTGGGGTGGCACCTTGGTATGACCCACCAAAATTCCGACGCGTTTCCGTTCTTTCTGAGTCAACCGCCGAATCGCGGAAGCTAATTCAAACTCTACCCCTTCGTAGGATTGGTTTAACCGTTCTTCTGAAGAGGCTGAACTGTTTCCTTTCAATAGTTGCACTGGATATTCTTTGCCATCATACACCAAAATCGCTCCAGGAAATACCAGCCGCTCAGTGCGTTTTCCATCTTCGTTGGCAAACAAATTGGTGGGAATCAAGCCCTTTTGAATCAATTCTTCCTGCACTTTTGAATCTTTCGGTTCGATAAAACGATAGGCCAAATTCACTCCGCCATAGTCTGAAAAAGATTCTAAAGTTTCCTGAATGGCTCGCTCCAGCCGCTCAAAACCTGCGGGAAAATCGCCCGTCATGTACACTTTTATCGTCACTTGCTCGTCTAAATTTTGGAGAAGTTTTTTGGTAGCATCAGAAATAGTATACCGTTTTTCCTGAGTCAAGTCCCAACGGAAAAACAAAAAAGAAGCCAGTACATTAGCGGCGGCAAGAATGCCAATAAAAATAAGCAGTTTAACGATTTTCGACTTCATAAAGTCTGGATTTTCGGCCAAAGATACGCTAAAAACGAAAAAGGAAGCCGTATCGTGTGGCTTCCTTAAAAATGACCTGTACTATTTTATGGGATTCATAACGACATTCCTCAATTAGTCTCCACCCGAATCATAGCGCTGTTGCCGTTTGTGACGCCGGCTCCGCAGGTATTATTAATCGAAACCACTTTGTATTCCGTAGTCGTTCGTGGGTTGACAGTAAGTTGATACGGGTTAATAAAAGTACCAGCCACCGCTGTTCCGTCGGAAAGTACAAAAGACCAAGGCGGCAGACCGTTTTTAAACGTAACCCGGATACGAGCTGCTCCGCCGGGGCGAATCACAGCCCCGCCCGTCACGAGAGCCGAAGCGGCATTGGGCATCATGACGTTGATGTTGGTAGGTACGCCTTCCGTAAATGGGAAAGTGGAAATAACCCGAATTTGCTGCGTAGTAAGTGTGTCTTTAAGATACGGCGGTAAAATCTTGGCACGTAATGCAGTAGCTCCTCCCATCGTAGGAAGGTTGACCCATTTTCCGCTGGTGTCCGTTATTTGAACCACAAAGCGGTTTGCATTTTCAAAGCGTCCGGTAGTGGTAAACGGCACCGTAATTTCAGTACCGGAGCAAATGATTTTATCTGATAAGTTACCGGTTGTAATAGTTGCCGGCGGGATTTTTACTTTTACAAAAGCATTTCCGGAAAAACTTCCCACCCCGCAAAATCCGCCTGCGGAGGTAATGCTGTAAGCCGTTGGATTGTTGGGAGTTACTTTAATTGTATAAGGAGTGACGCGAATGTCGTTTTGGTATGTACCGTCCGATAAAAGCACAAACCAAGGGCCACCACCGCCAAAATCCAAGCTCAGATTAGTGGAGCCTCCTTCGGGAATTTCAAGAGAATCACGACGTAAGGTTGCCGTTGCCGTTGCCGAAACGTTCACATCTACCGTATCGCTTGAAATCGTGGGAAAAGTAGATACCACTCGCAATTTATAATTACCCGGCTTTATTCCAAACGGCGTTTTTGCCATGACGGGGCTTTCTGAAGCAATTTCAGAAATATTGGCAAAATTTTCTCCCGCAGCATCGCTCAATTGTACGACAAACCCATTTCCGACATTGTATTTACCCGTTGCATTGAAATTGATCTGAAACGGAGTACCTGTACATACCCGAAATCCGGCCTTGGGAACTGCTTTCAGCGTAATAACGGGCAATGTATCCTGACTGACCTGTACCACTAATTCTCCCGAGGTAGTGCCGCTCCCGCAGGCATTGCTGACTGATGTTACTTTATAGGAGCCCGTTTGCGCAGGAGCTACCTGCGCCGTATAGGGATTTATCATTGTGTTGGTTACGGTGGTGCCATCGGAAAGTGTAAAAGACCAAGGAGCCGCGCCGGTGAGCAAAATACGGTACGTTGCCATTTGGCCCGGGCCGATTTTGGCTATGGCACTGCCGTCGTTTAGCTCCATGCGGGCGTGAGCGAAAGGCAAAAGCGTCAGGCGTGCGAGTTTACTTGTACTCTTCGCAGAAACCACTCGTACCGAAACCAAACCCGAGCGATTGGCGGGAAGCGTTGCCCGAATCGGGCTTTGAAGAGCCGAATCCGAAATCGTAACAAATTTGCCTGAAATGTCAGCTATCTGTACTCGGAAATAGGTGTTTTCTTCAAATTTGCCCTCAGTGCTGAAAGGAATAAGCACCGAACTTCCCGGACATACAAACAGATGGGAAAGATCGACGATTTTTATCTCAGATTTGATGATGGGCGCTGCCGTATCAGGCCGAAAAGTAGTGTCTCTTTGAAGCCCGATGATTTTTTTAGCAACACTACCGGTGTCTTTGCGAAGGGTGTCTTTACGCAAAGTGTCTTGACTGTAAGTGAATTGGGGTTGGTTTTTTACCTTCGACCACAGCCCTGCTCCTGCCCAAGCAATTACAAAACAACTAACAATGAATTTGTGCATACCTCTACCTGTTGAAGGGCAAAGTTACGGTTGTTTTCACAAATTCCCCACTGCCTGATGAATATGAGCGACTTGTTTGGGTTCAAAAACTACACAGGGAAAACCAAACAAACATTTATCTTTAATCATTTGGGCTACTTCTACTGGCACGCTTTCTTCCCAGCCCGGCTCGCCGCGTTTGATCAATTCAAGCACGCGGTCGGTCGAAATTTTAAGGTTTTCTTCGTTGTAATCACGAATATCTTCGATTTTGTCGTTACATACCAAGTAGTTAAAAAGAGGCTGGAGATTGGTGGATAATTCAAAATTTTGACAATTGTAGAGTTTGCCGTTTTTGAAAGTTGGGTAAACAAACAGTTTGACATTTCGGCTAAACAAAGTCGAAAATGACTCTAAAATTCCGCCGGGCAGATTGTGGTAATAACTTTCTTCAAAAATGTATTCCAAATTAGGAATGCCCAATACTAAACCGATTTTGAGGCGTGTGGTTTTGGCCAAAAATGCCACTAATCGGTGGTATTCGTGGTAGTTGGAAATCATTACCGTTTGCCCAATCGAACTCAACACATCCACGCGGTCGAGAAAATCTTTTTCGTTGATGTCTTTTTCGGCTCCCCGCAAATTTTGAAGCGTAAGTTCGGCTACCATCATTACCTTTTTTTCGTCTACGTCGGGTTTGGCTTTAAATTGCTTGAGACCATTGTGAAGCATATCTACGTGGACATTGGTAATGGGGCGAAGCCTGCCGCGCAAAAGGAGAATGTGCTTTTTGTAAAGCGCTTCCGAGGGTTGCAACACTTGACCGTCTGGACCAAACATCGCTACTTCCGTGAAACCATGTTTTACCAAATATAAACTCATCAGGCGATTATCAACGTGTTGAAAATCGGGTCCCTGAATCCGAATCATGTCTATTTGAACGCGGTCAGGGCTCAAATCGTCCATGAGCGAAAGCAAAAGCGTTTCGGGCGATTTGTAGTAATTAAAACAGCCGTAAATCAGGTTAACCCCAATCACACCCAGGGTGTATTGCTGTAAAATGCTGTCGTTGTCGAGCATTTTAATGTGAATTACAACATCATTATAAGGCGAGCGGGGAGTGAGCTGAAACCGAAGTCCCAGCCAACCGTGACCTTCGTTGCTTTTCTGATAATTGAGCGCTACGACGGTGTTGGCAAAAGCAAAAAACAAACTGTCAGCACCGCGTTTTTCGGCCAATCGCTGTTCTACCAAGTCGTATTCATGCTTAACCATTTTCATCAACCGTGATTCGACAACGTAGCGGCCACTGGGTTCGGGGCCGTAGATTTCGTCACTGAATTTCATGTCATACGCCGACATAGTTTTGGCAATCGTACCCGAAGCGCCACCCGCTTTAAAAAAATTGGCAGCCGTGTCCTGTCCTGCTCCGATTTCGGCAAAAGAGCCATAAATACGGCGGTCTAAGTTGATGCGAAGAGCCTTTTGTTTCGTGCCAAGGTTTTTGTCGTAAGGAATACTCATGAAATTGTCGGTTGCTGATAAGGTGGGTTAAAACTTTCCAAAGTTTTAAAGGAAAATCGGACGAGTTTGTACAAAACTAATTAATAAACCCGTCAAGATTGTACAAAAATACGATAAACTCCCTAAACTCCCATACCACAAATTGACATACACAGCTCCTTTAGTAAGGTAAAATAAACAATGATTGAATAAGCCAATTCTACCAAAATGAACCTCAAACTGGAGTATTGATTCATTTAAATGTGTTTTCATTAGTAATTTAGGTAAATCAATTTTGGATTAATAGGTTTGTAATGTACTTATAATCAATGAATTAATCACTAATTGTCAATTCACTAATTCACAATTGATTCCCAGCTACCCAAATTGTGGATAAAGTCGTAATTTTGCAGTATGCAAATAGATAAAGATACTCTCCATAAGATTGCGCACTTAGCGCGTTTGGAAATCAAACCGGAAGAAGAAGCCCCTTTGTTGGAAAGTCTCGTAAGCGTGCTTTCGTGGATGGAACACCTAAATGAGCTTAACACGGACGATGTAGCGCCGCTTACGCACATTTCTTCGGAAATAAACGTGATGCGTGAAGACACGGTTGGCAATCACTTATCCCGTGAAAAAGGGCTTTTGAATGCACCTTCGCAGGATGGTACGTATTTTAGAGTTCCGAAAGTGATTGAATAAGTAGATTCGCTCCGAGTGTAAAAAATAAAGCTCTTCCCAAAAATGAGAAGAGCTTCCAAATAACAGATGTTGGTGCGTACTATAAAGTAGCAATCAACTTTTGATTCAAAACTACGTAATCGTCGTTTTTAGCTTCTTTGGCCAATTCAATAGATTTCATGGCTGTTGCTTTTGCGCCTGTTTTATCGCCTGCTTTTGCCTGAATTTTTGCTTTTAAGTGCATTACCCAAAACGCAGTAGGTTGTGCTTCAACGGCTTTGTTAGCCCATTCCAATGCTTTGGCAATGTCTTTACCGTTATCAAAATAATAACTGGCGGCCTGAAAATAAGGACGGCTGTCTACAGCCATGGCTGAGCTGATTTGCGCCATGATTTTAGTGTCAATGTCAGCCACTACCGGGATTTGTACCGCGGTGTTTTCCCATAAGATTTGGATGTCGGCAGAGGAGGCTGTCAAATTACCTAAAATGATGGTGAAATTCTCAATCATCATAGGCAGCTGCATAGATTCTACTTTGAAACGAGCCACGTCATCTTCGGTTTTGTAGCCTGTCAAACCGCTGTTATTAGCGCCTTTGTTGATGATAATTTCCCAAGCACCGGCAGTAGGAACGGAATAAATTGCGTACGAACCGGCTTTTACGGGCATTCCACCCACTTTTACATCTTCTCCAAAAGTTACTTTGGTAGCTGCGTTAGCACCTGTTCTCCAAATTTTACCGAACGGTACTAAGTCACCAAAAATCTTGCGGCCTTTTGCTACCGGACGTGAATAGGTGATTTCAATGGAAGAAAGGGCAAAGTCTTGCTTGAGGGTTTGGGTTGGACTGGGGGCCGGGGTCTTGATACCTTGTGCAAAAGCACCCGCTGAAAGAAGGACAAAAAGAAGTACAACGACTTTTTTCATTTGATTTTTTTAATTTTGGTTAAACGATTATCGCTTACAGTCTATCGGCTATTAGCTGAATTGAAAACTCAATAATTCACTAAATAATTCAAAAAAATGACGGCTAAGTGTACCGTTGGGTTGAATTTATGAGATAATTACTGATGTATGTCATCATTTACCAACGAGGAAATGCCGATTTTTGGAGATATTAGGTACGATTCGGAGGGCCTGATATCCACTAATTATTAAATTGCTACTTTTTACATGTCAAAGCAACATACTTTTCATATTCCCGTCATGGGTCTGGGCTTTACGATGGAGTCGCCCATTAAAGTCGCTCGTTTTGGGATTTCGTCGGTCATTTCCATCATTGAAGATGAGCTGATGGAGCGCCTCCGTGAGTTGTACAGCCCATGGGTGAATGAGACGTTCAGTCCAATTACCAAACATCAGGAAGACTGGCGTGCCAAACGAATTCAATCCTATCTCAATTTGGTCAATCAAATTGTAAATCAGCAGGTTGAAAAGTTACAAAATTTGCCCTTTACGGTTGGAAATGAAATTGTTAAATACTTCGAACTCCTGCCCGACGATTCGGCCATCAAAGAACTGTATCAGAAAATGATGTTGCTTGAAGAAGGGGAGAACAAGGCGCAATTGCAGGAAAGACTTCGCAGTGAAATTAAAGCCGGGGCTATTGACGTCAACATCATGGCGAAAGTAGACCGAAACAATTATACCAAAGAAGGTGAAATGCTTCCTAAAGAATTTTCGGATGCACTTTCCAGTTTGCGGGGTTTTGCCCAAAGTGATTTGGAATCTTCGGTGGTTTTTTCTGCTGGTTATAACCCGCGCCTGTATGGCTACATTGATACATTCAGCGACTTTTTTCCTGACGTAACCGGCTATTTGAAAAAGAAGATTGTGCTGAAAGTAAGCGATTACCGTTCGGCACTGACGCAGGGTAAACTATTGGCCAAAAAGGGTTTGTGGATTTCTGAATTCAGAATTGAATCAGGATTGAACTGTGGCGGACATGCTTTTGCGACCGATGGGCTCTTGTTGGGTCCTATTATGGAGGAGTTTAAGGCAAATAGAGAAGCCCTCGCAAACGAGCTTTGGACCATGTGCAATCAAGCCTTGGTTTTAAAAGGAGCTACAACTTTTGAAACTCGACCCGTGCTTCGCATTACAGTGCAGGGCGGTATCGGAACTGCCAACGAGAATAAATTTCTGTTGGAGCATTACCAAGCCGATGCTACCGGTTGGGGAAGTCCGTTTTTGCTCGTTCCGGAAGCGACGAGTGTGGACGAAACTACCCTTCAGTCGTTGGCTACGGCCAAACCTGACGATTATTACCTGAGTCATGCATCACCGTTAGGGATTCCTTTTAATAATTTCCGAAAAAGTACGGCTCAACAGCAATTAGCAACGCGTATTGCGAAAAACCGCCCGGGTAGTCCCTGTTACAAGAAATTTCTGGTAGCTAATACGGAATTTACCGAAATACCCATTTGTGCCGCTTCGCGCGAATACCAGCATTTGAAAATTAATAAATTGAAACAACAGAATCTTTCGCCCGCAGCGTACGAAGCGCAATTGGCGGAGGTGACCGAAAAAGATTGCCTTTGTGAAGGTTTGGGTGCTTCGGCTTTGTTGAGCGAAGGCTTGCAACCTGCTCATAAACTCAATGCCGTTACGATATGCCCAGGGCCTAATTTGGCGTATTTCTCCGGCGTATTTACGTTACAGCAAATGGTTGATCACATTTATGGCCGTTTGAATTTGCTCAATTCAGTGAAGCGTTCCAACCTGTTTGTGAATGAGTTGAGGATGTACATCAACTACTTTGATGATGAGTTGAAGAAAAACATGGATAGCCTCACGACCAAGAAAGTGCGTTATTTCCAACTGTTTCAAACGAATCTTCTGCAAGGGGTGGATTATTATAAACGACTCATGCCTTCTCTGAAAAATGAAGCGGAGCGGTATTTGGAAGAAATGAAGGAAGAACTAAATCAGTTTGAAAATACGATAAAAAATATGTCAGTTCCCGTTCCTGTGGGGGCGTAAATGAAGAATATTAGTTTTTGGTTTTTTAAGTGTTTCAGTGGTTAGCAAATTTTTGCTGACCACTCTTGTTTGATTCTCTTTCCGGAAAGAGTTACTTCTTCTGCTTTTTCGCTGGTTTCCCCTCCAATACCTTCGTATGCTATTAAATAGACAAAACCGGGCGAGCAGTGGAAGGTCATCAGCCTGAAAGTTAATCAATTGTATGAGGAAGAAAACGTAAACTTGCCTGTGATTGCTATAACACAAAGCTTGGAATTTAAGAAGCAATAATCGCCAACTCTATTGTTAGAAATTCATAGAGACTAATCACTTTTATTGAGTGATTTTTAAGATAGTCTGTGCCCGTTGGTATAATTAAAGACATATCTTCCAAATTGAATCCATTCGTTTTTAGATGCTTAAAGTAATACCGCGCGGGAGACCCCGTCTATTTTCCAGCGTTTAGCATATTTTTTGTCAACCATTTTCTGATGTAAAATAGGGCTCAATTATGATTTCAAGTTGCTAAATAGAGCGTTAAAATAGTTTTTTTTGTAAAAAAAGCTTATGATTCTAAGAATAAATGACGTTGTTGATGACCGATTATGCTATGAAAAAGTAAGAGAACTCCGTTGGTCTGAAGGGGTAAAATGTCCTCACCGTGGCAGCCATAAACACAACCGTCATGGGCATCACAATACAACTGAACACCGTTATCGTTACCAATGCAAAGATTGTTCGAGGTGTTTTGACGATTTAACCAATACTATTTTTCAAGGGCATCATCAGCCACTGAAAGTATGGATAATATGCCTTTACCTAATGCGTTTAAACCTCTCTAACGCACAGATTTCCAAAGAATTGGGAGTAAGCGAAAACGACACACACGTAATGACAAGCCTTTTAAGAGAAGGCGTTTACGAGAAAAGTCCACAAGAAATAGTAGAAGGCGAGGTAGAGTTTGATGAGTTATACCTCATTGCAGGCCATTTCATATATTCATAAAACTGTTAACCATACTCAAGGCCAGTACGCCCGAGATGAGGATGGCAAATGTGAAGTCCATGTCAATACAATGAAATCTTTTTGCGGGGCTCCCCGTGCGGTCATTGTTAAGGCCGTGGCTACGTCCCCATCGTGGAATTTCGCAAGAAAGACTCCCTTATTATTTGGGATTTTTTGAATACTTACACAACATTCGAAAACGAGGTGCAAGTTGCACTCACTGCTTTAGTTCAACTTTTAGTAGCAACTTGAATCCATAATTGAGCCTTAAAGAAATAAGCCTAATGAATTTGCCCCTAATTTTTATTTGCTCTTAAAATTGTACAATTAAACGACGCTATTCTTCAATCTTTACTTAGATTAATGCAGAAATAAAGCAATTTTTTAGGCAGACGTAAAATCAAAGCCTTAATTTTGCGTTTAATTAAATCAGATGAGACTTAGCTTCCATTATGAGATATTCAGTTCAATTTTTTGTCCTTCTGCTATTTGTTTCAACTACATTACTCAGGGCACAGGACAATCGTACAAACTTTCAGATAGAGCTTCCTTCCGAACCTAATTGGAATACGGTGCAGGAAGGGAGTCGTATCGAATTTCGATTAAAAACTACGGGCGGGAAAAGTGATTCTGTCAAGTATGTTATTATGCAAGGTTTGGTCGAAGGCATGGTCTTTGACTCCACAGGTCATTTTGGATGGGTCCCATCCTACGAAATGGCGGATCGTACCAATACTCAAAAATCAGTACAGATTATTTTCGAGGCGAGAAACAAACAAAATGAAACAGCGACTCGCTCCATAGAGTTAAAGGTAGTCCATGTGAACAGACCTCCTCGGGTGGAAGAGTTAAAACCTTTTTATGTTCAAAATCGCACCCAAAATATTTATAGAATTGATGCCAATGCTTTAAAGGATGACGACGGCGATCCCCTGGTTGTAATTCCCGTAGCGGAAACAATGCCAGAAGGGGCGAAACTCACTTCAGCAGGAGAACTAACGTGGCATCCTTCTCTTACTCAATTCAATAATTTAAAAACGAGTCCTGTTTTTATTGATTTTTTGGTAGAAGACCAGCCGGGAAAAGCCCGGGCAAAAGGAAGGCTGAAAATTGAAGCTACCCAGATGGATTTGCCGCCAAGCATTATACAGGTGCCTAAAGGTGAGTATTTTAAGTCAAAAGAAAACGCTACAGTCAATCTTAAGTTTTTTCTGTCGGATCCTAATGGAGATGACGATATTTCCGCTTTTGATTTTGTAACTGACAATCCGGATGTACCTGCAAGTACCCTCGTCAGAAATACCCCTAATCAATATGAATTCATTTGGACGCCCAATTATGATTTTGTAAAAGACCCTCACGATTCACTTTCTTTTACCATTACTTTTTTTGTAATTGATAAAGAACAGAATAGAGATGAGCAAAAAATAAGATTTAACATTGTTAATGCCATCAATGAAGCTGAAAAAGACCGTCAGCTATATGATTTATACCGAGCTGCTTTGGTAGATGCCTGGAACTTGGTGACCCAACTCAGCGAAAAAGAGCAGGAGCTTAAAAGGTCGTATTTGAAAGCCAAAAAAGGCAAAAAAAATCGCTCTATGGTCAATGCAGGCTTGGGAGCAACTACCGGACTTTCGCCGGCTGTTATTAAAGCACCTCAGACAAAATCTATTGTTTCGGCCATTGGAGGAACTACAATTGTTACTATTGGTGCCTTGGAAGCCGCTGAGGTCATTGGTAAACCTCTTCGTGATTTATTGGATCGTTATAACTACGTACTGGAAAAGAAAATCGAGATTCAAAGTAAAGGAGATGTTTTTGCCCGTGAATATGCCCTTAAAGCTTCTCGGCGGCAAGGAGATTTTGCTAAAAAACGCGATGAATTCAAAGCAGCTCTTTCCATAAAAGGTCTTGTTACGCTGGATTTGGATGCCGGCTGGGAAAACAAAAAAGAAGCGACCGATAAAGCTATCGGTCGCGCATTTAAGGATTTTACGCCTTTAGAAGTTACGAATCGTGCTCGCCAGCAATAGAACCGTCGGTCGGTTGATGTGTCTTTTTAAACCCGACTGACGGTTTTATTTTGTGACCTTCAACTTTCCTTGCATCAACGTATGATGTCCCGGGAATGTGCACAGGTATGTATATTCGCCGGGCTCATTGGGAGCAATGAAGTAGATAGATTCGCTCGTTTCGGGTTGCAAAATGTTGGTATGGAAAATCACATTGGCAGATTTTGGAACATACTGCATATCAGAACCTTTCAGACCTAATTTGATAGCGGCTTCTCCTACGGGATTAGCCATACCAGGCTTTACAATGACACAATTGTGAAGCATATCGTCGTTGTTATTAAAGACCCATTTTATCCGACTGCCCGCTTTCACCTGAACTTCTGTTACGTCAAACTTTAGGCCCGGTTTTGTACCCAAAGTGATTACCTGGTCAGGGCCGTTTGTCCAGTCGGCAGGTTGGTCAAGGGTGCGTTTGGGACTGTTTGAAGCTTTTGAAGGGGCAGAAGCAGAACTTGTGGCAGGCATTGTATGTCCGCTATGTACACTTGCCGTTTCCACTGCCGGTTTTTGCGTATTTGCAGTCCATTGAGTGCTTGGTATTTTTTCGCCGTCGGCAATTTCATTCAGGGTATAATACCCCACGTTGTGTAATAAAGGCATACCTGCCGCCGAGCGAATTCCTTCCGCTTTGATTTCATGAATATATCCCAACTTCAAACTGTCTAACACAATTCGGGCTTTCAGTCCATTGTCTGATACAATAATGTGGCGTATTGCCCGCTCCGAAGCATTGATAATGGGACTGCCGTACGTATGGTGATATTTGTAAGTAAACGAGTTGAATTGATAAGAAGCGGGGTCCTGAGCGGCTTTCTTGTCTGCCGGAAGGGTGAATTCAACCTCAAAACCGTCCGGCATAGAACGAACCGTTTTCATTTCAAACGGAGTCTTACCCGTCCATACCAATCGTTGAACGCCAAAAGGATCTTTTCCTGTGGCCGACCAACCGCGACTGGTTTGGCCGACAAACATCGAACCGTCTAAGCCCCAAACCATTCGCAAGATACCCGATTGGAAACCTTCCCGGAAAGGAAAGCAGATGCCCTGCCAACGCCCTTTTACTTTTTCAAGCATGACCCGCATGATTTTACTGTGTCCTTGGTCTCCCACAAAAAGCTGACCTTCAAAAGGCCCGAAAGCACCCTTTGTCATGTCTTCTTTAATGTCAGAGGTAGAAATTCCCATCAACGTATGGGGAAACCAAACCGCAGGGGCTTTCAGTCCCGGTACCCGTTTGGCTACTTCGTACAAAGGTTCTCCCGTATCGGGAATGTCTTTTTGTTTCAATTTCAAGGGAGAGTCGGGCTCCTGACTCCATACCAGCCCTTCTGGATTACCGGCGAAATCACCCGTTTCTAAGTGAGTCATGCGGCCGGAACCTACCCAGTCTCCCTGATTTTCAGTGTAGAACATATCACCGTTTTGCAAAGCAATGTACCCTGCCGGTGAGCGCAAACCTGTCGCAATGGGTTTCATGTTGGCTTTGTCGTCAAATTTCAATAACCAACCGCGCCATTTTGCCATGCTGGAACCGTGCCCGATCCAGCCTAAATTGAGTGTAACGAGCAGCTCACCGTTGGGTGCCTGAACGGGCCCGTACGAGTATTCGTGGTAATTTCCCGACAAAGGCCATTTGTAAAACGAATCATACACATCGGCAACTCCATCGCCATCTGAATCGACCAAATGCGTGATTTCCCCGCGCTGTGATAGCAGAAAGGAACCATCGGGGCGATAAAGCAAGCCCAGAGGTTCGTGCAGACCGTGTGCAAATCGCTTATAGGTAGGTTGTCCCGACCCTTTTAGGTACGGATTGGTAATCATCCACACCTCACCCCGCCGGGTAGAAGCCGCCAAACGTCCATCGGGTAAGACCGACAATCCGCCGATTTCCAGTTGAATATTTTCAGGGACAGGTAAGGTAACAATGCGATAATAATCTTCTTCAATCATGGGACGGTTTTGCGCCTGGCCTACAAACGAAGAAGCAAAGGACAGAAGGAGAGAATACAAAAAGATTTTTTTCATGAACAGCAACCTTGTTTTTCAATAATAAAGACCATTCAGCATTTCTTTTACCCAAAATAAAAGCGGCGCACCAAGTAGCACTCCGCTTTTATTTAAATTGTATTATTTCGATTAAATGGTCGAAAGTACGTTGTTCATGTTACGAACGGCGTCGGCAGACTTAGCAAATGCTGCTTTTTCCGACTCGCTCAAACGCAGACTTACGACTTTTTCCCAGCCACCGGCACCAATCACAACCGGAACACCCATACAGATGTCTTTTTGGCCGTATTCGCCGTTCAGATAGACTGAACAAGGGAAAATGCGTTTTTGGTCACGAACGATGCTTTCTACCAACGAGGCTACTGCCGCGCCCGGTGCATACCAAGCCGACGTACCAATCATTTTGGTGAGGGTAGCACCGCCTACCATCGTATCAGCTGCTACTTGCTGTAATTTTTCTTCAGATAGGAAGCGACTTACCGGAATACCGTTGTAAGTCGCCAAACGAGTCAAAGGAATCATCGTGGTGTCACCGTGTCCACCGATTACCATTCCGTGAAGGTCATTAGGAGATACATTCATGGCAAGCGATAGATACGTTTTGAAACGTGCGCTGTCCAAAATACCGCCCATCCCGATGATGCGTTTTTTAGGTAATCCCAATTCTTTAAATGCCAAGTACGTCATAGTATCCATTGGGTTGGAAACGATGATGATGATGGCTTTAGGAGAATATTTCAAAATGTTTTCGGCCACTCCTTTTACTATACCCGCGTTGATACCGATAAGGTCTTCACGCGTCATGCCGGGCTTACGGGGAATACCCGACGTAATAACTACTACTTCTGAACCTTTCGTTTTTTCGTAGTCGTTGGTCGAACCGGTGATTTTGGTATCGAATCCGTTCAATGTAGCTGTTTGAAACATATCAAGGGCTTTTCCTTCCGATAACCCTTCTTTGATGTCGAGCAATACTACTTCCTGAGCCAACTGACGGCGAGCGATGTTGTCAGCGCAGGTTGCGCCTACTGCCCCTGCTCCTACTACGGTAATTTTCATAGTGTTTAAAGCCCCCTAACCCCCGACGGGGGAACTTTTTAAAGGTTTGGCCATGCCTTGGGAGTAAAATAAAGACATGGGCAATAGTTAATTTGTATTTGAGCCGTAAAGATAGAGCGAAAACCTTTTAAAGCTACTCTTAAAGGTATTTTTAATGCTAAAAACGTGTAGTGAAGCTTGTTTTATTACTTGTTGTTCTTTACTAAGAAACAACAGACAATGTGTGGAATACCTCCCCGGATGTTTATGACTTTTACCGTTCATAAGAGATTTACAAGACACTTTTTCCTGAAAAAGGCTGTCCATCCGAATTCGTTTGCAGACCTTTAAATCACTAACTTACCTTTGTATTCCTTTTTTCAGCCATGAAATACTAACTTTATCGTTGATTATCACCCAACCTTTTTTAACATGACACCCAAACGTAAAGGAACGGTCGTCAAGACTGTCAAAGAAATTACAATCGGCGCCGCGTTGACTGTGGCATTATTGAATGGAGGGATGATGCTCCAAAGTTGCGGCGGGTCCGATGACAACGAGCAGCAGGAGACTCCCTACAAAGGTCGCCCTGTGAAAACATACATTACAGAAATAAAACCCGGCGAGTATAAAATTACGGACGAAGTGGCCGTCAACAGTGATGCCGAAGCAGGTGCTGTTGTCCGTTATTTCGACGGACGACGCGATACCCTGACCGTAACAGAAGCCCGAAATCTGGTAAAAACAGATTCCACGACCCGTGATTATTATAATAATCCGAATCATTATCACAGTCATTATCACCGCAGTTCACTTTCCAATGCGCTGCTTTGGGGAGGAATGGGATATATGCTGGGCCGAAACAACAATTCGCAATTCTATAGCGAAGGACGTGAGCGTCAGTATAGCTCGGGAGCGTATGCCAATTCGTCGGTATATCAGCGTTCGGCTGGCATTCATGAAAGCTACCATAGCTACCGCAAAAGCTCTGCTTCGCGTCCGAGCAGCAGTCGCAGTGGGTTTTTTGGTCGCAGTCGCAGTTCGGGGAGTTAATTTTTTCTCACGCAAAGAGGCATAAGGTGCAGAGACGCGAAAACATTGCGACTTTGCAACGCTGTGTGCATAACTAATTTACCATTACAAAAATGATCAATACACGCTATTTAAATAATAGTCCCGAAGTCCAATTACGTAATGTCGGTTGGGATTGGATGTTGGGGGCGGATACGTTGCCTTATTTGACCAACGAAGTGGTTACCATAAAATCGTACGAAGCGGAGGCGTATTACAATGCGGCCAACGAACTGTACGAGATTTATACGGAAGCGGCTCAACATGCCATAGACAGAAATCTGTGGAAAGAAATGGGTATTCCCGAAAACTTGATTGAATTGATAAAACTTACGTGGGAGGACGACCGTCATTGGCATATTTATGGGCGATTTGATTTGGCGGGAGGGGTGAGCCGGGAACCGATAAAACTTATCGAATTCAATGCCGATACAGCTACCTGTATTCCCGAAACGGCGGTGGTGCAATGGGCGCACCTCAAAGCCAATAATATGGACGAGAGCAAGCAGTTCAACAATGTTTATGAATCGTTGAAAGGTCAGTTTGCCGAACTTCGTCGCCGGAATATGCATCTGACGCCCACGCTTCTATTTTCGACCATGCGTGATGCTCCCGAAGACGATACCAATGTTGCGGTATTGGGTGAGGCAGCGCGCGAGGCGGGTTTTGACGTAGAGTTCAGTTACATGGATGAAGTGGAGTTTACGGCTACCGAAGGAATTTTTAAGCAAAATCCGCAAAACGGCAAGTTTGAACAGTTTGATTTTTGGTTTAAGTTGGTGCCGTGGGAATACATTGGTTACGATGAACCTGAATTGGCTGAGTTACTGACAAGTATCGTTAAAAACGGCAAAGCGGTGATTATCAATCCTGCTTATACCTTGCTGTTCCAATCGAAATACATCTTAAAATTATTGTGGGATTTGTATCCCAATCACCCACTTTTGTTGTCTACGACTACCCAACCGCTTTCGGATAAAATAAGTGTAGAAAAAGTGCTGTTTGGCCGAGAAGGGGCCAATGTTCGTATCTTAGAAACCAACGGAACGGTCATTTCCGCTGCCGGCGGTGACTATGGTGATTACGAAAAAGTATATCAGGAATACGTAGAATTTCCGCGCGATTCCCTCGGCAAACGCTACCAAGCGGGGGTGTTTTGGGCAGGCGATGCCTGTGGTTTAGGCTATCGTCGAGGTGGTAAAATCATTGACAATACCGCACAGTTTGTGGGGCATTTGGTAGAGTAAGAGGGTATAGAGTATAAGTTTACTCAAGCTTCTTTCAAATTAACTTGATAATAAGGGAGAGTTTTTCTATTTGTGTTTAACAAAAGTTATTATTATGACAAAAGAAAAAGTGTTAGTCGCACTAAAAGAACTTCCTGAGCGATTTGACGTAGAAGAGCTTATTGAGCGACTTATTTTTTTGCAGCAAATAGATGAAGGATTGGCTCAATCAGATAGTAATCAAGTTGTTTCGTTAGAAGAAGCTAAAGTGGCTTTAAGTAAATGGTTGAAGTAAATCTAACGCACAAGGCATTGCGCTGATATAGAGGCCATTGTCCAGTATCTATCTTAGTATTCTCCAAGCTATGCTTCTCGTTTCGTGGTGGAAGTTACCAAAAGAGCTGAATTATTACGGGTATTTCCTGAAATGGGAAGAGTTTTGCCCGAAATTGACGAAAGGGAAGTCCGCGAATTAATTTATCAACGATATCGCATTACAATAGTTCGGTAGCAATTTAAGCGGCAATAGAGCCAAAAGCATATAGTTCTTTGATTTTCGGGTTATTTTTAGTCATCTCTTCTACATTTGGGAAGATTTGAAAAAATCTTTCTATAAGTAAC
>Ga0247843_1002849_pt1 | contig 30036 bp, 26 predicted proteins | sample LaCruzMarch2017__FD_192420 | JGI IMG/M metagenome (GOLD analysis project Ga0247843, IMG submission 192420) | Freshwater microbial communities from meromictic Lake La Cruz, Castile-La Mancha, Spain - LaCruzMarch2017_8m | ecosystem: Environmental > Aquatic > Freshwater > Lake | place: Spain... | reverse complement strand
TGAAGCCACGGCTTGATCCGCATAGGATGAACCGCCGCCGCCGCCGCCATGACAACCGCCACTTCCAGACATTCCGGCACTTCCCCCGTAATATCCACCACCGCCACCGCCGGCACCATATACTGAAGTTCCTCCGTTTCCGCCTTGACCTAAGGATCCTGCTTGACCAAGAACACCACCTCCAGATCCCGCGGTGCCCCCGCCACTAGATAGCCCTCCTCCGGCTCCGCCGGTTCCATAAGAAGGTGCGGTTCCGCCCGCGCATCCCCCTGATGTTCCCGCTGAACATCCTCCTCCATTAGAGCCGCCATAGCCCCACGGTGACCCACAAAAAGTACCTGTTCCGCCTGCTCCAGGTGTGGGAGAATAACTTGGTCCCCTTCCTGCTCCACCTCCACCAGCGGCAACTACCGCTCTATTTCCTAAGCCATTACCTCCCAAACGAATGTCTGTTGCTCCACCGCCTCCGCCTGCACCCGAACCGCCGTTACCTCCACCGTTAAATCCGCCTGCATTTATTGCCCCTTGCCCTCCTACGTTTATGAAAATTGTTTGACCTGGGGTTACTGCTAAAGCCCCTGCCAATGTTGCGCCATTAGCGCCGGTAATCCCCGAAGTACCATTCCCACCCTTAGCTCCTGCTATGGTAAAGTTGATAGACGTAACACCGTTAGGAACGGTCCACGTTTGTTGTGACCCCGTAAAATTGAAGGTTTGAGAACCGGGGGCAACAACGTTACCCGATGCCTGAACGTAATACGTCGTTGTTGTGCTGATTACAGGAGTGGTATAGCTGGGAGATGTTCCTAATTGACCGGTACCGTTGGAGTTGGCATACCAAATGTAACTGTTGGCCCCGCTTGCGGTAAGAGTTGTTGTACCGGGACCACACAAAGAAGTATTTCCTGTTGCTGTTGGAGCGGGAGGAGAAGGGTTCACTGTAATGGTGATCGTGGCACAATTCGGGCTAAACTGCCCGCCACTGTTGTTGTTTACAAAATAAGTGGTTGTAACGTTAGGGGTTACTGTTAAGGTTGCACCGGTTCCAATCTGAGCCCCTCCACAAGAACCGGTATACCAATACGTAGTTCCCATGGCGCCATTGGCGGTTAATGTTACACTTTGACCCGCACAAATTGTTGCCGCGCTTGCTGTTATACTTGTTGGTGAAGTTACTCCCCCGGCACAATTGGTAGATCGATAACCAAAAGTTCTGGAACCATGATTACCACATTGCGGTGAACAACAATTACCCACGTTAAAATAAAATAACCCTGTAGACGGAGCTGTCCAAGAAAGGTAAGATCCGAGTCCACAATAATCGTCATTAGTTGTTTGCGCACCACTCATTGGGCCCGTTGCTATTGTAATATAAGGATCACCACTGTAAGACGCTGATGGCGCGAAACTACTACAATAGGTGAATTGATATGTACATCCTGCTGTAGCATTAAATGTATAATATCCCAATGAAGAATGAGTCTGATACTGCCAAGTTAAGTTAGGAGCAAGGCTTCCCAGCGGGTTATTACAATACGCTTGAGCAAAAGAAATATTCGTTTGAATCGTAAGAATTACAGATATAATTAGCAGTAGACGTAGACGCATCGGGCAGATTTTTGATAAAAATAACTTAAAACGACGATAAAACGAAACGTTTTTACAATGGTTGCTATTAAATTTATCTTAATTCTCGCTTAGTATTTCTTGAAATTATGACAATGCCATCGTTCAATTTATGGAACTGTACAACATGCATTAAATTTTGTGCAGGAGTTGTTTGTTTTTTAGCCACTGCTCGGCTATTAAAACATCACCAAAAAATCAAAATATAATCAAAATGTGATCCAGAATGTTTAGACACAAAAACCCTAAAACCCCTTTAAATATTAAAGGTCTCCATGAATTTTGTGGTAAAATCCCCTTCAATAAACTTAGGGTCTTGCATTAACTTTTGATGAAAAGGTATGGTTGTTTTAACTCCTTGAATAATATATTCGTCGAGGGCTCTGCGCATTTTTAAAATCGCTTCTTCTCGCGTTTGAGCAACCACAATTAATTTAGAAATCATAGAATCATAATTTGGAGGAATGGTATACCCCGCATACACGTGGGTATCTATTCGTACTCCATGACCTCCAGGCGAATGATAATCTGTAATTTTTCCGGGAGAAGGACGAAAATCATTGTATGGGTCTTCTGCATTAATTCTGCACTGAATTGCATGAAGGATTGGGGTATAGTTTTTTCCTGAAATCTTTTCGCCCGCGGCTAATTTAATTTGTTCTTTTACTAAATCAAAATTAATAACTTCCTCGGTGATCGTGTGTTCTACTTGGATTCGTGTGTTCATTTCCATGAAATAAAAATCACGATTCTTATCTACCAGAAATTCCACGGTACCTACCCCTTCGTAACGCACGGCTTTTGCGGCTTTTATAGCTGCTTCCCCCATCTTATCCCTAAGCTCTGGGGTCATAAACGGCGAGGGCGTTTCTTCTACTAGTTTCTGATGTCTGCGTTGAATGGAGCAGTCTCTTTCTGATAGATGACATGCGCTTCCGTATTGATCTCCTGCTATTTGAATTTCTATGTGACGAGGTTCTTCAATGAACTTTTCCATGTACACACCATCGTTCCCAAAAGCAGCGGCGGCCTCTTGTCTGGCAGAGTCCCATGCCTCTTGCAGGTCGTCTTCTTTCCAAACAATACGCATTCCTTTGCCTCCGCCTCCTGCGGTGGCTTTTAAAATAACGGGGTATTTGATTTTTAAGGCATTAACTTTCGCGTCTTCCACATCTTTCAACAAACCAACAGAACCGGGAATACAAGGAACTCCCGCGGCAATCATGGTTGCTTTTGCCGTGGCCTTATCGCCCATCGCTGCAATTTGTTCTGGAAGGGCTCCGATAAACTTGATGCCATGCTCTTGACAAACCCTTGAAAACTTTTCGTTTTCAGAGAGAAATCCATATCCTGGATGAATAGCATCAGCATTTGTAATCTCTGCTGCGGCAATAATATTTGGGATCGATAAGTAAGATTTTGAGCTTATGGGGGGGCCAATGCAAACGGCCTCATCTGCGAATCTCACAGGAAGGGAGTCTTTATCCGCCGTGGAATATACAGCAACTGTTTTAATTCCCATTTCTTTGCAGGTACGAATAACCCGCATGGCAATTTCACCACGATTGGCAATTAGAATTTTCTTAAACATATGTGTTAGTTATGCAGGTTCAACCAAGAACAAGGGCTGATCGAATTCTACGGGTGTAGCGTCATCCACAAGCACTTTGACAATTCTACCGCTCACTTCGGATTCGATTTCATTAAACAATTTCATTGCCTCTATAATGCAAATTCTATCTCCTTTTTTGATTTCTGAACCAACTTCTGCAAACGCGGGTTTATCTGGGCTTGATGACCTATAAAAGGTTCCTATCATTGAGGATTTTATCGTAATGGTTGAAGTGCTTTCCGATGGAGATGATACAACAGGCTCACTCGTGATCGCTAGAGATGCAGGCGTTTGCGCGTTGTTTATTGCAGGTGCTGCAACTTGCGGCGCCATGTAAACTCCAGACGGAACCATGTTTGGACCTTTAATGTTAATCTTAAACCCATCCTTTTCAATTTCAACTTTTCCCAGTCCAAGCTTAGAAACCAGTTTAATTAAGTCTTTAATTTCTTCGTTATTCATAGTGTAAAATTAAGAATTATATGCCCATTTGATATATACTGCTCCCCAGGTGAATCCACCTCCGAAAGCGCTCAAAATTATATTATCTCCTTTTTTTAATTGTTTCTCATAATCCCACAAACAAAGCGGTAAGGTGCCGGCTGTGGTATTCCCATATTTTTGAATATTGATCATTACCTTTTCTTTAGGCAATCCCATTCGATTCGCTGTTGCATCAATGATGCGCAAATTAGCTTGATGAGGAACCAACCAAGCAATATCCTCGCTGCTCAAGTTGTTTTTTTCCATGATTTCAGCAGAGACCTCGGCCATGTTTGTAACCGCAAATTTAAACACTTGTTTTCCTTCTTGCTTTACATAGTGCATTCTATTTTCCACCGTTTGAATGCTGGCGGGATTCAAGGAGCCACCTCCGGGCTGAAGCAAATACTCTCTGCCCGCGCCATCACTGCGCAGAATAAAGTCCTGAATGCCCATTCCTTCATGGTTCGGTTCAATTAACACCGCCCCAGCCCCATCGCCAAAAATCACACACGTCGTGCGGTCTTCATAATCTAAAATCGAGGTCATTTTATCAACCCCAACAACAATTACTTTCTTATATCGCCCAGTCTCGATAAATTGTGCTGCGGTAGATACCGCATAAATAAAACCAGAACAAGCCGCGATTAAATCATATCCCCAAGCATTGGTCATGCCTGTTTTATCGCACAACACATTTGCCGTGCTTGGAAATGGGTAATCTGGAGTTACTGTGGCTACAATTACTAACTCGATATCTAGTGGGTCCGTATTAGTTTTCTTTAGCAAACCTTCTACCGCTTTGGCCGCCATGTCCGAAGATGCTCCGTTTTTCAATATTCGTCGCTCTTTAATGCCCGTTCGTGTAGTGATCCATTCATCGGAGGTATCTACAATCTTCGCCAAGTCCTCATTGGTCATCACGTCTTCTGGAACGTATCCTTGAACACCTGTTATAGCGGCGTATATTTTACTCATTAGTTGAATGCTTTTTTTATTTTCTGTGATAGCTTTTTGGTCGCTACTTCATTGGCATGCAGAATCATATTTAGGACTGCTATTTCATTACTAGAACCATGACCGATTACCACGTTTCCTTTAATTCCTAAAATGGGTGTTCCTCCATAATTTTCGAAATTAAATAAATTGAAATAATCATCTTCAATTCCACGTTCTTTTAGGATGTTGTAAAAGCCTTCTGCTTCTTTAAGGACCACATTGCCTGTAAATCCATCACAAACAATTACATCGGCTTTGTTTGTAAAGATATCTCTTCCCTCAATATTACCTATAAAATTAATTGAATCCATATCTAGAAGACTTTTGTAAACCGCTTGGGTTAACAAATTTCCTTTGGATTCTTCTGCGCCGATGTTTAGGAGTCCAATTCGGGGTTGGTCTATTTTTAATATATGTTCTGCGTACAAGGACCCTAGTTCTGCGAATTGGCAAAGCACATCCGCCTTACAATCCGCATTTGACCCCACATCTAACAGTACAGATTTCCTTCCGTTCACGCACGGGATGGTAGCTGTTATGCATGGGCGAATGACACCGGGTATGGTATTAATTTTGTAGATTGAACCAACCAACATGGCGCCGGTGTTTCCTGTGCTGGCGAAAACATCTATTTTACCTTCACTTAAATAATCTAGCCCTATCGCAATGGAGGCATTTGGTTTTCTTGAAAAAGCCCGGGTGGGGTGATCATCCATACCAATGATTTCTGGTGAATGAACAATTTCAAAACCCGAGGCATCTTCTTGGAGAACAATCAATTCATTCCGGATTTCTGTTTCATCACCAAAAAGAAAAATACGAGAATCACCACTCAATGCACGTTTTGCATGAACGGCGCCCAATAGATTTACATTTGGCGCAAAATCGCCACCAGAAACATCTAAACCAATATTCATTTAAAGGTTATTATGCCGCAGCCTCTTCTTTCTCTGCTACGACCTTCCCCTTGTAATACAATTTCCCTTCATGCCAATGTGCATGATGAAATAAATGCGGCTGACCTGTTGTTGGACAGGTTGCAATATTCGCGGCAACCGCTTTCTTATGGGTTCTTCTTTTGTCTCTTCTCGTGGTAGAAATACGACGTTTAGGATGTGCCATTTTTACTTGTTATATTAATTTAATTTATTCAGTGCTTCCCATCTTGGGTCAACATCATTCTTTTTGTCTTGTGGAGTATCGGAACTATTCAAAAACCTCAATACTTCGGGATCACACCCATCATTATCATGAATGAACCTCGAAGGTAGGGAAACAATCAGAAGTTCATACAACGGTTGGAACATCTCTATTTGATAGCTGTCCGGCGGAAGAATTACTAAGGATTCGTCTAATGACTCCTCTGTTCCAAATTTGTAAATTAACTCCATTGTTCCATTTACGTCAAGACTCATGTTTTCGTTACATCGATCGCAAAAAACCTCGAGCTGTGCCTCAAGCGTTAGAGAAAGCAGCATCATTGTCTCTTTCTTTTCTAACTGAACCTTTGCTAAACCGACACCTTTGTGAATTCCAAAGCTCTCACAAGAATCAAAGAACGACGCTTCAAGTACGTACTCAAAGTGGTGGTTGCCTAGTTTCAACCCTGAAAACGGCAGTATGTGTGGACTACTTTTAAGCATGATTAAAAAGGCGGGTGTAAAGTTACTGCATTTTTTTGAATTGCCCAAAGAACATCGCTATGCAATTCCTTCATACTCTTTTTGTCCTGCGCTAAATCCCAAAGGATTCTGGTTGTTTGATGTATAATTCCGCCTGTTTCTCGCCGTGTCAATTGCCAAGTACAGGGCGTTTCGCATACCCTCTACAGAGGACTCCCCTTTACCTGCAAGGTCAAAGGCAGTGCCGTGTCCGGGCGAGGTTCTAATGATGCTTAGGCCCGCCGTGTAATTCACACCGGCATCAAAGGCTATAGCTTTGAACCCTGTTAACCCTTGGTCATGGTACATCGCAAGCACCGCATCAAACTCAAAACAGCTACCAGCACCAAAAAAGCCGTCAGCTGAATATGGTCCAAAAGCTAAGATTCCTGAGTTTTTGGCATTGCTAATTGCCGGTGAGATTTGCTCCATTTCTTCCATGCCAATGGTTCCTGATTCTCCCGCATGCGGATTCAATCCAAGCACCGCAATTTTAGGCTTGATTACATTGAAATCTTGCCTTAACATTACATCAAGATTCTTAATCGCTGCAACCACCGTGTCTTTCACTACGGCAGCAGGAATGTCTTTAATTGCGATGTGGTTTGTTGCTAAGGCTACTTTTAATCGTTCCGAGCAAAGCACCATTAATGCACCCTCCGCTTTAAATCGCTCATTGTAATACTCTGTATGGCCTATAAATCCGGGGGAAATCGCATGAATATTCTGTTTAGATACTGGAGCTGTAACTACCGCATCTATCGTTTTTGCGCTTAAATCTTCGGAAGATTTTTCAAGTGCCCAAAGGGCTATTCTTGCAGAGGCTTCCGAGGGTTTTCCCTCCAGGACATCCACCTCTTCTTTCGGGCTAATTACATTCAGTTTTCCCAATAGGGCCTGACTAATATTTTGAATGGTTTGAACGGGTAAGTCTTCTAAATTTAATTGCTTCTTCCACTTATTTATTAGCGCGACCGGGCAATACGCAACAACGGTCAACTCCTGAAGCAATCGATGATCAGTAAATAGTTTAACGATTAGTTCCGGTCCAATCCCAGCGGGATCTCCACAAGTAATTCCTATTTTCATTTTATGAAGGGGTGTTTGTCCATGTTGCATGGTTTTTAATAAAATCGAATAGGAGTCGAACCCCATATCCTGTTCCTCCTTTTGGGCGATAATGCTTAGGTGCATCTAACCATGTTGGGCCTGCAACGTCAAGGTGTATATAAGGCGCTTTTATAAAGGTCTCGAGAAATTTCCCGGCAGTAATCATACCGGCATCTGCCCCTCCGATATTTTTTAAATCCGCGATTTCAGATTTCATGGGCTCTAAATAATCATCCCAAAACGGAAAAGGAACCACTCGTTCATGAGTTTCAAGGCCTGACGTTTGCAAGTATTCCATCGCGGATGGGCTTGCATTACCCATGGCGATAGATGCTGTAGTACCGATTGCTCTTAGTGCTGCACCGGTAAGTGTAGCCGCGCTAAGCACCAATTCGGGATTGAATTTATCGGCATAAGAAAGTGCGTCGGCGAGTATCATTCTTCCTTCGGCATCCGTGTTGAGTACCTCAACGGTAGTGCCATTAAACATGGTGATGATGTCTCCTGGCGCATACGCTTCGCCGCCCGGCCGGTTATCCGTAGCGGGAATAAGGCCAATTACTTCTACGGGAACAGCTAATTCTGAAAGCATGTATATTGCTCCCGCTACTAAGGCGGCCCCAGCCATATCGCTTTTCATGGAGTCCATGCTATTCGGTGTTGGTTTTAGGCTCAGCCCTCCGGTATCGTATACCACCCCTTTGCCTACTAAAACAATGGGTTTTTTGTTGCTTGGTTTGGAAGGTTTATAGTGAATTACGGTAAATGTTGGCGGGGTTACTGAGCCTTTATTCACTGCGAGCAAGCCCCCCATTTTCATTGATTTAATCTTGGTGTGATTAAGAATATCTACCGAACAATACTTTGACTGACAACGTGCTTTAATCGCCTTTGCAAAATCCACGGCATTCAGATGTGAAACCGGTAAATTAACCATGTCTCTGGCCCAAGTAACGGCGGTAGCCATTACCTTTAACTGATTTATTTGACCTTTTGTGAGTGTTTTTGGAACTTCAACTGTTGTTAACTTTGGGGTGCTTTTCTTCGTTAGAAATTGGTCAAATCGATAATCCGCTAGGAGCAACCCTTCAAGAATTGCAACTAAATTTTCTTCTAAGTCGAAGGTTAAGGTGCTTATTTCTTGCTGAAGCAAGCGATAGATTTCCGCTCCTACAATTCGCTGTTTTTCAAGTGATTCCTTGAATAGGGCGGGTGAAATAACGAGCTCCCAAATAACACCTTTGCTGTAATCCCAAAAGGCTCCTTCTTTAAACGCATGGTTCGGGGCTAATTTAACGTAGGTGCGCTCTTTCGCGGGAGAGGTATATTTAATTTCTATCATGCTGCAAAATTAACATTAAAACAAAGGGGCCAATTGATTTTCTACACGCGTTAAAATGCGCGGCACTAATATCGGTGTTGGCAAATCGTACAGCTCTTCTCTTGAAAACCAAAATTCACGGCTGGCAGGAGTGTGTTCTTGATTCATTACTACGGAGTAATGAAGTCGTTGATGACTTAGAACATGAATAGCTCGATCATTAATCACCAGACGTTCTTGGCTTATTCTAGCTAGAAACGCTGCTTCTGATGAGAATTCGTCGAACGGAAAAAGAAACAAATTTTCCCAAATAGACCCCTTCTGCTGCTGTATCATTCTTATTTTACCCTCCTGCAATTGGACTTTGAATAATAAAAACCGATTAACTGCTTTCTTTTTGGGTTTTTTAACGGGACGAAGGTGTTGTGTATTATTGATTCGAGCCAAGCAAACAGTGGCCAACGGACAGGAAGCGCAAGAGGGAGATTTTGGTGTGCACACCATTGACCCAAAGTCCATCATGGCTTGGTTAAAATCTCCAGGTCGAGTAGGGGATAAAATTTCATTAGCAAATTCCGTTATTGAGCGCGCGGTTTGGCTTGTTTCCACCGGATCAGAAAGATCCAGCAATCTTGAGACAACCCGTATCACATTTCCGTCAACTGCGGCAATAGCCTGGTTAAAACAAATTGAGCTAAGGGCGGCGGCAGTGTATTCGCCCACTCCTGGTAGTTTTTTTAAGGCCAAAAACTCCCTCGGGAAAACGCCGGAATGTGCGGTTATAATCTCTTGGGCCGCCTTGTGTAAGTTCCTTGCACGCGAATAATATCCCAATCCTTTCCATACAGTTAGCACTTCTTGCTCGGTAGCCGCCGCTAATGCCTCAACGGAAGGAAAGGCCTCAATCAATCGGTGAAAAAAAGGAGCCCCTTGTTCAACCCTAGTTTGCTGCAATACAACTTCGCTAATCCAAATAAAATAAGGGTTTTTAGAATCCCTCCAAGGTAAATTGCGTTTATTTTGGTCATACCACTCTAAGATTGCACGTTGAATATTAGCCATTTACGATTTATTTGATGTTTTTTTAATAAAAATCAACGCTTACGTGGATTTCTACGCTATTTTTGTTCCGCGAAATTACAAATTGTCACACTTTATTAACATCAATCAAAAATGACTAAAGCAGATCTTATTGCGAAAATTTCAGAAGAGACCGGATTAGAGCGCAACGAGGTTTCTCGTGCTGTTGAATCAATGATGGACTTCATTAAAACATCGCTAACCAACGGTCAAAACGTTTATTTACGCGGATTTGGTAGCTTTGTGGTGCGTGAACGCAAGCAGAAAACCGGCCGTAACATCTCCAAAAACACTACGATTATTATTCCTGCCCACAACATCCCATCATTCAAACCAGCAAAAGTTTTCGTGGAACAAGTAAAAAACAAAGTAAAGGTTAAATAGCCTTTTTTTGCAAATAATTTTTATTTGGCTTACCTTTGCACTCCCTTTGTTGGGAGTTTTTGTTTTATTATAGATTATACAACACTTAAAAATATATTGACCATGCCAAGCGGTAAAAAAAGAAAAAGACATAAGATGGCTACGCACAAGCGTAAGAAACGATTGAGAAAAAATCGTCACAAGAAGAAAAAATAATTTTTTAGTTAGTCTTATTTGACCATAAGGGTCAAAAAATACTCCCTTGAGTTTAGAACTTATTGTAGATGTTCGGCCGAATGGTGTTTGGCTGGCATTGTTGCGTGAAGGGAAGCTGATTGAGCTTCATGAAGAACGGGGAAATTCAGATTTCGCTGTTGGTGATATTTATTTAGGTAAAATTCGCCGATTGTCCCCTAGCCTTAACGCGGCTTTTGTAGACGTGGGTTATGATCGAGATGCTTTTCTGCATTATTTAGATCTTGGCTCAAATTTTAATTCATTAAATAAATATACCAAAGAGGTCATTCGTGGGAAACAAAGTGTTCCTTCTCTTCAATACTTCAAACTAGAGCCTGAACTTCAAAAAGAAGGTAAAATAGACTCCTTGCTTTCTTCTAGTCAGTTTGTGATGGTGCAGGTGGCCAAGGAGCCTATCTCTTCTAAAGGACCAAGGCTTTCTTCCGAGATTACCTTGGCGGGAAGGTATATGGTGTTGGCTCCATTTTCATCAAAGATTTCCGTTTCGCAAAAAATTCGTTCCCACGAAGAAAAGAAGCGCCTCAAAGAGGCCATGGAGGGATTGCTTCCTAAGAACTTCGGCGCAATTATTCGCACCGTTGCGGAAAACAAAACCGCGGAAGATATACAACTGGATTTAGCACAATTGTTGGAAAAATGGGATACTATTTATAAAAACCTTAAAGGCAGTAATTCTCCAAAACGGATTCTTGGAGAAATCAATACCACCTCATCCATATTAAGGGACTTATTAAATGCAGACTTCAGTAATGTTCATGTAAATTCTTCGGAATTATTTGAGGAAATCTCATCGTATGTTCAGCAAATTGCTCCTGGAAAAAACAGCATCGTTAAATTATACGATGGCCGTATTCCTATCTTCGAGCGGTATGGAATCAACAAGCAAATAAAAGTGCTTTTTGGGAAAAAAGTACCTATGCCAAGCGGGGGTTATCTCATTATTGAACACACGGAGGCGATGCATGTGATTGATGTGAACAGCGGTAACCGAAAGGGCGCCGATGGCCAAGAATCGAATGCGTTAGCAACCAATTTAGAAGCCGCTGAAGAAATTTCACGCATCTTACAGTTGCGCGACATGGGGGGCATTATCTGTATCGATTTTATTGACTTGCATGACCGTGAAAACAATCGGATTTTGTATGAAAAAATAAAATTGTTTATGAAGAATGATCGTGCGAAACACAACATCATTCCTCCTTCTAAATTCGGTGTAGTCGAAATTACAAGACAGCGTGTCAGAGAGGTAACCGAGATTGAAACCAATGAATCTTGCCCCACCTGCAATGGCTCCGGAGAAATACAAGCCAGCATTCTTTATGCTGAGGAAATCGAAAACAACCTGGCATACATGATTCAAGACCGTGGAATGAAAGGCTTTTCCCTTCAGGTTCATCCCTATTTAGAGGGATATTTTAAAAAAGGCGGGATTTTTAGGTCGATGCAATGGAAATGGTACTTTAGATTTAAAACGTGGATACCAATCACCCCGAATACGGCCTTTCATATCTTGGAATACAAATTCGTTGACAAAAACCAAGAAATCATCCCTGAATAATGACCCTCGACGGTGTGGCTCATCGATTAATTATTGAAATGGAGCGCTTTTGTGCGTATCAAGAACGAAGCGCCTTTGAAATAAAAACCAAACTTTACCGCAAAGGAGCCACAGAAGCACAGGTTGAACTTGTGCTTACACACCTCATCTCCTCCAGTTTTTTAAATGAAGATCGATTTGTAGAAGCTTTTGTGCAGGGAAAAAGCCGTATTAAGCAGTGGGGAGCACAACGCATTAAATCGGGGCTTATCTCACATCACATTCCGGAAACAGTGATTAATCGTGCTCTTTCTTCCTTATCGAAAACAGAAAACCATGCTTACCTAAGGCGATGGTTGGAGAAAAAACAAAACAGCTTAAAAAACGAAGAAGAAGGGCCAAAGAAACGCGCCAAAATCATTCGGTTTTTACTTTCCAAAGGCTTTGCCTTGGATGAAATACTTAAGGAGGTTTAGGCTTTTTTGATGTAAAGTACCTCCTCTAATTTGAATACTTTAAGGAGTTGATTCTTAGTTAACAATTTCACACTTAAGTCCCATTGTTTATTGCTGCAATCAATCATTACTCGAATATCTGCCAACGGTGCGGGCTCGACTGAACATGCATTTAAAATCTGTCGGTCTAATTCCGATAAGTTAACCTGTTTTTCAGGGCGCATTTGTGGGAAAAATAGTACTTCTTGAATGGATTGATTATCAGTTAACAACATTACTAATCGATCCATTCCGATACCAATTCCAGAGGTTGGGGGCATGCCATATTCCAAGGCTCGAAGAAAATCTTGATCAATAAACATTGCCTCAACATCTCCACGCTCGGAAAGCGCTAGTTGTGCCTCGAAGCGCTCGCGCTGATCAATGGGGTCATTCAGCTCCGAATAGGCGTTTGCTATTTCTTTGCCATTAATCATGAGCTCAAAACGCTCCGTCAAGGCAGGGTTCGTGCGGTGACGTTTACACAAGGGCGACATTTCTATGGGGTAATCAGTAATAAAGGTAGGATTGATGTACCTGGCCTCACATTTCTCCCCAAAAATCTCATCTATTAATTTCCCAACACCCATTTCTGGGGTAACGTCAATACCTAACTCACGGCATACATCGCGCAACGCTTCTTCTGTTTTTCCTTCAATATCGAACCCTGTATGCTCAAGGATTGCATCGCGCATACTGATTCGTTTGAATGGAGCTTTTAAGGAAATCTGTTGTTCACCAACCGCAATCTCCGTTGTACCACAAACCCTTAAAGCGATTTCTTCGATCAAGGACTCAGTGAAACTCATCATCCACTCGTAATCCTTGTATGCCACATACAGTTCCATTACCGTAAATTCCGGGTTGTGGGTTCGATCCATGCCTTCGTTTCGGAAATCTTTTGCAAACTCAAAAACGCCATCAAATCCCCCAACAATTAAACGTTTTAAATACAACTCATTGGCGATTCGAAGGTAAAGCGGGATGTCTAATGCATTGTGATGGGTCACAAAGGGCCGGGCGGTTGCTCCCCCGGGTATTGGCTGTAAAATAGGGGTTTCAACTTCTAAAAATCCAAAGCGATCAAAGGCCTTGCGCATCACAGAAAATACCTGTGAGCGTTTAATAAAGGTCTCTTTTACACTGGGGTTCACCACTAAATCCACATAACGTTGGCGATAGCGCAATTCTGCATCAGTAAACGCATCATGTGTATTGCCGTCTGTATCTACTTTCGGTAAGGGGAGTGGTTTTAAAGACTTGCTTAACATGGTTAAAGACGTGACATTGATTGAGGTTTCACCCACTTGGGTCTTGAACATCGTACCTTCAATACCGATGAAATCTCCTAAATCAAGTAGTTTTTTAAACACTTCATTGTATAGGGTTTTATCCTCACCTGGACAAAGTTCATCGCGATTAAAATACAGCTGTATTCGTCCCGAACTGTCTTGCAGCTCTGCAAATGAAGCCTTTCCCATAATCCGCTGACTCATCATCCTTCCTGCCATTTTCACGGGTTGATTTTCCACGTAGGCAGTCTTCACCGATGTGGCTAAATGTGAAACCTGAAATGCAGCAGCGGGATAGGGTTCAATGCCTAGTTCTCTTAATTTAGATAAGGAAGAGCGGCGTTGTACTTCTTGTTCGGATAGTTCTTGACTCATTCAATGTATGTTTAACGGTGCAAAGATAAGGGATGTTTAGACGCTTATAAATTAAAAAGGAGCATTCCGATGCTGAAATATATAAACAGTCCGATAATGTCATTCAATGTGGTGACGAAGGGTCCTATCGCCAAGGCGGGATCAATGCTATATCGATGCAACAGCATCGGGAACAAGGTGCCAAAGGTTGCTGCAAAAACGATGACGGTGAGTAAAGACAGGCTAACCACCGTTGCAAGCTGAATGCCAGAAAACACGGAGGCAACGCCGAAAATTAAACCCGATAATATAATGCCATTCATTAGCCCAACCCCTGCCTCCCGAAGCAATCTAGGAAAAATCCGTGTTAACCCATGGTCACCTTTAGCAATAGACTGTACAACAATCGCGGAAGACTGAACCCCCACATTACCCCCCATGGCGGTAATTAGCGGAATAAAAAATGCAAGGGCGGGTAATTTAGAAATCCCTCCTTCAAAACTTGAAATTACTTTTGCGCCAATGGTTCCCCCTACCATGGCAAGGATCAACCACGGAAGCCTTGAAAACCCGGATTTCCAAAAGGACGAATTGGCATCTGTACGGTCGCTAATACCGGTAGCCATTTTAAAGTCTTTATCGGCTTCTTCCCGAATATAATCTACCACATCGTCCAGGGTAATCCTACCCACCAATTTACTTTGATAGTCTACCACGGGAATAGAAACTAAGTCGTATTTTTCCATGATCCGAGCAACCTTTTCTGACGTATCGCTTGTTTTAACCTTAATGATATTTTTTGATTGATAGAGTTCTTCTATGGTAGTTCGAGTGTCTGCAAACAAGAGACGTTTCAAGGAGAGTACACCTACCAATTGATCCGATTCGTTAACCACAAAAATATTGTATACTTTTTCAACATCTTCTGCCTGCTTCCTTAATTCAATCAAGGCACGTCTAACGGTCCACTCCACATGCGCTTGAAAAAACTCTTTTTGCATGAGCCCCCCAGCAGTAGCTTCGTCATAATTCAATAAATCTACGATGTCCTCGGCCGCGTCATCATCTTCCATTTGAGAAATAACCTCATGGATTTGATCTTTGGGGAGTTCGGCTAAAATGTCGGCGGCATCGTCTGAATCTAAGTTCTCGAGTTGATCTGCAATTTCTTTTGATGACAAAGAGGCGATGAAGCGATCGCGTACCTCTTCATCTAATTCCATTAAAATATCGGCTTGCAGGTCTTCGTCCTCCGCCAAATAATAGATATATTTTGCCTCTTCGTTTGAGAGCTTGTCTAATATTTCAGCAATGTCTGCATAGTGTAGGTGTAACACCTGTTCTTTGAGCCATAGGGCATCATAGTTAACAACACGCAAACGTATTTCTTGAAGAAAGTCCTTAGTTAGTTCGTGGCTCATAAACAATTGGTATTACCCTTCCTTACGGAATATGGAATAAAAAGTTCTCCCCAGGATTGAAAAGAAGGAACGGGAATAATTATTTGCCCTTCTTTTTCTTTTTATTATCCGCTTTTAAACGAGAAAGCAATTTGACGTTTGCTTTGGCCGAGTCGTATTTTTCGGTGATTTTAGACCAATCCATCAACTCCCACACGGCAGTCAAATACTCCGCTCTACGGTTTTGATAGTTTAAATAATATGCATGTTCCCAAACATCTATTCCTAACACTGGAATACCCCGAACTTCGCACACCCCCATTAGTGGATTGTCTTGGTTTGCAGTAGAGACGACCTTCAAGGAACCCGTTGGAGTAACAATAAGCCAAGCCCAACCAGAACCAAAACGAGTCATTGCGGCACTAAACATTTGCTTCTTAAGTGAGTCTATATTTCCGAATTCTGCAATAATTGCCTCCTTTAACGAGGGGCCACAGGCGCTTTGACTTGATTTTGGAGCCAGAATTTCCCAGAACAAACTATGGTTATAATGCCCCCCCGCATTATTCCTAACCGCATCGGCTGCAACCGGAGGAATGGATAATAAAATTTCCTCCAATGACCTGCCGTCCAACATCGTTCCTTTAATGGCTTTGTTCAGATTATTCACATAGGCCTGGTGGTGCTTTGTTAGGTGGATTTCCATCGTTTGTGCATCGATATTTGGTGCATAATCACTGTATGCATAGGGCAATTTAGGCACCACAAACGATTGAGCGAATGACGACAAGGCCAGCAAGAGAACAAAAAGGAATAATTGATTGCGCATTTTTATTGGTAAAGTTACAAAAGATCTCAAAGCAGCTTCAGTAAAACCTGTCTGATTTTGCGCATTTCTTCGTATTTTTGAACCCTTAATAAATTGACCACAATCATGGGGTTCCGGGAATATAAAGGGCTAAATCTGCCGAACATTACAGAAGAATTACTCGCTTATTGGGAGGCAAAGGATATTTTTAAAAAATCCATAGACCAGAACGGCTCCGTTGGAAATTTTGTTTTTTACGAAGGGCCTCCCTCTGCCAATGGCGTTCCGGGTATTCACCATGTGATGGGGCGGGCAATTAAGGATACATTTTGTCGATATAAATCGCTGAAGGGATTCAAAGTCAATCGAAAAGCAGGGTGGGACACCCATGGTCTGCCGGTAGAACTTGGCGTTGAAAAAGAACTGGGCATAACCAAAGAAGACATCGGAACCAAAATCACGATTGATGAATATAATGCCGCATGTAAAAAAGCGGTAATGAAATACACAGACATTTGGAATAAACTCACGAAAGACATGGGCTATTGGGTGGACATGAGTGATCCCTATGTAACGTACGATAGTAAATACATGGAGTCTGTGTGGTGGTTGCTTGGACAACTCTACGAAAAAAACTTACTCTACAAGGGATACACCATTCAACCGTATTCTCCGAAAGCGGGAACTGGATTGTCTTCTCACGAAATCAATCAACCGGGTTGCTATAAAAACGTCAAAGACACCTCCATTGTAGCGCAATTTAAGTGGTTGCAAAACCAAGAAAATCCATGGGGAACCTGTAATGATAATCGATACTTTTTAGCTTGGACCACCACGCCATGGACCCTTCCTTCCAATACCGCATTAACGGTCGGACCCGAAATTGACTATGTACTTGTACATACGTTTAATCCGTATACCTACGAATTAATTGAGGTGGTCTGCGCCAAGGCGCTTATGTCTTCTTTATTCGGAAAAGGATTCCTAGCCGTGGATTCCTTGGATAACTTAATGTTACCGGAAGACAAAAAAACCATTCCATTCTTCGCGGGTGATTCTCATAAAGGAAAGGCTTTATTGGGCTTGCGTTATGAACAGCTTCTTCCTTATTGTTTGCCTTATGAAAAAGCGGAAGAGGCATTCAGAGTAATCGGTGGCGCTTTTGTCACTACGGAAGACGGAACTGGAATTGTACATACTGCGCCTACCTTTGGGGCAGACGATGCACGAGTGGCGCAAGAGGCTGGGGTTCCGCCACTATTAGTGTTGAATGAATCCGGTCATCCCGTTCCCCTGGTAGACCTACAAGGACGCTTTAGGCCGGAAATGGGTAACCTTGCGGGTAAGTATGTGAAACAAGCGTATTATGAGGAGGGTTCCGAACCGGAAAAATCAGTGGATGTTGAAATCGCCATTCATTTAAAAGAAACCGGATATGCATTTAAGGTTGAAAAATATGAACACAGTTATCCGCATTGTTGGCGAACTGATAAGCCCGTATTATATTACCCCTTAGACTCCTGGTTTATTCGGGTTTCTGAACATCGCGAAACGTTGGTGGAACTGAATAAAACGATTCAGTGGAAACCGGAATCAACCGGAACCGGTCGCTTCGGTAAATGGCTTGAAAACGCAAACGACTGGAACTTGTCCCGCTCCCGATATTGGGGAATCCCAATCCCTATTTGGAGTACTGAAAACGGCGATGAACGGCGATGTATTGGGTCGCTGGAAGCGCTAAAAAACGCTTGCGAAGAGTCCGTGATGAAAGGGTACATGAAGGGAAACCCACTCCGGGCATTTGAAACAGGGAATATGAGTGTAGAGAATTACCTGCGCGTCGACATGCATAAAAACCAGATGGATGAACTCATCTTGGTTTCCCCAAGTGGACAGCCCATGCGGAGGGAGGCGGATTTAATTGACGTATGGTTTGATTCCGGAGCGATGCCTTTTGCGCAGTGGCACTATCCCTTTGAGCATAAAGAATATATTGATAATGGAACGCACTATCCCGCTGATTTTATTGCTGAGGGGGTAGACCAAACACGCGGATGGTTTTATACGCTCCATACGATTTCTGCTCTTGTTTTTGGGAAAGTTGCATATAAATCTGTGGTTTCCAATGGATTGGTATTAGATAAGCACGGGCTAAAGATGTCGAAACGACTTCAAAATACAGTAGATCCCTTCGTGACGCTTGCTGAATTTGGTGCGGATGCCACGCGGTGGTATATGCTAACCAATGCACAACCTTGGGATAATTTAAAATTCGATGAAGCGGGCATTAAGGAAACCCAACGGAAATTCTTTGGTACCTTATACAATACCTATTCCTTCTTTTCTTTGTATGCGAATATTGATGCGTTCGACCCAATGGCCGAACAAATTCCACTTGCAAATCGACCGGAAATGGACCGGTGGGTGCTGTCAAGATTGAATAGTTTAATTCAACTGGTAGATGAAAGTTTTGAGCAGTATGACGCAACGAATGCGGGACGTCGAATTCAAGATTTTGTGTGTGATCAATTATCCAATTGGTACGTACGCCTAGGAAGAAGGCGCTTCTGGAAAAACGAGGATCCTGTTGATAAACTAGCGGCTTACCAAACCTTGTACACCTGTTTAAAAACAATCAGCATCCTTTCGTCACCGATTGCACCATTCTATATGGATCGCTTGTATTTAGATTTAACCCAAGGTAAGGAGGAGGAATCCGTGCATTTAGCAAGGTTTCCACGCGCGCAGAATTTCGCTATAAACGCAGAACTAGAGCAAGAAATTGATTTGGCTCAACGAATTACAAGCATGGTGCTTAGCTTGCGAAAAAAGGAAAAAATTCGGGTTAGACAACCCTTAAAACGGATATTAATTCCCACACTTCCTGAGCCATTGACTACTTATATAACTCGGATTGCTGAACTGGTAAAATCAGAAGTTAACGTCAAGGAACTTACGTGGTTAGACGCACGTACTTTGGTGAAACAAATCAAGCCGAATTTTAAAACCATCGGGCCTAAATATGGCCAACAAATGAAGGGAATAGCCGCGTGGGTAAACGCCCTTTCTTCGGAAGAAATTCAGGCCTTTGAACGCAACGAGGGAGCAAGTTTTATGATCGATGGAGCTCAGATTCACTTAGCATTATCGGATGTAGAAATTAGCACCAAAGATGTGCCCGGATGGGTGGTGGCCAGTGAGGGCATTCTGACCGTAGCCCTGGATGTTGAAATTACCCCCGAATTAAAAGCAGAAGGAATCTCTAGAGAGGTTGTAAATCGAATACAGAACGCGCGGAAAGAGGGTGGGTTTGAGGTCACAGACAAAATACGGGTGGAGTATCGCGGCAGTGAAGAAGTGCAACTCGGAATTTCAACCCACTTAAACTATATTGGTGAAGAAGTATTGGCTAACAAATTTGAACTGATGACACACGAATTTACCGGGTTAATTCAAGAAGAAATTCTTGAACCTAATGATTTTATATTTACACTAAATAAAAACGCATGACTTGGATTTTTGACCAAAAAGAAACGGTAACATCAGAGGGTGCTGCCATCCGGTGGATAGATCATCGGTTTTTCACCTTAGACTTTGAGGGACAAGAATTTCACGGGGAAGTTGTTTCTGATTTAAGTGAAGCGCATCAATTGGTGCTTAAAATTAATCACCGGGTTTTTCATATTCGTAAGAAGCATGCCTTAGATGAATTAATTCAACAACTTGGTATGGATAAGCCGAAGGTTCGGAAAATCAAAAGCTTCAACGCCCCCATGCCGGGCAGGATCATCCATGTGCTCGTGAAGGTAGGTGACGAAGTTGATGCCGGAACCCCCCTAATTTCCTTGGAAGCGATGAAAATGGAAAACACCTTAAAATCAAGCGGCATTGGCAAGGTTAAGACCATTCATGTTGTCTCGGGTGCAGTTGTTGAAAAAGGTGCACCCTTGTTCGAATTCGAATAAGATTAATATACGATTAATGCAGCAATTGTATCTTCACCGACAAACCCATTGGATTCCCTTATGAAAACAATCAATCGTGAACTTAGCTGGCTTAGCTTTAACGCCCGGGTTTTGCAAGAAGCCCTTGATGAAAAAGTGCCCCTCATTGAACGTTTCCGGTTTTTAGGAATCTATTCCAACAACTTAGACGAATTCTTTCGAGTACGTGTGGCGGGCGTTAGACGCATGATGGATGCAAAACAAAAAAAAGTATACGGATACGACGGGACGGCTGAGGAGTTATATAAGGAGATTCGCAAGGTGGTTTTACATCAACAAGAACTATTCGAGGCGTGCTATTTAAAACTCACTCAACAATTAATCAAAGAGAATATCTTCTTTGTAGACGAAGAAACGATTACGCCGCACTTAACAAAGTCCCTGTCCTCCTATTACAAAGCCACTTTCAAACACATGCTTTTTCCAATTATTTTGGACAAAAAAGCAACGTTCCCTGACTTACGAGACGACGCGATTTATTTAGCCATTAAAATCCATAAAAAAGGGTTGGCAAATCGCTATGCAATATTACAAATACCTCCAGGTAAAGATCGGTTTCACGTGATTAATGACGGGGCATCTTCTTATTTCATCTTGGCTGATGATATCATCCGTTTACACGTATCAGATATTTTCTCCATGTTGCCTTATGATAAAATAAGTGCTTATACCTTTAAATTCACCAGAGACTCCGAGCTTGATTTAGAAGACGATGTAACGCAGTCTTATTCCGAGAAAATTGAACGCAGTTTAAAGAAACGGAAAAAAGGAATTCCGGTGCGGTTTGTATACGATGAATTCATGCCGGAAGATCTCTTGACCTATTTACTTAGTTGTTTAGAGCTTAAAAAATCCACAAACGCGATTCCCGGCGGACGATATCACAATTTTAAGGATTTTCTTCAGTTTCCGGATTTCAATCGGAAAGACTTGCTTTTCACGCCGCAACCACCTCATCGTCACTCCTATTTAGAATCAGGTAATCAACTGTTAGAGCGCATCAAGGAGCGAGATGTTTTCTTACATTTTCCTTATCAAAAATTCGACTATATCATCGATCTGTTGCGCGAAGCAGCGATAGATCCCTTGGTAACAGAAATCAAAATCAATGTCTATCGACTTGCGCCAGATTCACAAATCATGCGTGCCTTGATTGCCGCAATTTACAACCGCAAACAGGTAGTGGTCATCATGGAACTTCAAGCGCGATTTGATGAGGCGAATAATTTACAATGGTCAAATCAACTGAAAGAACATGGCGCGAAAGTCATTTACGGCGCACCAAACTTAAAAGTACATTCCAAATTATTATATATTAAACGGCTAAATAAAGGGGCTGATTTATCGGTGGCCTATGTAGGTACTGGAAACTTTAACGAACGAACGTCAAGGATTTACACGGATTTCGCACTGATTACTGCAGAAAAACGAGTGGTTTCTGAGGTCTCTAAAGTGTTCCGTCTGCTAGAGAACAATATGGAGCGGGTAATCTTCCGTCATCTAATGGTTTCTCCCATTAATTACCGTCGAAAAATAATTCAACTCATAGACGGGGAAATTCAACTCGCAAAAGCGCGGAGAGCGGCGTTCATTCGAATCAAGTTAAACAACCTCACCGATCGTCAAATGATCGAGAAACTCATAGAGGCAAGTATGGCTGGTGTTCGTGTAGAAATGATTATTCGGGGGATTTGTTGTTTAAAAACCGACCTCAAAAGAAACCCGAACCTTACGGTAATTAGCATCGTTGACCGATACCTAGAGCATGCGCGATGTATGGTGTTTGGCAATGATGGCAAGCCCCTGTTTTATATTGGAAGTGCAGACTTAATGGAACGCAACTTGGATTACCGTATTGAGGTGGCAACCCCAATTTTCGACCCCCGGATTCAGGATGAGATTACAGAAATTTTTGAATACCAGTGGAGAGGTACGGTAAAGTCTCGGTGGATTTCTTCCGATATGAAAAATGAATATCGGCGAACGGAAGGCCCTCCGTTTCATGCACAACAAAATTTATATATAAAATACAGCGAAAAAGATCCCGATTAGTCGATCACAGGGATGGCATGTTCTAGGTTACTGGCCACAGTAAAGACGGCATCAATGGCGGTAGTTAATTGATTAGACCACCGATATTCAATCGGTTCCCCGCTAATGCACCACTGTGCGCATTCTTCTTTAGTCTTCTCCGTTAAGTCAAACAGCACAGATACTCCAATCTGCTTTAGTGCGTAGGCATTACAATGTTGCTCAAAGTGATTCGCGTATGGCACCACTAAGAGTTTTTTGTGGAGATATAACGCCTCCGCAGGAAGCTCAAAGCCAGCACCGCAAATGATGCCTTGTGCACTAATTAAATCACTCAGAAAACCAGGGCCACCAATGGGACAAAACGTCAAATTTCCAACGCCCTCCTCCGTGCTTACTTCTTTTGTATAAATTTTAAATGTCCCGGGGAGCTTGGAAAAATACGCGTGTAAAAACGATCGGTTAAACGCCGTTAGATACACTAGATTATGTTTGCCAACAAGGGGTTTAGCCGCTAATATTTCCTCTCGAATGATGGGATAAAACGTGTGCTCGGTAAAGCGTTCGAAATGAAATCCTAAACTAACCGTGCTTGGACAATAATGCTTAATGATCCAACGGCCCAAAGGAAACCAAAGCGGGGATTGCGGGCTTCCGGGGGCTCTAACTGCTGCTTGATGACTGAGCTCAATACAAGTAATCCCTTTCCATTTACACGCCCAAGCGCTTACTGGTTCAAAATCTGAAATCACCAAATCATACTGCTCAACGGGTAATGCCCTAACCTCTCTTAAAAAACGCAAGGGTTTTAATCCCTTCAGGGTCTTTAAGACATCAATTCCCCCTCGTGCCGACGAAACAAACGTTAATCCATAACATTGATATGCAATGGGATATGGGAAAGAAAGTTGCGATTGATTTCCGCTTATTAACACATCCACCGTGCCGCGTTGAGACAAAATAGGAAGCAATGCAATGGCTCTACTCAAATGGCCATTTCCTGTTCCTTGTATGGCGTATAAAATTTTCATGATGCAATCTGTTCATCAAGAATCATAGACAAATCGATATTAATCGATTTCAATTCCGATTCCGGGTGCAGTTCTTGTGTTTCAGTAAATTGGTAGATCGACCATGTGCCATTAACATATTCTAGGGACGTGTGGTTTTCTACCCAATCCCCGGAATTTAAGTAGGTTACTTCTCCTTTACCTTCTGAATCTGAGAAGACTTTAATAGCCGGTTGATGGATATGCCCACACACCACATATTTATATCCGTTTTCACGTGCGATTTCTGCAACATTCTGCTCAAAATTATTGACGTAAGCGATTACTCCCTTAACCTTATCTTTAACCCGCTTGCTAATAGATATCCGTTCCTTTCCAAGTTTCAATAAGGTCCAATTAATCATCGTATTGATTAAAATCAACAAGTCATACCCTTTCCCGCCAAGCTTTGCAATCCACTTGGATTGTCTCACCGAATAATCAAATACATCCCCATGAAAAATCCATGCTTTTCCCGTGGGCAGGTCCAATACCACTTTGTTAGCTAAGGTTAAATTCCCCAAGTCAAATCCGGTAAATCTACGTAAGGCTTCATCATGATTCCCGAGCACATAATGTACCTGAGTACCACTGCTCATTAAGCGAATAATTTCTCTAATGACCTTGAGGTGAGATTCTGGAAAGTACTTTTTACTGAATTGCCAAATATCTATGATATCCCCATTTAATACCAATATCCTCGGTCTGATTCGTTTTAAGTAAGATACCAATTCAGCTGCAGCAGAACCATATGTCCCGAGATGCACATCCGAAATAACTACGACTTCATGTGTATATTCCACAGGTTAAAAGTGCTCATTAACAAAACGTTATGTGTTACGAGAGTGTTTTATTTATGTTAATTTCACTTAACTGTTATGTTGATTACCTTGTCTTTCGTGCAGGATACCTTTGCGTTCTGATAACTCGGCGCAGAAAAAGTGGCGCGGGCATTATTTGAAAACCCATAAGATTCAGTAGGCATTCCAAGCACATTTTTATCCAACTTGTCGTTTTTATTGACATCGTGATATACTGCGATGGCATAGGAACCGGGAGATAAATTGGTGAACGTTACCTTGCACTTAAGCTGATCAATCTCTACAATTTTACCGTTGAGTTGCTTTCCATAGCGTGGAAAGGTTTCACTGGAATTAAACAAGGCAACATAAGCCTGGCCCTTATTCGAAGGGAATCCACTGACCTTAACTTCCAAACTAACGTTTTCCTTATGGAGTAGCGCGAGGAGAACACTTGCAAAAAACCACTTTAACATACTGCAAAAACGTCCGAATTGAACTATTGTTCACGTTTATGGTCCTTCAGAAATGTTTACCTTTACCCTATGAAGCAGGTACTCGTTACGGGAGGCGCAGGATACATCGGTTCTCACACCATCGTTTCGTTGGTGGAGCAGGGCTTTTATCCCGTTATTGTGGACGACTTACGAAACAGTTCCCAGGTAATTCTGGATGGATTAGCACCATTAACAGCGGATGGGTTTTCATTTATTCCCTTAGATATTTGCGATAAAGAGGCCTTATTTAAGGTGTTTGATGCCCATGCATTTGACGCCGTAATTCATTTTGCCGCCTACAAATCAGTGGGTGAATCGTGTGAAGTGCCGCTTCAATATTATCAGAATAACCTCATTGGATTAATGAATATACTAGAGGCGTGTACCAGGTATTCCATTCCGAAATTTGTTTTTTCTTCCTCTTGCACGGTCTATGGAGAACCCGATCAAAAGCAGGTATACGAAACGACTCCAAAACGCTTGCCTGAATCCCCATACGGGTTTACCAAATGGATGGGCGAACAGATTATTGAAGATGTGCATCGGAATTCCGCACCCTTTCAAACGATTTGCCTTCGATATTTCAACCCAATAGGTGCACATCCGAGTGGATTAATCGGTGAACTTCCGGTCGGAGTCCCAAACAACCTCTTGCCGTACATCACACAAACTGCTGCTGGAATTCGTTCTCACCTCACCGTATTTGGAAACGACTACTCCACCCCAGATGGCACCTGTATTCGAGATTATGTGCACGTTTGTGACGTAGCGGATGCGCATGTGCGCGCCCTATTGTTTACCTGCGAAAACCCATTAGATGTATTTAATATTGGGACGGGGAAAGGTACTTCTGTGCTCGAAATGATACAATACTTCAATGAAGTTTCTGGCATGGACCTTCCGTATCACATTGGATTGCGGCGTGCGGGGGATATCACTGAAATCTTCGCCAATGTTTCCTATTCCAATGCTACACTCGGATGGCGCGCTCAACGGAGTGTGAAAGAGGCCTTGAACGATGCGTGGAATTGGGAACAACGTCAAGCTAAATCAAATGATTGATACCCATTGTCACCTGTACGAAGAATCATTTCTCCTATCCCTAGATGAGGTCTTGCATCGTGCGAAAGAAGCTGGGGTAACGCAGATTTTACTCCCAAACATTGATCTAGATTCATGGGAACCCTTATTAACGGTACTCAAAAACCCCATTATTCCGTGTTCACCCATGCTCGGCTTGCACCCCTGCTATGTAAAGGAAGAGGTAAACGACCAGTTGAATGCCTTGGGCGAACTGCTTAAAACACATCATGAACAGCTTGTAGCGATTGGGGAAATTGGGATGGACCTCTATTGGGATAAACAATTCCTTACCCAACAACAACAGGCCTTTCATCAACAAATTGAATGGGCGTTACGCTATAATCTACCGATTGCTATTCACGTGAGGGATGCCTTTGACCCGCTATTCGAAGTGCTCTCTGATTACCAAGACACCGAACTTCGTGGGGTCTTTCATTGTTTTACCGGCACAAAAGACCAGGCGGAATATATCCTACGAACGCATCCTTCCTTTTATTTTGGAATTGGTGGGGTATTAACCTATAAAAATAGTGGATTATCAGAAGTCGTAAAAATACTACCTATGGATCGTTTAGTTTTAGAAACCGACGCACCGTACTTACCTCCTACACCGCATCGTGGTAAACGAAACGAACCGTCTTTTTTAATTCACATTTCCGATGCCTTGAGTAATGTGCTAGCAATTCCAGTGGCAGAGGTAAACAAAATAACCTCTGAAAATGCTCGGCGCTTGTTTAATCTTAATGTGCAACACCTATGAAACCACGCATTTTACTAATCTATACCGGGGGTACGATAGGAATGATGGCCAACCCGAGTACTGGGGAATTACAATCCTTGGACTTTGAATACATTCATCAGCAAATTCCTGAAATTGCACGTTTAGATCTTGAGGTCATTCCAATAAGCATTGTACAACCCATTGATTCCTCACACATGCAACCCGCGCATTGGATCGAATTGGTGGGACTCATAGCAGCACATGAAGCCACTGTGGATGGATTCGTTATTTTGCACGGAACAGATACCATGGCCTATACAGCGTCTGCCTTGAGTTTTATGATCCAAGGCTTAGCGAAGCCAATAGTACTCACGGGATCTCAACTTCCCGTTGGAATATTACGTTCAGACGGCAAAGAAAACCTCTTGGCCGCCTTAGAAATCGCAGGTAAAAAAAACAGTACCGGTGAACCTTTGCTACAAGAAGTCGCCGTGTTTTTTCAGTCGAAATTATTCAGGGGCAATCGGGTATCTAAAATTTCTGCGCACCAATTTGATGCCTTTGATTCGCCGAACTATCCCTTACTGGGGGTTGCGGGGGTTGAAATTGAACTTCACACGAATGAGTTACTTGACCAGCCTAAGACCAACACTGCATATTTTAAGCGCCTAGACGCTCGTGTGGGATTAATTAAACTATATCCTGGCATTAATCTCAATGCCTACCAATCGGTATTTGACCCGATGCTTCATCGCGCCGTGGTGATAGAGGCTTTTGGTTCCGGAAATACACCGAACCATGAAGCGTTTGCCACGGTATTGTCTGATTATGTGAGTCAAGGGGGAATTATTTTAACCATTTCGCAATGCACAAGCGGAAGCATACAGCCTGGAAAATATGCGTCTGGTCATCTATTGGCAGAACTTGGCGCATGGAACGGAACAGACCTCACAACGGAAGCAGCGGTGACTAAATTAATGTGGTATTTAGGCGCTGAAACGCCTCCGACGCCTTCCCTATTCAGCCTTATTGTGGCCGGAGAATGCGCTTAGGCAGGTGGTGCTTCGGTTATCGCTTTTTAGTGGCTGAATAATCTTCGTAATCTTCTGTCAACTCTTGGCTCACTTGAGCGGTAACTGAAATCGGAATATAATCCACTTCTACGTTCGTTTTATCGAGCCCAAAATCTTCTGCCGGCTTCAACCCGGTGGATTTAACAAATCGGTATGCTTTTACGCAAATCATTTGAAACGTCGTAAGTTTATTGTCCATTGAAACCCTAGAATTTAAGACAATGAATTTAAAATCAACCTTGCCTACTCGATCTTTGATGCATTCAAATACACTTTCATTGGTGAGTTCCCCTTTCTCCACCATGGTGCAATGTATTTTACGCATCATATATTCAATGCGATGCTCTTCTTTAAATCCAAGCTGTAGGGATACATAGTAACACCCTTGATCTATTACTTCATGAACGGAATAATGTACACCCCATGGCTCATTTAAAATATCTAAGTGTAAAAACCAAATCACGCCTGCTTTACGTGGACGTTTCATGAACAGGGAATGGTAAACGGTCAAATCCAGTTTATCATGGGAATTACTTCGTGTAGGAAACACCAAATTTGTAGCCTCAAAGGGAATCGAGCTGTCTTTTTTAACAGCCTCTAACAAAGGAGTTACAGCGGTCATTGGAAGATACTCTGTAATGTTTCGTCGTAATTCGCGGGCTTTATAATAAAAGTATAGTAAGGCGAAGAATGTACTCGCAAGGGCCAAGGTAAACCAACCTCCATGGACCACCTTGCCTAAGTTCGAGAACAAGAAAATACATTCAATAAACATGAAAACCAGGAATACTACACCATAAAAATGTTTCATGCGCGGACTTGTAAGGTAAAGAAGAACCACCAAAAGGAGAGAAGTCATTACCATGTTGATGGTAATGGCAAGGCCATAGGCGCTTTCCATTTTTTCCGACTTACCAAAAAACCAAATCACCAACAAGCATCCTAGCATTAATACCCAATTGATGAATGGAATATAAATCTGCCCCTTATGCTCTGAAGGAAACTTCACTTTAAGGTTGGTCCATAGCTTCAACTTAATGGCTTCATTCATAAGGGTAAATACCCCTGTGATTAAGGCTTGTGAGGCAATAATGGTAGCGGCTGTAGCAATGATGACCGCAAAAATTAATTGGTTTTTAGGCACCATACTGTAGAACACCGTAGCTCCTTTGGTAAGGGTAAACCCTTCAGAAGTACAGAGCGCGGCTTGTCCTAAATAGTGAAAGACTAATACGGCTGAAATCACTGCCCAGCTGATGCGAATGTTTCCTTTGCCGCAATGCCCTAAATCTGAATACAGGGCCTCTGCTCCAGTAGTACATAAAAAGACGGCCCCCAGTGCGGCAAAGCCTCCAGGAACGGTAGTCACAAAATGAAAGGCTTCATAGGGATTAAATGCAGCCAAAACCCCAGGATTTTTAAAAATGTTTATTGCTCCGAGGTAAGCCAAGTATGCAAACCAAATCACCATGATCGGACCAAAGGCTTTACCAATGGCCGCGGTTCCAAATTGTTGAATGGTAAACAAGGCAATAATAATACCCACTACAATGGGAATTACCGGTACGTCGGGGTTAATGTTATTAATTCCTTCTACGGCGGAAGAGATTGAAATGGCGGGCGTAATAAACCCGTCGGCGAGCAAGGTGGCACACCCAATGAGCGCAGGAATAACTACCCAGCGAACGTTCCGTTCCTTAAGTAAGGCAAAGAGGGCGAAAATTCCGCCTTCTCCGTTGTTGTCTGCATTCAGGGCAAAATAAATATACTTGATGGTTGCCAATAAAATCAAGGTCCAAATCACACAGGACAGGCCACCTACAATAAAATCTCTACTGAGGTTAGCGCCCTGACCAGTAATGGCTTGAAACACATACAAGGGAGAGGTTCCGATGTCACCAAACACAATTCCGATGGTGATAAGAACGCCTGCAAACGAGATTTTATGATAGGAACCAGACATGAAAAAAATTTTGCTAATTTATATGAAATAGGGCATGTATTCAATGAAAACCAAGAAATTATTTGCGTGGCTCGATTGCGCTTTGTTACACCAAAAAAATGGAATACCTTTGAGCCTGCATTGGAGAGGTGTCCGAGCGGTTGAAGGAGCACGCCTGGAAAGTGTGTATACGCCAAAAGTGTATCGAGGGTTCGAATCCCTCTCTCTCCGCTAAAGCTATCAAAAGCTAGCCGAAAGGCTGGCTTTTTTATTTGACTCACGTCAAAAGCTGGCTTTTGTAAGTGAAGGCGAATAAAAAAGCCAAAAGATGCAGCGCATCTTTGCTTTTGATAGCTTTGAAGCTTCCCCCTTATGGGTTCATGCGCTTTAGCGCATAATCCAAAAACTCAAGGAATTAACTGACGAGGCGAATAAAAA
>Ga0247843_1002846_pt1 | contig 30046 bp, 29 predicted proteins | sample LaCruzMarch2017__FD_192420 | JGI IMG/M metagenome (GOLD analysis project Ga0247843, IMG submission 192420) | Freshwater microbial communities from meromictic Lake La Cruz, Castile-La Mancha, Spain - LaCruzMarch2017_8m | ecosystem: Environmental > Aquatic > Freshwater > Lake | place: Spain... | reverse complement strand
AATATACATCTAAACCAATTTGTCCACCATAAGCAGACAATGCTCTTACTGGACTATAAAATTCTCCACCAATTCTTCCTCCAAAAGCAGAGATAGCTCTTGTAGGAGAATAAACATCTAAACCAATCTGACCACCCCAAGCAGACAATGCTCTTACAGGACTATAAAATTCTCCACCTATGAATCCACCATAAGAAGATATACCTCTTGAAGAGGAATATACATCTAAACCAATTTGTCCACCATAAGCAGACAATGCTCTTACTGGACTATAAAATTCTCCACCAATTCTTCCTCCAAAAGCAGAGATAGCTCTTGTAGGAGAATAAACATCTAAACCTATTTGTCCACCCCAAGCACTTATTGCTCTCATAGGGGAAAGAGCTTCTATTGCAATTTTAGGAGCATTTGCAGAAATACCAATTGATTTTGTACTAATAACCTCAAGACCTAAATATCCTTCGCTGTGTATATATGCTCCGCGAGTTCCTGCATATGCACACAAGGCTGTATTATCAGTGTATAGAAATGCTGCAAATGAACTCAAAGGACAAGTAGCACTTAAAGCACCTTTTAAAACAAATTCTCCAAGAAAAGGTTGTTGTTGACTGGCTATTGGATCATGCGATGCATCAGGGTTTGTGTCATTACCATATGTATGGTGATTACGTCTATGCCATTTTGAATGAAAACGATTACTCATATTTTTTTAGTCTCTGTTGTTAGCAGGAACCGTTCATTTCTGAAGGTTACTATTATCAATATTTATACCGGAGGAATTATTTTATCACAACATTCTGAAACCGCAGATCCCCATGTTTTACTTGGAGCATAGGATATTGGGAAACTGCTTTCAAGTTCTGCATATGTTATGGGATTTATGTTACATATACGTATTGCAGGAAAGGTTAATTTATAACAAGACATTGCTTTCCAAGACCAGCAAAACGCATCATTACATCCATTATTATTTGATTGTACATTATAATCAGTTATATTTAAAAACAGCTTTAAATCATTTAAAGCACTGCACAATTTAGAAAATTCTCTGTTCATTACTTGTGGTGTGTGTAATTCATTTACGCCAACACCTAATGTTTCACCCTCTATCGTTCCATCAAAATAAGGCAAATCATTTACATTAACAGGAACAGATGCAAAATAGTTTATTATATTTGTAGATGTTTGTTCAGTGGCTAATACTAATTTGTAATTTAATGAACTTCTAAAGGTTTTAATATTCTGAGCCATTCTTATTAAACATCTATTATAATTGGTATCAGATGCTAATTCATCTCTATCTATTAATAACTGATCTTTAGACCAATACTGATTAGGTAATCCTTCTCCAACTTTATATACTTCTAAAATGTCTTGAATTTTTATTATACACTTCTCGGTCAATAATAATATAGAACGATTTTTATCTTTTTTAGCACCAATGAAAACAAGATTTGCGGGAAGATCAAGTTGTGATATAAAGTAACCGGAAGCAGAATATTTGTAAACATCTGTCGAAGTAACTGCATATATAAAATCTCCTACTTCATCAAATATAATTTTAATAATGTTTGAAGTAATATTATTTAATTTAAATTTTGAAACATAAGAAGCTCCAAATGAATCAAATATATATATAGTTTTTGTTTCTGTTAATACATATAATAATTCAAATTCTGGATGAACTGCTATGTTTATAGGTCTTTCATCAAAAAATTCATCGGTTTCATATGTATAAATCCAATTTAAATCTGTATTATATCTTTTAATACATCGATTGTTAAAATCCAATACATACAAATTTTGTCTTTCATATGCCAATTCTGATGGAGAATTAAATTTATTAGTGTCTTTTTTAGAACCCAATCCGCCAACATTTAATGTATAATTTAATGTAGATTGAGTATTGAATTCTAAATCAAATCTATAAACTCTATTTTTTGGAGGGTCTGCTATATATGCTATGGTTCCAGTTTCATCCACTTCTAATGAAATAGGATTTAAGAAAATAGTATTTAATGAATCTGATCCATCTAATTGTATTTGAGAAGAAATATTATCGGAAGATAAACATCTGAATAAGTTTCCATCCAATACATAAATACGATCATTAACTTCTATAGCATCTTTTATTTTTGTAAAATAAGAAAGTCCAGAAGAAACTGCTAATTTGGGATTAAAATAAAATTCGGTTCCAAAATCTTTTGTATACCATCTTATTCCACTACTTAAATTAAAGGGATTAGTACCCAACCAACCAAAAAATATTGTTGGTGAATTAGTATTTATTGTTTGTAAATTCGATGCTAAATAGTCCAAATTATCTTGTATTCTACCTATTGAGGTATTGAATATATCAGAATCTCCCCATTCATTTGGTTGAATGAAAACTTCTTCATTTGTATAAGGAAGTGTTAAAAAAGTTTCCTCCACAAATCTTAATGAGTTTGAATCATACGTTTGCCAATTATCTTTTACAAAAATTGGATTTGAATGTTCATACATTTTTATTGATCCATCATTATATAATGCACTGTAAGAAATATAATATGTACCAGAATTTTTATATGAATAAAACAAAGAAGAATCGAATGCGGTAATTCTATCGGAATCGTACTCACCAAAATTTACCATATATGCAATTATATATATATTGTTTGTAGAATCCGGTGTATCAAATTGTATAAATAAATCTTGTCCAGTAAGAACATACGCAGTTGATATAAAAATTTCTGGATTTGCAGCACTACTGCTTGATATTAATGTTTTAGTTGGTGAAATAGAAGTTGTTAGTTGAGTAACAGTACTCCATAAATCCCTAGAGCCTGTATAAACATTATCTGGATAGTTGTCAAAAGTTGATGAAAATATTTTTTTATTTATATTTGAAGAAGCATATAAAAAAAGAGTATTTTTCTTGGTTCCTGATACTTCGAGTTCATTGGCAGGATCTCCTATTACTAATTCAAATACATCAAAATTTCCTGTTGTTGCTGGAATTTCTCTATTAACCGTCCAAAAATATGTTGAAAGGGTATATGTTATTGTTCCATCGACTATTTCTACGGGAGCATTTGGAATGCTTGTACTTATACTTTGATATATTGATATAACACGATCATTATCAATATCTATAGCAGTTGTATCTACCATATATGTTGTTGTTATATCTGTATAAGGAATTAATTTTAAATTTTTTTGTAATCTATTTGCACTGTTATTATCAGATTTTGCGGTTATATTAAATGTATATGTATTTAAATCTAAACCGCTTGGCATTTTATAATATATTCCATTATTTTCTGGAAATAATTCATCATTAAATGCTGTTAGTGTTATAGGCAATCCGGATGATGAATACATTTCAGTTGCATATGGAATATTTGCTAATGTATAATAAGAAGAAAAATTTTCTAATTTTGTATTGAGATTTTCTCCAGTATAATATCTAAAATCATTTAAATATGATTTATTTGCCGATAGATAATACCCCTGACTATTTGATATTTTATTTCCATATGCAGTGTTGGATGGTATTTGTGTATAGTTATTCTGATCGGAAAGAGTCAGATACTTTCCATTTTTCCAGAAAAATTCTGGAATTGTTAAAAACTCTAATGATTTATTAAATTCGGATGAATCTAAAATATTTACTACAGTATTTGCTTGAACATTATGTGCGCTCGTCCAGCCTGGAACAATAGCATCTAAAGCACTTAAACTTATTATAGTTTTAGAAACATTTGATATATTAACATTTATAGGATTGTTTCCATATGTTAATGTATTAATATTGTTATTACTAGATACATTCCAAACAATTGTAGAATTTATATATGTTGGAATAACATCACTTAAAGAAGAAAATGTATAACTATTTGTTGCATTGTTTGGTCTAGTAATTATATAGTTCTTATCTCTTGTGTTTGAAATTTCAGATGAAATTTTTTGAAATGATGTATAATATCCTAAAAAATTCGTATTAAAAATAGAAGGATCTGGAAAATCATCAACTTGAAATATATAACTTCCTTCTATTAATCCGGATTGAGTATCTATAGAAGCAACAATTCTAACAGTATTTATATTTGGAATTGTACTATTATATGGAGGCGTTACTTCTACTTTTATACTACTTAAAATAGTAGTACCCAAGTCATATCCATATGAATATAAACTTAAAGATGGATATAAATAAGAATTTATAGGAATTGTTTCATAATCAATATCATCATTATATGACCAAATCCAATTCAATTGAGCATTTGATGGTAAATCATACTGTCTTCCTTTATATGGAACTGCACATGTTAAATAAACACTTCTAGTTTCATTTAAATTGTTTATACCATAAGGTGCTCCAACTAATAACCGTTCTTCTACAAAATAATTAAAAAGTGCAGAGTTTGAACTTAGGTTAGTAACTTCGTTATATTTTTGAGAAGATAAATTTATTACTGTTGTTTGTGGACCATATCCAGAAACAACTACAGACCAAGTATTAAAATCAAAAGGAACGGCACTAAATGCAGGTATATTTTGAATAAAATTGCCGTCAATGTCTACTGAATTTATAGTAACAGAATTATTTTCTGGAGTAAAAAACCAAGATATATAAGAATTTCTAAGATCTCTTGTAGGCCAAGAACCTGCTGAGTTTAAAAAAGATCCATCAACTTCCATATAATCTTCGCTTTCATATGTCTTAGAAAGAAATATTGGCTGACCGCCATTATATGGTAATTCACCGATTGCCAAGCGTATTCTGGTTGCTTCGTATGCATCAATATATCCAGCAATTGTACATAAAGATGGTCTTAAACTAAAATCTAATTCTCCATGAGTTGTTATTGGATATGTAATTAAAAATGAATTGGCAGAAGACGCTTGAATCCAACCAGAATCTACCAATGAATATGGAATGTCTAAATTAGTTCCATAAAAACAATAAAGAGAAGATAAGAATACACTATTAGAAGGAACCAATGGAGAAAATTTAATATAATCCGAACCGGATCCATACCACAAATCATAGCTAATAAAATTAAAATCTGAAGTTATGAATGAAGAAAGAGTTACAGATGATGTATAATTTTTACCAGATGTATATTTTTCAGAAACCGAAGAACATTTTAAATAAAATGTTAAATTCGCAGTTTCCATCAAACCAGTAATATTAGGTTCTGCGGAACCAGTTAAAGATGCTTTGTAAGAATAATAGTGAGGAGGATATTTTGTAGTCCAATCAATATTCTGAGAAAGGTTTGTTGCATGGGGAACTCCTAATTGTGCTTCCGTGATCGAAATAAAAGTATCTTGCCAAAACTCATTGCTAAATTTCATCGTAGGACAATCTGCTATATAGCTAACAGAAATAGAAGTATCGGGAATTCCCGTTACAAGATTTATTATAGAAGACGAGGAATTTAAAGATCCGTTATTGAAATATGAAAAATTACTATTATACAAATCAAAAACACCGCTTAATACACAATATCTAACGTCTCCAAGATCGATGTCCAAAGTATCATTTTTAATTTGTACCAATTGAAATGCTTGTTTATTAGCTGGCATTTGTGGAGTGATTATATAGGACGATTTTAATGTAGGAGATAGTCCTAAATTTTCATCCGCTCTCTGCTGTCCAAGCGAATATATAGAATATTTTCCTTCTGGATTTAATGCATAATAGTTTACACCATAAGTTATGTATGTTGTATCTGGTCTTATTCTAGAAGTTGATGTAGAATTTACAGGAGAAGGTTCCAATACTGTAGAATAAAATGTAGGATTGTATGAATCGGTAAAAGTTATAAGCGGAAGACCTACTCTAGTACGAGAAGCACATAGATTGTAGACAATCGAATAGGTTGAATCTGATATGAGGGACGTTGTTACTGGATTTGTTTTTAAAAAATTTATATTTCCGCTTGCAGCATCTAAATCAGTAGTAGATCCTAAGTAATAATTTGCAGCTGTACTTAATAAAACAGTTTGAGTAGTTAATCTCCAATTATTTCCAACTTTTACAGGTTTAGCAGTAGGTTTTAAAAAAAGTCTTTTTGGATGTAATAAATATGAGTAATATCTTTCACCGATTTGTTTTCCCGGAGCAATGTCTATACTCAATGAATTTAAAGTATTTCCAATATTAAATGCTCTTCTTTCCGCAGAAACATTCCAAACTAAAAGCGTGTTACTTTTAGTATCCAATTCCAACAATCCTTGATCATAAAATGTTGGAACAGAATTCAAATAATTATATTTTCCATAATTAGAAGGCAATCCATTCAAAGGAACTGTTTGATTATTTACAAATCTAAATAAATTATCAGCAGGTATAGAAGCTAGTGCTGGATTTATTAACTGTCCTGCAATAGATATGTTATACACTTCATTCGGCCAAGTACCGGATTCGGTTATGTAATATGCCTGATTTGATGCCATGTTATCTACTATTTAGACAAAACTTCTAAAAATAAAGTTTTAAACATCATATTATTCTTCATTCGGAAGGAGACCAGTTGCATAGGTTTCTACTATAAACTCGTTTTGTGGTGTTGTCGTTTTTGTAGTTATTAAACAATCATTAGGATCATCGGTAGAAACTAAAAAGCTTCCTCTGATAACTAATCTTCCTTTAGTGTATGAATTAAGTTTTATTATATTTGACATTTTATTATATTTATGCAACAATAAGATAATCCTTTAAATCTATAGAATATGATATATAAGGAGTAGATGGTTTAGTGTTTGATTCAGAAGTATATATTTTTAAAACTCCACTCGTATAATCAACCCAATTATATATGTATTTATTCGTTCCTGTATTACCGCACATATTAAATGGGGGTGTAAACGTTATTAATGAGCTTGAAACACTTCCATTTACATCTATTTCTATATGGTTATTATTCGGATCAAAATAATTTTGATATGAATCATATCCAACAGCTACACTATTAGGAATTCCATCATATGCCAATCCACCGCCAAAACCACCTGCAATATTAGAATAACTTTGTAAAATAAACGTAATCCCATCTGCTCTGCTTCCACCCCCCATTGAAAACACATAATAACAAGACCAATTTAATAAATTTGAATTACTATCTAAAAAGTATATAGGAGTTGTATAAAAAATATTGCCAGTTTGGTCATTTCCTGCTTGCGTAAATCTAACAGAGTTTCCTATTTTTATTGCATCATTTAAATAATTAGAATTATTTAAAATGTCTGAATAACTCAAAGAATTTAAAGAAGAATTCCATGTTACATTATGCAGCCAGTGTTCATTAGTGGAAGCTCCGGTAGATCCTCCAAATCCTATATAAAAAGAATTTTTACCTATTTTACCTATTAGTGGACTTAAACAAGGAAAAACACATTTAATAGGTGGAGTTGGAATGTCTAAAGAAATATTTGGAGGACGATTTCCAACAATACCATCTATGCTTGTAGAATAAGTTGAGGGACTGCTAGAAACTATATATGGACTTCCGGGTCCTAAATCACAACCACAATCTGATGTAGTCGTAACAGGATCATTTTGAGTTTTTGAAACTGTTATATCATATGATTTTCCGAATCCAATGTAATTTACCATATCATGTAATATTTATAGTTACGTACTTAGTAATTTTGTATTTATTTAAAACGTCAATAGAGCATTGTATAAATCAATTTTTATATTGACTTCAAGGTTCTGTTCTTAAAATCTATTCCAGCATATAATTCATAATCATGATGACTTCTTACATCTCCCAAGCCATAAACTCCTAAATCTATATTATTGTCTTCCTCTTGCAATAAATGACGAAGACGTTTTTTACTTTCAATATCCATTTCCCACCACATTTTATCAACCTTACCTTGTTTTTTGTTTTCTTCGTTAAAATCTGTCCAATGCTTTGTTCTTCCTTCTCTGGTATATTCGTGCCAAATTACAAGCTTGTGTGGATGAAACAAATCATATCCCAATGTAAATGATCTAATGCTTAAACTAATTTCATCTCCTGCAAAATATATATTAGGATCATATTTATATTCTTTACAATGAACTCCTAATGTAAAATAAAAATGCCCACTTACAAATTTTGCAGGAATTGGTTTTTTTAAACTTTCCCAATTTTCAATAAAATGTGGATAAAATAATATTGTACCATATTCTGTAAATTTATCAGCAACCATTTTATATGGATCATGATTTAATAATTTATTTTCTTTTGGTGAATACATTCCAGCATATGAAGTAATGATTGGTTTTTTGGAATCCGTAAGGCTCATCATATTGATTAACTCTTCATCCCAATTTTGTAGAAACCTATGATGACTATCTAATTGTAATGTATATTCTTCTCCGTTCCATAATTTTTGTATAAGACTTCTAGCCCAACATAACCCTTTGCTCTTATTCCAAGGAATATCTATAATTCTAAAATCTGGAACGTCTTTGAATTGATCCAAACTTTCGGTTTCATCTCTTTGCCAACAAATTCCAAATGTTAAGTTTTTTGGATGTTTTGCTTTTGCTATACAATCTTTAATAGTTGGAATTAATTCAGGATCTCTATATGATGCAATCTGTACAAATATTTTATTTTTCATATATTAAATTATATAAATTATAATTTGATGATAAAATTATTTGTTTTTTGTATTTCGTAATTTTCAGAATTCCATATTCCGTTTTCAATTTTTTTAACAGAATGGTATAATGTATCATCTATTATATTGCATTTATATACATAATTACCAAAACTGTCTTGTATTTCTCCCAAAAAATCACCATCTGTATTAACTATTATAGATTTAATTTCTGATGTTGGTAACTGTCCTGTTATAATATAATTTTCATTAAAAGGAGCTATTCTGTAATTTTTTTCAAATAAAGAAAAATTAATTTCTTTATTTTTTATAAATGCTTTGTTGGAATATACACAATTTGCAAATTCTCCATCAAAAAATCCTTGCCATACCTTTTCTTTTACAATTTCCCAAACATTATTATTCTTTATATAAACATTGGAATTGTAACTTAAACTTAATATATTATTAACAAAAATAGGAGAACAATGAACATGAAAAGGAGATTTTGGTTCGTGTGGAAATTCTACTTCTTCATAATTTTCTAAATTACCAGAAACCAATTTCCAAGGCATGTAATTTACATTTTGATATTGTTTGTATTCATTTGCTACACAAAAATAACCAAAATTTTGATTTATAAAAAAAGGCATGTGGGTATATTTCATATTGTTAAGGTACTGGAGGTGGTATTAGCGATGTGACTGGATCTGTTTCACATCTTACAGTTAGCGACAGATAATCACTATAATGAATATCAGAATTAAATTGAAATGTATTTGATAATGACGCACTCTCCCCACCGTTTTCTTGCCATATCAATGTTCCTTCGTTGGTTACCTCTCCACCTATAATATATGGATATCCCCGTCCCTCATAATACGCCATAAGATCATATTGTTGGAGTAGGGGTAGGCGTTGGTGTACGAGTCGGTGTAGGTGTTGGTGTAGAAGTTGGTCTAATTGTAGGAGTTGGTGTTAATAAATAATCAGGATCACAGCATGTAATTTTTTTACCGTCAAGGCATTCAAAAACTAAATGTGGTATCTTATTATAATCTACCGATATAAATCTTCCTCCTGCTATATTAATTTTATTATACACTTTAAATAATTAATATATTTATTTAATATTAATGTTGATAATTTTGTTTTTTACTATAAAATATAGTAATATGTCAAAAATAGGAGTAGCTATTATAACTTATAATAGACCGGATTATTATAAAAAAGTATTAGAAAAAATACCAAAAAATAAAATAAACACATTAATTGTTATAAACGATGGAGAAAATTCTTATATAAACGAATCAGATGCAGACTTTATAGTAAAAAATAATAAACAATTGGGAGTGGCAAAGTCTAAAAACATAGCACTAAAACTATTAATAGAAAAATATGAATGCGACCATCTATTTATAATAGAAGATGATGTTTTAATTTTAGATGAAAATGTTTTTGATGTATATATAGAAACTGCTAATATATTTGGTATACATCATTTAAATTTTGAAAAAATTGCCGGAAACGAAAAAACTTTAAAATATTCATACGAAGCACCATCAGGACATGCAATAGGATTTTATCATAATCCACAGGGGGCTTTTTCATACTTTCATTCTAATATAATTAAAAAATTAGGGTATTTTGATGAAAATTATATTAATGCTTTTGAACATATCGATTTGGAATATAATTTAGCCAAAAATAAAGTATCATCTCCGTTTTGGTATTTTCCTGACGTTTTACATTCTGATAAACTTTTAACGACGATTGATGGTAGTGATGATAATTCCACTATTACAAATAAAGAACAATATAAAGAAAATTGGGATAAATCAGCAAGTTATTTTATTAAAAAACATGGATTTTTTACAAACAATATACAAGAAATTGATAAAAAATTATTACCTATATTTTTAATGCATCTTGAAAAAAATTATAGTAGAAAAAAATTATATAACAAAGATAAAAAATTAGCAATTATTATACCATATAGAGACAGAAAAACTGCACTAGAAACAATAATCCCAAAATTGTCTGAATATGTATCAAAACAAGTTGAGATATTTGATATATATATAGTCGAACAGGACAATAAAGATCTTTTTAATAAGGGACTGATAAATAATATAGGGTTTTTGTTAAATCCGGATTATGACTATTATTGTTTTCATGATGTAGATTTGATCCCATTATTTTCTGATTATTCGTACCCTAAAAATCCTTCACATTTATCCACTTATTGTAGTCAATTTAATTATATTGAAACGCCAGATTCTGTAATGGGAGGTGTTATAACTTTTAGAAAAGAACATTTTTATAAAGTAAACGGCTATCCGATAAGTTATGTTGGTTGGGGTTCTGAAGACAGGAATTTAAAATTAAGATGTGAAAAAATAGGGTTAAGCCCGTTAAAACATCAATTTGGAAAATATTTTTCAGTTCCTCATAGTCATAGATTAAATAATCCTGTAGAATATAATCAACATTTATTAAACGGGAAAAAAATGCAAGAATTTGAAAAAAATACAGATGATATGTTTAATGATGGTTTAAAACAGATAGATTTAAAAAATTTTAAAATAGAAAAAACGGAAACACATGGATGTGTTCATTTTAAAATTAAATAATTTTATCTTTTTTTGCTATATTTTCATCCCACCATAAAGGCTGTAAATTTGTATAATGGAAACATTTTTTTTGTTGTTCCGGATCTGATAAATCAAAGAACGCACATGGTATTATATGATCTATGTGCCAACCATATTGTCCATAATTTTCCCAAGACATACCGGATTTAAATTGTGATTCTAAATGATTTCTTAGTGTTATTATACCACACCCTATTAAATCCATGGATTTGTTTACTTTTGGTATTTTTTTTAAAACTTTTCGTATTCTTTGTCTTAAATTTTCTACTAATCTATGTTTTTGTTTAAATCTTTTTTTACATTTTTTGATTATATCAGGATTTTTAAGTCTATATTCTTTACTATAGATTTTAATTTCTTCTCTTTTTTTTATTTTATAGTTTTTGTTATATTCTTTTATATATTCTTTATTGTTTTGCTTATATTCTTTCATTTGTTGTAACAATTTGTCTCTATTTTTTAATCTATAATTTTTTTGTCTTTTAAGATCCTTTTCCCTTTTTTCGATCAAATATTTTTTATCTTTCATATAGTTATATTTATCTTCCTATACCCTTTTTATGAATATTTTATTTTTAAATGTCAATAAAAATTGACATTTCTATTGACATTAATAAATTTTTACTTAATATTAAAAAAGAAAATTTATATACACATATAAATATTAAATTATAAACATGGATAAAAAATTATCAATTTTGATGTGCGGTTTGAAAAATAGAGAACCGCTACTAATGAATATGGCTAAAATTTTAAAACTTCAAGGAGATGGTCGTATAGAAATATTAGCAAACATTGACACAGGAGAATCTTCTATTGGAAAAAAGAGAAACGAACTTTTATATTCTGCAAAAGGAGAATATGTTTGTTTTGTTGACGATGATGATATGGTATCGCCTTATTATGTATCAAAAATATTAAATAGCATAGAAACAAATCCTGACTGTGTAGGTATGAAGGGTGTGATAGTACAAAAGAATATACAGCCAAGAATATTTATACATTCCGTGCAATATAAAGATTGGTACGAAGAAAATGGAATATATTACAGATGTCCAAATCATTTAAATCCAATAAAAAGAGATATAGCTAAACAAGTAGGATTTCCTGATGTATCATATCACGAAGATCAAAATTTTTCATTAAGAGTTAAAGACCTTTTAAAAACCGAATCTTTTATAGACGAACCACTTTATTTTTATTATCCTTCAAAATAATATGCAGACAGAACCTAAACTTTTAATCAAATTTCCAACAAGAGGAAGACCGGATAAGTTTTTTTCGGTTCTTGATGAATATATAAATAAAGCAAAAAATTTAGATAAAATTGCTTTTTTAATAACTCTTGATAATGATGACATATCTATGAAAACAAATATTCATAGATTAGAGGAATACAAAAATAAATGCAAATTAGTTTATTTTTTTGGTAATAGTAAAACAAAGATACAGGCTTGCAATGCAGATATAAATAAAGTTTCTGGGTGGGATATTATTTTATTGGCATCCGATGATATGATTCCCGTTGTAGATGGCTACGATTACATTATAAGAAAAGACATGAATGATTTTTTCAGGGATATGGACGGAGTTTTATGGTATAATGATGGGGGTCAAAATCGAATCAATACTCTGTCTATAATGGGTAAAAAATACTATGATAGATTTGGATATATATATCACCCAGATTATGTTAGTCTTTGGTGTGATAACGAATTTACCGATGTATCAATAACATTGAACAAAGTATATAGATCTGATAAAATTATTATAGAACACAAACATCCCGCCTTTCAAAAAACGGATTACGATGAGTTGTATGTGAGAAACGAATCTTATATGCACCACGATCAAAAAACCTATGATAGACGAAAAGAAAAAAATTTCGACATGTGTTTAACCGAAACAAAATGGTCTATTTTAATTTTAGGTATACCCGAAAGATTTGATAATGTTAAAAAATTAATTCTAAAATTAGAAGAGCAGATAAAAAAAATAAATTTGGTAAAAGAAATTGAGATTTTAACATTAATTGATAATAAAGTTAGAACAGTTGGTAAAAAACGACAATCCTTAATCGACATATCAAACGGAGAATTTGTTTCTTTTATAGATGACGATGACGATATTTCGGATGATTATATTGAAACTATATATAATACATTAATAGTAAACGGTAACGTTGATGTCATAACATTTAAACAAATTGCTAGAATAAATCAAGACCCTGATACTCCTATTATTTTTAGTCTAAACCATGAAACTAACGATGATTATATAGCAGGGAGAACTATTAAAAGAAAACCTTTCCATATGTGCATATGGAATTCTAATTTAGCAAAAAGTGTAAAATTTCCTGATATATCAAAAACAGAAGATTGGTTTTGGTTGAAACAGTTATGCGAAAAAGCAAAAAAAGAATATCATATTGATAAATTTTTACATTATTATATTTTTAATTCGAGTACTACTACAGCAAATGATTAAAAAATTAATAACATTTTGTGTTTTTGGTGATAATATAATATATAAAATAGGTGCTATTAAAAATGCAATTTTAGCTCAACATATATATCCAGATTGGGTATGTCGATTTTATTTATTTTCCGAATGTTTTGATTTAAAAAAAGAATTGGATAATTTTCAAAACGTTGAGACTGTTTTGATTGAAAAAAAAGGAGGATTTTATTCGACTTTATATAGATTTTTACCATTAGAGGAAGAAAATGTATCTTATTTTATTTCTAGAGACACTGACTCTAGGTTATCTTTTAGAGAGAAAGAGGCCGTTGATGAATGGATAAATTCCAATAAAACTTATCATATAATGAAAGATCATCCATATCATTATACACCAGAATTTCCAATTTTAGCTGGTATGTGGGGAGCTAAGGGCGGTATCAAAAAAGATATAAGACCGTTTATTAAAAATTTTTGTGAAAATCAAAATGATAATAAAGGCATTGATCAAAAATTATTATATTGTTTTTTTCATACAAATGTTGGGAATGATTGTATTGTACATGAAAGTCATAATTTCCCATCACAGAGAAATTATGAAAGGGATAAATTGTATTATGTAGGTCAACCATTCGATGAAAATGATAATTTTTACGGTAACTGGAAAAACGATTTAGAAAAAATAGGAATAAATTATGAATAATCAAACAAAATTAGTATACGATAAAATAATAAAAAATGATAATATAAAATCAATTTTAAATATTGGATTTAGAAATGATAGCGATTTAACACTATTAAATCATGCTTACAGCGAAAACAAAAAATGGAAAGTTTTAGAAATTTTTAAACCCAACGTTGAAAATATGGTAAAAATAGGAATCGATGCTATATGTATGGATGTATTAGACATCGAACGGTTAGAAGAAACGTTTGATGCTATTATATGGTTACACGGGCCAGAGCATATAACATGGGATCAATTTTTAAAAATTAGAAATAAAATAGAAGAAAAATCTAACGTTATTACAATTTATCAAGCACCGATAGGAGAATACCCACAAGATGAATTGTATGGTAATATACATGAAAAACATGTATCAGTTTTATATCCAGATTTATTTAAATCGTTGGGGTATGACGTTTACGATCATACATCAGAAGGAGAAAAAACATTCAGTGCATGGGTCGAAAAACAATGATTTATATATTTCACCATCTAGGGTTAGGTGATCATATAATATGCAACGGTTTAGTTAGAAGTTTAATACAAAGTAATTTAGAATACACTTTATTTTGTAGACCTCAATATCTAAATAGTGTTAAATCAATGTACAACGATCTAACAAATTTATCATTTAAAGATGGTTGTGATAATAGTATAAATTCTTTTTTATCAAATATAGATAACAATAATAAAATTTTAATAGGATTTCAATATACACCTGAAAATTATTCTTGGGATGAATATTTTTATAAGCAACACAACGTACCATTTATTAAAAGATGGGAAAATTTTAAAATCCATAGGAATATAAAAGATGAAATAGAATTATATAACAAATTAAATCCAGATAATTCTAAATATGCACTAGTTCATAGCTCTGGTAGTGACGGTAAAGATCGTATAGATTATTCAAAAATAAATTCCAATTTAAAAATTATTAAAGTTTCACCTGAACATACCGATAACATTTTTAATTATTTAGAATTAATCTATAAAGCAGATGAAATCCATTGCGTAGAATCATGTTTTAATGTATTGGTTGATTCTTTACCATTAGAGGTTAAATTGTTTTATCATAAAAGTCATAACCAACGAAGCATAGAAAAAAATCAACATAAATTAAACAAACCATGGATTATAATTTAAATAAATTCGAAGAATTGTACGATATATTGCCTAACGGATTAATACACCAGAAAAAAATAATAAATGATATTAAAAAGTATGATTTGGATTACGTAAACACTCGATACAATTCATACGGTGAACAGTGTGATATGATTTCATTTTTAAGATATGGATATTTGATAGGTGTTATAAATAAAATACCAGAATCTATTTTAGATATAGGATACGGTAACTGTAGTTTTTTAAAAATTTGTAAAAAGACAATTAAAAATTGTTACGGTAATGATGTTTCAGGATATCCGATACCCCAAAATGTTTTTTTTATCGATGATATAACACAAGATCATTACGATGTTATTAGTTTTTTTGATGTTTTAGAACATTTTGAAGATATAAATATAATTAAAAAATTAAAATGTAATTATATTTATATAAGTGTACCGGAGTGTCATTTTCATAGCAAAGAATGGTTTTTTAACTGGAAACACCGGAGACCTGATGAGCATTTGTGGCATTTTAATTTAAAATCTATAACAGAATTTTTTAAATCTAATGGGTTTGATTTAATATCTAGTTCCAACATAGAAGATATAATAAGAAAACCAACCGACGAGAATACCAATATATTATCTTGTGTTTTTAAAAAAATGAAATAGTATAGATTTGATGAAAAATATAGTTTTTGAGAATTTAACGTTTCAAAATTTTATTTCGGTTGGCTCTACTCCTATTAGTATTAATTTTTCCCAAGGTATTAATATAATTACCGGAGAAAATTTAGATAATATTGGTAGCAGAAATGGTATAGGTAAAACGACCATATTAAACGCTTTATATTGGAATATTTTCGGAGAGACAATAAACGATTTAAAAAAATCAAGAATACAAAACAATAAAAGTAAAGAAGAATGTTTTTCTATTCTAAAATTTAAAATAGAAAAAGATTTGTTTTCTGTTAAAAGAGTACTTGAACCTGCTTCTATAAAAATTTTTAAAAACGAAGAAGATGTAACTCTTTCTAATATAGAAAAAAACAATGAATATATATGTGACGTATTAGGGATAAACCAAGATGTATTTAAAAATTCAGTAATTCTTACTACTGATAATTCTATTCCTTTCATGGCACAGAAAAAAATAGATAAAAGAAAATTCATAGAAGGAGTTATGAATTTAAATATATTTAGTGAAATGCTTTTAAAGATAAGAAAAGATTACAACGAAACTAAAAAAAACTCAGATACCAAAACCGCTCTGTTTTCAAACGAACAGAAAAATTTAGATTTTTTAAAAAAAACAAAAACAAACAATGAAACTTTAAAAAAAGATAAAATATCGATGTTATATAATCGAATAGAAGAAAATAAAAAAGAAATTAAAACTATTCAAAATAATGATACAGATGTAACAGAAACTTTAAAAATTTTACAAGATGATCTAAAAAATAAAGAAGATAAAATATTACAAATCGAAACTATAGATTTATTAAAAGTAAACGATAAATTAAAAAAATTTGAGATAGATTTAAATGTTAAAAAGTCAAAACTGATAGATTTAACCAAAGAAATAAACAATTTTAAAAAATCTACAGGTAATTGTCCAAGCTGTAAAAGACCTTATACCGAAGATACGTGTTCGACTGATGACAGGATAGAAGAATTGTCTATCGATATTGAAAAAATAAAAAAAGATTATGATATTATTTTAAATGATGATAGCACATTAAAAATAAAATTGAATAAAATAAAAGAAATACTAAACGCTTTAAAATTAAAAAATAATCAAGTTAAAATTGATATCGAACGCTTAAAAAATTTAAACAACCAGATTAAAATAATAGAAACCAAAAACGAAGAAATAGAAAAAACTATCAATGTGTTAAAAGAAGAAAAAGATAATATTGATACATTGATAGAAAATTCAAATATACATATAAATGAAATACAAAATGATATAAAAGTATTGTATAAAGAACTTGATATTTTAGAAAATGCTAAAATTATAGTTTCGGAAGATGGCGTTAAAACTATAATAATTAAAAAGATTTTGAAATTTTTAAACGAAAGATTAAATTTTTATTTATTAACACTGGAAGCACCTTGTTCATGTTATTTTGATGATACCTTTGACACATCTATAAAAACATTAAACGGTAAAGATATGGATTATTGGAACTTATCAGGCGGTGAAAGAAAAAGAGTTGATGCTGCTGTAATTTTTACCTTTCAAGATCTATTAAAAATGCAAACAGGTATAAATTTCAATATTAGCATGTATGATGAATGGGCTGATAGTGCATTGGATGAAAAGGGATTAGTTAAATTTTTAGAAATATTGAGAAATAAAGTAAATAAAGAAAACGAAGCTATATACATAATATCGCATAATCCAAATATTTCTAATATGGATATCGATAATACTATTTTCTTAGAGAAAAAAAACGGAACTACTACCATTAAATTATAGTTGTAATTTTTAAAAACTATGTAAATATAATAGACATGGCAATTTCAATTAGAAACAATAATGATAATCAAAACGAAAAAGTAGTTTATCAATATAAATTAATTAATACTGGTATTCCTAATGCTCCAGCAGGATTACCTATAGGAACGCCTACATATTCTTATGCAGCAGCAACAGCTATAAAAGTTCCAGAGCCACCGCCTATTGAAATGCCTGAAGCAACTTTACCAAGAGCATTAAATTATTATGCTGATTATGGTGGTTGTGGTTATTGGCGGATGATTTGGCCTGAGTATATAATAAATGGGTATAACAAGGGTATTATATCGGGTATGACTCAAATGATACTCGATCTACGCTTTTACGGATCTCTAAAGGCTGTTAGAATGCAAAGACAGGCAACAGATTCACAACTTGCATTTGTGGAAGAATTGCAAAAAGTTAAGAAAAACATGGGATTTCGTATAATATATGAAATTGATGATATTGCTCTAAGAGACGATATCCCTATGTATAATAGATGTCGTGATGCTTTTACGGATCAAAAAATTGTTGATAACATTATGAAAGTTATGGGGTCTGTTGATGAAGTTACAGTCACTTGTAAATTCATGAAAGACTATTATCAAGATAAAACCGGAAATAAAAACATCACTATTTTGCCTAATTATGCTCCTAAATTTTGGTTAGATAAATATTATAATAGAAAAAAGATAGAAGATAATTTTGATAAAAATAAGAAAAAGCCGAGAATCCTTTATGCTGGATCAGGAACACATATCGACGTTTTAAATCGAACAAACGGTAAAGATGATTTCGGGCATGTGATTGAATCTATTATAAAAGCTAGAAAGAAATTTCAGTTTGTTTTTAAAGGATGTTATCCTATAGCATTAAAACCATTTATCGATAACGGTGAAATAGAATATCACAATTGGTCAGCTTTATTTGATTTACCAGCAGGAGTGGATTCTTTAAATTGTAATGCTGTGTATGCACCGTTGGTTGATAATATTTTTAATAAATCTAAATCTAATATTAAAATGATAGAATCTGGTGCATTGGGCTTACCCGGTGCGTTTCAAAATCTTTGTACATATGAAGACGCTCGATTTAAATTTAATAATGGCGACGATTTGATTGATCAACTATCAGTAATAACTAAAGATTTTGATTCTTATATCAAATATTCAACAGAATCAAGAAAATACGTAGAATCTATGTGGCTCGAAGACCATATTAACGAATACGAAGCTGTTTATTTTACAGAATATGGTAGCAAAGAAAGAAATGAAAAGGCTCCTAGGTTGATAGAATTGAATCCCGAACAAAAAATAAATTGACCTAGTGTTTAAATTATAGTATAGTGTTCGAATGGGATTTCGAAACGTATTTTATAATAATAAAACTGGTTCTATGCATTTATGGACATGGGATGAAAACGGTAATAGAATAGAAATAGATCAAACCATAGAACCTTATTTTTTTATAGAGTCTAATGATGCCAATGATGGTGTATCGATATTTAAAACAAATTTAAAAAAAATAAAATTTGAAAATAATTATGATAGACGGAAATATTTAGAATCTTCACCGATTAAAAAAATATTCCATAATCTTCCAATAGAACAACAATATCTACTAGATACCTATAAAGATGGTATAAAAGACGAACATCCTCTTAAAACTTTATATCTTGATATTGAAACATATGCAACAAATAGAAAGTTTTCTACACCTGAAGAAGCATCAGACCCAATAAATCTTATAACAATTTATGATAGTCTATCTAAAAAGTTTTATACTTGGGGGTTAAAATATTCTTATTATTCAAACGATGATAATGTAATATATACAAAATGTGATTCTGAAAAAGAATTATTGGTTCTTTTTTTAAAATTCTGGCGTTCTGATTATCCTGATATTATCACAGGATGGAATTCCCATGGGTACGATATACCGTACATCATAAATAGAATTGAAAAAGTTCTAGGTGAAAATAAAAATATAAAACTTTCGCCTGTCAATAAACTGTGGCTTAAACCTAAAGCTGCTGTAAATCTAAAAGGACAGGCGAAGGATAGATGGATTATTTACGGAATATCTCACTTAGATTACATGGATGTATATCAAACTTTTACGTTGGGTGATAGAGAGTCTTATTCTTTAAATTATATATCAGACTACGAATTAAACGAACAAAAAGTAGCATTTAATTCGGTATCTTTATCAGATTTGGCTGATAAAGATTGGCATACTTTTGTAGATTATAATATTCAAGACGTAAAACTTTTAATTAAACTTGAGGAAAAGTTAAAATATTTAAAGCTTGTTAAAAATTTAGCGTACAAAGGATTTATACCATTCGAAAGAGCTATGGCAAAGGTTCAATTGATAACCGGAGCAGTAGCATACCAAGCTTTAAGTGATGGTATGTATATCCCAACTTACAATATTCAAAATGAAAAGGGAAAATTTGAAGGTGGTTATGTAAAAGAACCCATACCCGGTTTATATGAAAATATAGTAACCTACGATGCCAATTCTCTATATCCAAATACTCTAATAACTTTAAATATATCACCCGAAACTAAAGTAGCAAAAATAACAAAAATAAAAAACGATGAATATTATTTAAAATTATCAAATGATAAAGAAGTGGTCATAAGCAAAGAAAAATATGATAAATTGATTAAGAAAGAAAATCTAGCAGTATCAAAATCAAATGTATTATATAGTCAAAAATTCAAAGGGGTAATTCCAAAATTTGTAGATAATCTTTACGATCTAAGAGTAAAAGCAAAAAAAGAACAAGGAAAATACGAAAAACTTTATACCAAAGAAACGGACGAAAATTTAAAATTAAAATATAAAGAACTCGTAGCCGACAATAAAACTTTATCAGAAGTGTATAAAGTCGTTTTAAATTCTTGTTATGGTGTGTTCAGTCAAAAATTCTCACCCTTATTTGATTTAGATCATGCGGAATCAATTACTTTAACAGGTCAAGCTGCTGTTAAAGAAGGAGCATTGATAATGTATAATAAATTTATATCAGAAGGAATCAAATGTAATTTTGATGATATTGTTAGATACTCTGACACTGATAGCATATTCATAGAATTTACAAAAATTTTAAAGGAAAAAAATATTAATCTTGCTAATAATAATATTATACAAAAAGACGCAAACGCGATAATAGAAAATTTTGGAGATGTTTTAAATATAGAAATACAAGAATGGGCAAAAAAAGAATTAAATTCTATAGACCCTCGATATGTATTTAAACGTGAAAAAATATGTGATATAGCGGTTCTGCAAAAGAAAAAGTTTTATATTCTGCATATTTTGGACAGTGAAGGAATTCCTAAAAACGAATTCATGTACAAAGGAATTGAAGTTGCAAAATCTATTTTATCCAAAGAAGTAAAAACGTTGATAAAAGAAAGTATAGAAACTGCTATTCTGTCCAAGAACAAAGAAACGTCTATGAAAATTTTTAACGAAAGTTTTGAGAAATTTTTAAACTTTAGTGAAGAATTGTTATCGGTTAGAAAAAAGGTTAATGATTATGATAAGGGAGAAAGAGGTTATGCAGACGGAAAATACGCACTAGGAACGCCAAATCATACTAAGGCCGCTATAAATTATAACGAACTGTTAAAGCGTTTAGAAATCGATAATAAATATTTAAAAATAGGAAATGGTCAAAAGTTTAAATTTTTTTATTGTGAAAGAAATAAATTTGGTATTTCTAATATAGGATTTTTTACAGACTATCCTGATGAATTTAAACAGTATATAAAACCAGATTATAAATTAATGTTTGAAAAAAATATAGCACCTATTATTGGAAGAGTTTATTCTATTATTGGATGGCCTAAACCAAAAATAGGATTCGATTATCATACGGATTTACTAGACTTATTTTCTTAAATTTTAAATTTGTACTTGAATTAATTACATATCATGTTAAATTAATAATGTATGGAAAATACTACAGAAACAGAAACAAAAACAAAACTCGTAACATTTCTCGATCCAATCGGAAGAACTATCTTAGGTGAAAAAGCCGAAAGCGAAAATAAATTTGCCGTAAAAAATCCGGTTATTCTTCATGTCGTATCAGATAATCAAGGTCGTATGTCAGTTCAACTACTACCTTTGTTTTTCAGAGAATTTTTAGCCGATAAGTCCGAGGATGTTATATTTTATTACAACTGTGATAATATTACAAAGACAAATTTGGAAAGTTTGGACTTTAGACTTCAAGCGCAATATAACCAATTGTTTAATAAGAATAATCTCTTCGTGCCTCCTACTGGTGAAACAAATACAGAAAAGACAGAAAAGCCAGAAAAGGTAGTTAATTTGTTTGACGAATAATTTGTTTGACGAATAATTTGTTTGACGAATAATTTGTTTGACATATAAAAGAAAAAAAATCCCGAAATGCTTTGACATTTCGGGATTTTTTGTTATTATTTTTTCATGGCTAAAAATAAAAAAGAAAACATCGAAAACGAAACAACTGGCGATATAGATGATGCATTTAAAATTCTAGATGATCTAAATCCTGATGCAGCATTTTTAGATCAAAACACGCTATCCACTGTTAAGGAATGGATCGATACTGGTTGTATGGCTTTAAATGCGATTATATCGGGTTCTTTGTATGGCGGTATACCTATGGGTAGAATCACTGGATTTGCTGGACCACAAGCTTGTGGTAAAACATTAATGGTGAATAAAGTTATGGCTCATGCTCAGAAAAAGGGAATGCGTGTTGCTTATTTTGATACTGAAAATGCATTAGATCCAGAAACAGCTTCTAATTTGGGGTGCGATCCTTCGAAAATTAAACATTGTCCAACCGAAGTTATCGAAGAATGTAGAAATCAAATTGTAAAATTTTTGAAAAATATTATCGAAAATAAGTTACAAGGAAAAGTTTTATTGGTGATTGATTCTTTGGGTAATTTGATTTCTGCCAGAGAGTCGAAAGTAATTGATGATGGAAAAGATAGTGCTGATATGGGAGCAAGAGCAGTATCTTTAAAATCGATGTTGAGAGCTATTTCACATGCAGCAGCTAAGGCTAACTGTCCAATTGTGTTTACAAATCACATCTATGACAATCCTGGTGCAATGTACCCGACACTAATCAAAAGTCAATCAGGTGGATCTGGCCCTTTGTATATGAGTTCTGTGCTAGTTCAAATGTCTACTAAACAAGAAAGAGTAGGAAAATCTGATAATAAGAATTCTAGCGATGATGTTACACCTTTGTCTAAAGATGTTAACGGGCTAACGATGAGAGCACTAACAACAAAAAATAGATTTGTTCCTCCTTTTTTGGAATGTGAAATGTATTTAAATTTTAGAACCGGACTTTCAAAATATTCAGGTTTGATTGAAATGGCTGAAGGTTACGGTGTCATTACAAAACAAGGTCATCGATACGTTTTAGGTGAAGAAATTTTAGGCTTTTATAAGGATTGGCGTGAAGATGAAACAATTTGGAATAAAATCCTTCCTAAACTTGAAGAAAAATTACAGTCAGAATTGAAATTTAAAAAAGAAGACGTTAATTAATGCAACCAAAAGTTCTTTCGTTCGATAAGAAACTATTTGAAAAAGTTTTTATTTATAACTGTTTAAAAGATCCATTATATTTAGAAACTATAATAGACCACACTAAACCATCATTTTTTGAAAATGAAAATATAAGAATTGTTTATGGGGTTATACATTCGTATTTTTGTTCACATAAAAAAATACCAAATGTAACAGAATTAAATCTTCATATAACAGATAATGATAATAGAACCGCCCTAAAAGATGTAATTATTTCATTTAAAGATATAGATAAAACATATAATAAAGATGTTTTATTAAATATAACCGAACGGTTTTTAAAAGAAAAAACCGTATTTCAAACAGTACAAAAAACATCAGTAGAAATACAGTCCGGAGAATTTGATACCTCTAAAATTTTTAAAGAATTTGAAAAGGCTTGCAACATTTCATTAGTTCATGATCACGGTATGGATTATCTAGAAAGTATAGATAAACATTGTGATGATTTGTTAAAAACCTTTGAAACTATTTCTACAGGATGGCCGTGGTTGGATGATAAATTGGGCGGTGGTTTTATGAAACACGGAAAATCTTTATATCTATTTTTCGGACAAACTAATGTAGGCAAATCTATTTTTCTAGGTAATATAGCAACAAATGTTTTAGAGCAGGATAAAACTGTTGTTTTGATAACAATGGAAATGTCTGAAGAAGTCTATTCTAAAAGAATCAGTGCCTGTATATCGGATATTCCGATGAGCGATCTAAAAGAGGAAATACCCAATTTAAAGGAAAGTCTTAAAACTTATAAAAATAATCATAATAATTCCAAATTAATCATAAAGGAATTTCCGCCTAAAAGTGTAACACCAACGCACATCAAAACATATATACATCGTTTAATTAGAAAAGGAATTAAACCTGAACTAATTGTAATAGATTATCTATCTTTGATCTCATCTGGAACAAAAGGATTGAATAGTTATGAATCACAGAAAGAAGTAGCAGAACAAATAAGAAGTCTTTCGTATGAGTTCGAATGTAGTATTGTCACAGCCGTACAAACAAATAGATCCGGTTATGGTGATAATCAACCCGAATTGGAATCAACGTCAGAATCTATGGGTATTGCTCATACTGTAGATGCTCAGATTTCGATCTGGACAGTCGAAGAAGATAAAGATTTACATTTGATACATATGGGTATTGTAAAAAATAGATATGGTCCAAGAGATTGTCAGAGTATTTTAGAAATTGATTATACAACTCTAAAATTAAAAGAACCTGATGATGTTACAAATGATTTAACGTTTAAAGGTAAAACTGTTAAAAAGAAGATAGAATCTTCTGATAATTTAAAAATTAAAAGTACATTAGATATTATACAAAGTTTAGACGACAATTGAAAAATGCTATATTTTATATAAATATATAAAATATAAATGGATAATTGTTTTCACATATTCAATCATAAAGATTTAGACGGAGTATTAAGCCTTTTAGTGTTTAAATGGTTTTATCCTCAGTCGGCTATATCTTACAAAGCTGTAACTAATAAAAATGTAGAGGTCCAAATAGAAGAATATTTAAAAAATATTATAAATCCTCACGATATTTATATATTAGACTTAGCTCTCCGTGAAACCTTTAAACCATTTGATTTGCCTTTTATAACCTTTATAGATCATCATAAAAGATCTAATGAATTTAAAAATATATTTGTAAATTCTAAAATCATATTGAAAGAATATAGTTCAAATGTAAAATTTTTATATAAATTTTTAGAAAAAACTTTACCAATATCACTAACCAAAGAACAAAAATTATTGATACTTTTAGGCGATGATTTCGATTCTGGTGATAATAAAATTAAAGACTCTTACGATCTGAATATAATTTTTTGGGCGTTATATAGAAATGATATCAATAAATTCTTAGAAAAATATAATAATGGATTTTTTGGGTTTACCGAAAAAGAAAAAAATTTAATAATAAATTGCAAAAAAGAAGCAATTTTATTATTAAAAAATCTACCCATGTTTAGATGTACGATTAACACCCAAGGTCAAAACAAAGATATTGTTTGTAGTCATGGTGAATATACAAATACAATAACATTAGATTATATCCTTAAAAAATATGACTCAGATTTATTATTTTTTATAAACACTAAAACTGAAAAAGTTAGCTTAAAACAAAAAAAATCAGATAATATGATAGAACTAGCAGACTTTGCAAAGAAATATTGTAATGGAAACGGACATAATTTATCAGCTGGTGGAGACATGACCGATCTATTTATGGAGTTGACAAAAAATTTTAAACCTGTATGATAATAACATCTTCTCAACAAATAAAAGATATACTAAACCCATCCGAACAAATGGACCTATTAGAATTTGAAATGATTACTATGGTATTCGCTTCTTATATATGTATTATTAAAAATAAAAAATTAAACTATTTAAATTTTTTGAAAATACTAGTAGAAGACAAAAAAATACAACATATATATTGCAAGTCTCTAGGAGAAGATAGTTTTCAAAACGTTGTAAAAAAATATTTAAACACTACACCAAACGTATACAAGAAAATTTTTAGATCTAAATTCCGTAATAATATAAAATGCGATTAACCGAAAAAGAAAAAAATATATATAATTGTTTTCTAAAACATTTTAGAAACGGTGAACCGTTTAAACCTAGAAAAAATTTTGATGACATTTCTGTACATATACTAACCGACATTAAAAAAATATCTAGATTGCTAGAAAAATATCAATATATCAATTGGGATGAATATTTTGGGTCTACTAGACTTTTAAATCCAGATGAAAAATGCCCGAATTTAAATTTTTTTACCACAAGATGCGCTATCAAATCTTATAATTTATTAAAAAAACAACAAGAAAATAGAAATCCAGATTTGCAATACGAAGAAATAAAAAACTCCATGCGTTACATCGGAATGTTTTGTTTACAAAACAAAATCCATCTAAACGAATATATAAACCATAAAACAAATTTAATATATTCTTGGATTAGAGATTACCAAGAACATAAAATTAATTTATATTGTATATTGGAATTAGGTGATATTTCGGGACAATTGCACAAATTATCAGAAGACGAAAAAGAACTATATGCCAATGACATTTCAAAAAATATTTCAACAGCAAAACTCAGATATCATAACACCCCTCCAGTTAAAACATTTATAAAAGAATCGCATAAAAAAATAGAAACATTTTTAAAAAAACACTTGCAATAAAATCAAATCAATGCTAATCTATACAAGAATTAAAAAATTCAAATCATGAAATACAACACATCACTATTCGAATCGATCAAAGATTCGCTTAACAAAAAGCAGCAATCAACAGACAGCGGTTTCAAGGATTTCCTAAAACTTGAAAAAGATAATACCTATATCGTAAGACTCCTTCCGAATGTTGAAAATTTCGAAAAAACTTTTCTACATTATTATTCACATATTTGGAAGTCCAATAAGGATGGTAACATCGTTAATGTATTTTGTCCTAACACTTACGGAGAAAGATGCCCAGTTGACGAATATCGTTCCAAAGTATGGAAGTCCGGTTCCGAGGAAGAAAAGGAAACTATTAAACCACTAAAGAGAAATGAAAATTGGTTGGTTAATGTGTATGTGATTAAAGATCCAACAAACCCTGAAAATCAAGGAAAGGTTAAAATTCTTAGATACGGCAAGCAGCTTGATAAGATTATCATGAATGCTATTCAAGGTGATGAGTCAGAAGAATTCGGTCCTAGAATTTTCGACTTATCAGAAAACGGATGTAATCTTAAGATTAAGGTTGAATCTAATGAAGGTGGTTATGCTACTTATGTTGCATCACGATTCCAATCTTCATCAGAAATCCCAGATCTAGATAGTCCTGATAGTATTTATGAATCTGTTAAACCGCTAGAAGATATCTTTAAGCAACAGACATACGATGAAGTTCAAAACACTTTAAACGTGCATTGGTTTAATAAAAATCCGAGTGTTATCAAACAAAATACGGTTACAGTCGAAGAGGAAGAAGAAGCAATTTCGATTCCTAAAAGTGAAACCGTTAAAGTGTCTAAGGATCAAGAAACAGATCTTGACGAGCTTTTAAATAATCTTTAATATGCACGATCCATTAGAAAATTTAGAAGTTGCAAAGCTGGCCGCTGCATTAAGCGGCCATCTACGCAGAATTGATAAAGAAACAGAATCATCGATGCCCGCAAATCGTATAGATTTGCGAAAGTTTCAGCAACAGGTAGTTAATTCAGCAAATCCGAATGCAGCAAGACCTGTTGAATTTGGAGGATATCAAAACCAAGACGAAGCTAGAATGATGGAGTTTTTGAATAGAGATGCAATGAATAAGATTCCAGAATTAATTCCGATTCCGGTTCCACAACCACCTCAACCTAATATACAAGCAGTGCAACCGCAAATAACCGAAACACCCGTTCAGCTTGAAACTCAACAAATAATCAATACAACAGAAAATATCATAACCGTAAATGTAGAGCTTATGGAAATTGTAAAAAGTATAGATTCATCTTTAAAGGATTTATGTGAACATTTTATTGATAGTGGTGTTAAAAAAAACAAAAAAACAGAAATAGTAAAAAAAAAGAAAAAGAAAATTACCAAGAATGTTTCCACGAAGCAGATGATTTCACCGATATCAAAAGAGATGGAGATGTCATTATTGCAAGAGATCATGTCTCATCAAAACAATCTAAAGAATGTCGAATAGAAAAATTTCTATATCTAAAGAGTATTTGGAAAAAATTCTCAAACCAATTAATAAAATTAGCGAATCGTGCGTATTAAAAGGTAAAGACGATTATATTTATAGCGTTTCTACGACTGAAGATAAATCTGTTATACTATATGCAAAATTAAAAATTTCTTCTTTTTTGGAAGAAAGTTTTAAGTTAAACTTAATAAGTGTTAAAAAATTATTATCAGGTTTAAATTGTTTAGGTGTTAATGGAGAGTTTTCGATTACATTATTTGATAATTATATTAAATGTGAGATAGATGAAAGTAATCAAAAAACACATTTTAAATATCATCTGGTAGATGACGAGATAATTAAAGAATTTCCTGTAAAATTAGAAAAAATTACAAGTTTATCTTTTAATACCGAATTCGAGTTATCACCTGAAAAATCAAAAAAAATTCTTTCGGCTTCTTCTTTTGCTACTGATGCTCAAAAGGTTTATTTTACATTAAAGGACGGTGTATTGATAGCTGAGATAAACGATAGGACTATTCCCAATATAGATGTTATGTCAATACCTATTACAGATACATGGTATGGTGATGAATTAATTTCTGATTTTCCTATAAGCCTAGAAATATTTAAAAATTTAGCATCATTTAAAAATAATATAAAAGTTAAGATAAACAATGATTGTAAGGTAGCAGTATTTAATATAATGGAAGATGATTTATTAGAGTTGAAATATATCGTATCAGGGCTAATTAAGTAATAATATGGCTAAAAATAAAGTTACAACCTGTTCATACTTCATAAAAAGAATGAGAGATTCTGGTTATGTATGTGATAAACTTCCTATAAATTATATTAATACTGATCCTAGATCATGGAGCATTATTTTAGATCCGTATCAAACGAATGTTATTATTACTTGTTTTAATAATCATAAAGAATTAGACGAAGAATATTTTGAATTGCATGATGGTGGTCAATATATAACAGAGCATTTCAAGTTAAAAACCAGTTCTATTGAAGTTATTATAGAATATTTGATTAAATTCGGAATTAATAATAAATCTATAAAATATTAAAACAAATCATTATGATCAAAAAAAATTCAAAATCTAAAATAACCGAAATTGCAAAAGAAACAAAAACCCCCAGTCTATCTTCTGCTAATTTAGTAGATATAGAACAAAAAATTCTAACCGCTATAAACAATCAAGAATTGCAAAGAGGTATAGAAAAATGGATAAGAAACAACGAACAAAAACAAAAAGAAACTAATAGAGATCTTTCATTATTAAGTGGTATTATAGGAGAATATTTAGATTCTTATATACTATTCGGTTATAATTTAGAAGGAGAAAGAGTTATAATACAAAGCCAATCATCACCAAAAGATCGTGATGCGCTAATGGAATTTTTAAAAATTGTTTTTGTGAAACATCACCAAGGAGAAACAAATGAATAACCAAGATCCTATTTGCGATTCTATTGTTTCAGAGGAAGAATTAAAAAGGTTACTAACTCCTAATACATCCAATTTCCAAGATCCATCGTGTTATACCGATGGATCTGGTGGCGGTGATGGTATAGGTGGCGGTGATGGTATAGGTGGCGGTGATGGTATAGGCGGCGGCGGCGGTGGCGGCGGCGGCGGCGGTGGCGGTGGCGGCGGTGGCGGCGGCGGCGGTG
>Ga0247843_1002844_pt1 | contig 30056 bp, 32 predicted proteins | sample LaCruzMarch2017__FD_192420 | JGI IMG/M metagenome (GOLD analysis project Ga0247843, IMG submission 192420) | Freshwater microbial communities from meromictic Lake La Cruz, Castile-La Mancha, Spain - LaCruzMarch2017_8m | ecosystem: Environmental > Aquatic > Freshwater > Lake | place: Spain... | reverse complement strand
GTCTGGGTCGGCGTGAGAGCCCACGGAATCACGGGGGCGATCGAGCAAGCCCAAGAGGCACAGGAAGCCGGTGCTGATGCGGTATTCGCAGCCCCCCTGGACAATGCGGGCGATGCACTCTTGTTTGACTACTACAAAGCCATCGCCGACGCCATTAAGATCCCAGTCGTCATTCACGACTTTCCTGACTCGTTTGGTACCGAAATCCGTCCAGAGGTTGTTGCCCGTCTGGGCAAGGAAGGGGGCGTCCATATGATCAAGATGGAAGAGCCGCCAGTCGGACCAAAAATTAGTCGCATCCGTGAGTTGGCGGGTGACGAGGCGATGAAGATCTTTGGTGGTTTGGGCGGGATGTTCTTTTTAGAAGAACTGCAACGTGGCGCTGTGGGCACCATGACAGGCTTTGCCTATCCCGAAGTACTCGTAGAAATCTATAACCGTTTTGCCGCAGGTGATCATGCAGGTGCCGCAGCGGTATTTGACCGCTATTGCCCACTGATTCGTTATGAGTTTCAGCCAAAACTTGGACTGGCCTTACGCAAGCATGTCTATCAGCAACGCGGTGCGATCAAGAGCCGTGCAATCCGCGCACCCGGTATGAAAATCGATGCGTTAACGGTCAAAGAACTCGAGGCCACGATTGCTCGGGTTGGCCTGTCTGTCACAGCCAGAGGGCGACAAACAATTAAAGCTTGAGATCGGAGACAAAAAGATGAATACAGGCACAACCTTCGATGTGACGATTCGTAATGGCCGCATTAGCACCGCCAACGAAACCTATTACGCTGACATCGGGATCAAGGATGGCATCATCGCAGCCATAGCAAAAAGTTTGCCACCAGGCAAACAGGATGTCGATGCCGCAGGACGCTGGGTGCTGCCAGGTGGGATTGACAGCCATTGTCACGTCGAGCAACTTTCCGGTATGGGCATGATGTGCGCGGATGATTTTTACAGTGCAACCGTCTCCGCAGCGTTTGGCGGCACGACGATGATCGTGCCTTTTGCCGCACAGCATCGTGGCAATAAGATTCCCGAGGTCGTCGCGGATTACGCCAAGCGCGCTGCGGAAAAAGCAGTCATAGACTATGGATTCCATTTAATTTTGGCGGATCCCACACCTGAAGCGCTCGAACAGCATTTGCCCGAAGTCATTAAAAACGGTGTGACATCGTTCAAGATTTACATGACCTATGACCGCATGAAGCTTGATGACTATCAGGTCCTCGATGTACTGGAGTGCGCGAGCAAAGAAGGCGCGCTCGTGATGGTACATGCGGAAAACAATGACATGATCCGCTGGATTGCGCGTCGCCTCGTCGATCGTGGCCTGACTGCACCGAAATACCATGCGGTGGCACACACCAGTTTGGCGGAGAGCGAGGCCACCAATCGGGCGGTGACGCTCGCGCGCTTGGTCGATGTGCCTTTGCTCATCGTTCACGTCGCTGGCCAGGAGGCCGTACGCGTCATCCACGCCTCACAAGCGCTTGGCTTGCCGATCCATGCGGAGAGTTGCCCGCAATATCTCTTTCTGACGGCAAAAGACATTGATTTGCCTGGACTCGAAGGCGCAAAGTTTTGTTGTAGCCCACCGCCTGGCGACGAAGCCTCCCAAGAGGCCATCTGGCAAGGGTTGATCAATGGAACCTTGCAAATATTCTCCTCCGATCACGCTCCCTACCGGTTTGATGAGTCAGGCAAACTGCCCAAGGGTGATGCCACAACCTTCAAAGACATGGCCAATGGCGTGCCAGGACTAGAGGTGAGGATGCCTTTGCTGTTTTCAGAGGGTGTTTTAAAAGGACGCATGACCATCGAGAGATTTGTCGCGGTCACCGCTACCAATCATGCGCGTACGTATGGCATGTATCCACAAAAAGGAACGATCGCTGTCGGTAGTGATGCTGACTTGGCGATTTGGAATCCTGAGAAAGCTGTCACGATTTCGACGAGCATGCTGCACGATAACGTGGGCTACACACCTTATGAAGGGAAAAAAATTACAGGCTGGCCCGAGCAGGTATTTAGTCGTGGACGTCTGGTGGTGTCGGATGGCGAGCTCAAGGTCGCGCGTGGCTCTGGTCAGTTTATCAAGCGTTCGACCCCGGAAACTGTGCTGCGACAGCGTTTGAACGGAAACCCAAACTCGGTGATGCGTAAATATTTTTCCGTTGATCCTTCGGAGAAGCACTGATCATGAGCAAACGCCCCTTTGGTTTGGCCGTTGCCCAGCTTGGCCCCATTCAACCTCAAGACACGCGTCAACAGGCAGTTTCCCGTTTGTTGGAGATGATGAAAGAAGCAGCGAGTCGCGGCGCGAAAATGGTGGTCTTTCCAGAGCTGGCCTTGACCACTTTTTTTCCGCGTTACTGGATGACCGAGCAAGAGGCCATCGATCGTTACTTTGAAAAAACGATGCCGAGTGCTGACACACAAATATTGTTTGAAACGGCCAAAAAACTCAGCATCGGTTTTTATCTTGGCTACGCCGAAGTCTCCAACGAGGGTAAGTGTTTCAATACCTCGATCCTGGTCAATCAGCAGGCGGAAATTGTTGGGCGCTATCGCAAAATCCATTTGCCAGGACATAGCGACAACAAATCGCATGCGCCTTTTCAGCATCTTGAGAAAAAGTATTTTGAGGTCGGTAACGAAGGTTTTAATGTCTGGGAAACAATGGATTCGCGCATCGGGATGCTCCTGTGCAACGACCGTCGCTGGGGCGAGGCATGGCGCGTACTGGCGCTTCAGAACGCAGAGATTGTCGCCGTTGGGTACAACACACCCTCCCAAAATATTCACTGGAACGAACCGCCCCACTTAAGAATGTTTCACCATCTCTTATCCCTTCAGGCTGCCGCATACCAAAACTGTGTTTGGGTCGCAGCGGCTGGTAAGGCAGGTAAAGAAGATGGCTTCCACCTGTTCGCTGGATCCGCCATCGTGGCGCCTACCGGAGAAATTGTTGCTCAGGCGCAAGGCGAAGACGACGAGGTGATTTTCTGCCAAGCCGACCTTGCACTCGGGGACACCTTCAAGCAGCACATCTTTAATTTTGCCGCCCATCGACGTCCTGAACACTACACGCTTATCACCGAGCGTGTCGGTCCAGGTTCTGCGTTGGGTAAACCTCCACTTCTCTAAAAGGACTGATGATGAATAACTTTACTTCTTTGTCGAAGCACGCAGTACGTTTTGGACTTGCTATGGCAATCAGCGCATCCTGCGCCTCAGCCGCTTGGGCCAACAAGCCTTTAGTGACGGGTGTCGATGCAACCTTTGCGCCACATGCGATGCCTAAGCTGGGCGGTGGCATTGACGGATTTAACGTCGAGCTGGGCCATGCCTTGGCGAAACAGCTGGGTACGAAAATCACGATCGAAGGGACTGAGTTTTCAGCGCTCATCCCGGGTTTGAATGCAAAGAAATATGACTTTGTGTTGGCGCCTACGACCGTGACCGAAGCCCGTGCCAAAGCCTTACTGTTCTCCGAAGGCTATCTGAATACAGACTTCGCCTTTGTCCAGCTAAAGAAAACGCCTGATATGAAGTCACTCGAGGACTTGAAAGGCAAAACAATCGCCTTAAACAAAGGTTCGGCATACGAGAACTGGGCAAAAGATAATGCCGCTAAATACGGCTTTAAATATGACGTTTACGCGACTAATGCAGATGCGCTCCAAGCTGTACAGTCAGGACGCGCGTATGCAAACATGACGGGTAACACCGTTGGCGCTTGGTCTGCCAAGCAAAACCCAGCGGTCAAGATGACCTATATCCTGCCGACAGGACTGGTGTGGTCGTTGGCCTTTCGACTGGATGACAAAGAAGGTCGTGACCGTATCTCCAACGCCCTCAAGTGCTTGAAGCAAAACGGTACTGTGTCAAAACTTGCGCAAAAATGGTTTGACTTTACACCTGCGCCTGGTTCAGTTGCCATCACCGTGGGTGTTGGTCAAGGTGTCCCAAACATGCCTGGTTACGATCCCACTCCGGTTAACTTAAAGTGCTAATCATTCAGTAAAACTTGCCTCATTGGACTGTCCATGCAAAGCCCGATTCTGAAAATTACCGGCCTCCACAAATCCTTTGGCGATAACGAAGTGCTCAAGGGTATTGATTTGAGCGTTAGCAAGGGCCAACTAGTTTTCATGATCGGGCCGTCCGGTTCGGGCAAGAGCACTTTACTTCGTTGCTGTAACAGGCTGGAAAACCCGAGCGCTGGTTCTATTCTGGTGGACGATGTAGACATCACTGCTGCTGGAGCAGACCTCAATCGCATCCGTCAAAATATCGGGATGGTATTTCAGCATTTCAATTTATACCGCCATATGTCTGTCCTTCAAAATGTGACACTGGCGTTGCGAAAAGTACAAAAGCTTTCCAAAGATGATGCGAACGAACGAGGCCTGGAGGCACTTAAACGTGTCGGCCTTTTAGAGAAAGCTTCGGCCTTTCCGGATCAACTGTCTGGCGGACAACAGCAGCGTGTGGGGATTGCACGCTCACTTGCGCTTCGGCCAAAAGTTGTTTTGTTTGACGAACCGACCAGTGCACTCGACCCCGAACTCGTAGGTGATGTGCTTAAAGTGATGCGCGAACTCAAAGACGATGGCATGACAATGCTTGTTGTCAGCCATGAAATGGGATTTGCCCGCGCCGCCGCGGATCATGTTGTATTTATGGATGTAGGAAAAATCGTTGAACAAGGTACGCCACAGCAAATATTTGGTGCACCGACACATGTGCGCACCCAGGCGTTTCTCGCTCGTATGAGCGAGCATGCCGCTTAAAAATGGGTGAGTGATAAGACATGGATTTAAACGCACTCGTTTTCTCGTTTTTCAATCTCGAAATTGCCTGGGAATATCTGCCTGATATTCTTAAAGGCATGGTGGTCACCATTGAGTTGGGCCTCGTGGTGGCCATCACGGGGCTGGTCTTTGGTATGGCGCTCGCAGTGCTTCGCGCCTTGCAGGTGAGGCCACTTAACTTTTTTATTATTTGTTTTGCCGACATCATGCGCGCCTTGCCGCCACTTGTCGTCATCATGATGTTGTTTTTTGCTTTTCCTTACATTCAAATTTCAATGTCGGCATTTACCGCCACATGGCTGGCGCTTTCACTCGTGCTGGCGGCCTTCGTCGAGGAAATATGTTGGGCGGGAATTGTTTCCGTTCCGAAAGGTCAATCAGAAGCCGCGCGCTCAACGGGCCTAAGTTGGCTACAAAGTATGTTGTATGTCGTATTGCCTCAGGCTGTTCGTTTAACAGTTGCACCCTTAACCAATCGCGTGATCGCCATTACAAAAAGTACAGCGCTGGGTTCAGTCGTTGGGTTGAGCGAAGTGTTGAATAACTCGCAATCCGCCATGAGTAACTCCGGCAATGCGACGCCCCTGATGCTTGGTGCGATCGGTTGCTTGTTGATCTTCATTCCAGTGGTGCTGCTTGGACGCTGGACCGAGACTCGTTTTCGCTGGAAGCAATAGAGAGCGCTATGGACGAGATATTTAAGAATTTTTTTAATTTTCCGATTTACATCGAAGTCGCACCGTACTTATTAAAGGGCTTGCTCAACACGCTTTTATTGTCGGCGCTGGTGATTCCTTTTGGTTTGGCAGCGGGACTGCTCGTCGGCGTGCTGTCGATCACACTAAAAAATCGCTGGGCACGCGCGCTCTTGGCCATCTATATTGATGTGTTCAGAGCGTTGCCACCCCTCGTACTATTAATTTTTATCTATTACGGTACACCGTTCCTCGGATGGGAGCTCCCCAAGTTACTTGCTGTTGTCATTGGCTTTATGCTGAACAACTCCTCCTATTACGGTGAGATTTTTAGGGCGGGTCTTGAAAGTGTCCCCAATGGACAAATCGAAGCGGCACGCTCAACAGGACTCTCTGCGACACAAACCTTGATCCATATACAGATTCCGCAGGCAACGCGAAACGTGATGCCAGATCTCATTAGCAATACGATCGAGGTCATCAAGCTCACAACCTTGGCTAGTGCCGTGGCGATGCCAGAGCTCTTACGGGTCGCCCGTGATGCACAATCGTTGTTCTATAACCCTTCGCCGATTGTGTTGGCTGCAATTTTCTATTTACTTTTGCTTTGGCCGCTTGTGAGACTGTTGAGCCGTTTCGAGCATAAGAAAATGGGGGGCGGTCATTAGATCGAAAAACAGCCCTTCAGATTTTTGAAGGGCTGTTTTGATGGTCTGACTACGATTAACCAACTTTCGGTGCTTGACTCATTGCGACCTTGACGGATGCCGGAGTGAAAGGGATCGTGCGTAAACGTACACCGATCGCATCAAATACGGCATTGGCAATGGCGGCAGGGACTGTGGTGGGTGCTTGTTCACCTGCGCCCCAGACCGGTTGGCCGGGACGATCAATCAGTACAGTCTCTACTTGAGGAACGTCCGGGAACCGCAAGATCGGATAGCTCGCCCAGTCCACACTCGTAACGGTACTGCCATTCCACTTTACCTCCTCCATCAGCGTGCGGCTCACTGTTTGAATAACACCGCCCTCTACTTGGTTCACCACGCCATCTGGATTGATGATTTGACCGCAGTCATGTGCGACGCAGACGCGCGTCACCTTAATTTGACCTGTCTTGCGATTGACCTCGACCTCGGCAACGGTAGCGACATAGGTAATCGCGTTGTTATAGCGAACATATGAAATACCGCGTCCTTTCGCGATCTCACCTTGACCGCTCGCAGCAGGATTTGGGCTGGGGCGTGTTTGCCAATTGGAGGCCTTTAGCACCGCTTTAATCACATCCAAAGCTCTAGGATCAGAGAGGTGCTTAATCCTGAATTCTGCAGGATCCGCATTAGCTGCTGCCGCGAGTTCGTCCATAAAGGACTCATTGGCAAAACTATTTTCGATACGGCCGGGACTCCGCAAGTGCGAAGCGCGGAATATCGCCTGCTCGATGTGTTTAGTCGTGACCTTGATGTTCGGTAAAACGTAGGGCGCTGCGGAGTTTTGAAATAGGAATCCAACCCAGTTACCCGGGCGAGGATTACCCGTATCTGCCGAGGCAAGCAGCGGAAAGTCCAAGGGCTTAAAGGCGGCAATATGATTGAGCGCGATATAAAAGTCGCTATTCCAACCCGTCAAATTTCCTTGCGCATCAAAGCTTGCCTCGAAATCCATAGAGCGCGGCGGGCTCTTGGGCGCCAGAGCAGTTTCATCCTGTCGTGTCCATTGCACGCGTACAGGCTTGCCGATCATTTGCGCAATCAGTGCAGCATCGGCAGTCGCATCTTCGTGACCATTGCGTCCATAACAGCCAGATCCATCCAAATACACCAAGCGAATGGATTCTTTAGGTAGCTTGGTGACATTGGCGATTTCTTCTTGCATGGAGTGCGTCGCTTGCGAAGCTGACCATAAAGTCATCTTCCCGTCGCGGAAATCCGCCACTGCACAGGAGGGACCAGTGGAAGCATGCGTTTGAACCGCAAAGTTATAAGTCGCTTTGACGCGTTTCACACCCGCCGACAAGGCAGCATCGACATTACCTACGTTTTGCGTGATGTCAGTCTTTGCGATGGGTAGCTGTCGCCAGTAGTTAAAAATTTGATCTTGTTGTGGCAGCTTGCGACCTTCAGACCATGTGACCTTAACGGCATTGGCGGCTTTGACTGCGCTCCATTCGTCTTTGCATACGACAGCTAAGAAGTTATCTTTACGAACGGTCTGCACATAGCCTTTTATTTTCTTGGCGGCAGAGTCGTCTACGGCAACAATCGTGGCTCCCACATCCAAGGGTCGAATGACTCGCGCATGCAACATCCCAGGCAGGCGGAAGTCATGAACGAAGGGGTGTTCGCCAGAAACTTTGTCGGGAATATCAACGCGTTGGATCGACTTACCCACCAAGGTGTATTCGGTGTGTGGCTTAACTTTTGCTTTTGGATCAACCTTGATTTGAAAGCCATCTCCGATCAATTCGCCGTAGGCAAGGGTTTGGTTGGGTTTTGATGCGGCGAAGATCACACCGTCTTTGATGCTGAGTTCGGTCAGAGGTACTTTTAACTGTTCGGCGGCGCGCGTGAGTAGCGCGGTACGGGCATTTGCCGCGGCGATTCGTAATTCGCTCCCTCCTTGAGACAAGGTAATGGCACCGCCAGTGAGCCATTGATCCGGTGTGGTTGCAGTATCGCCCATCACCATATCGATACGCCCAAAAGGGACGTAGAGTTCCTCGGCTGCGATCTGTGACAGTGCTGTTTTTGTACCGGTACCCAAGTCAACCTTACCGACAAAGACTGTAATTTTTCCAGTACGGTCGATCGTCAGCCAGGAGTCAAGTTGATCTTTAGCAACACTTTTTGGAGGCATCAACCCATAATTGGCGGATGCATCAGTTATTTTCATTGAAAAGCTAACCACGAGTAGGCCAGCGCCGCTTGCTTTTAGGAAATCGCGTCGTGTCAGTGCATTCATGAGTTCACCTGTGGAGATGTGTATTGAGGTTGAGGTCAGGCAGTGGCGATGTAGCGTTTGACCGCTGCCACAATCCGTTGATGCGTACCACAACGGCACAGGTTGCCAGAGAGCGCTTCATTAATTTGTGCGTCTGTTGGATTTTTGTTACTAGCTAGAAAAGCACTCGCAGTCATGATCATGCCGTTGATGCAATAGCCACATTGCACAGCTTGCTCATCAATAAATGCTTGTTGTAATTTGCCTGGCTTTTTTGAGCTGCCAAGGCCTTCGAGTGTCGTCACACCCTTACCTTGCATTGCAGTGGTGGGGGTGACACAGGACCTGACCGCCTGACCGTCTACCACGACCGTACAGGCACCACACTGTCCGAGTCCACACCCATATTTTGGGCCATTGACCTCAAGATGATCACGAAGCGCATAGAGCAGAGGGGTATCGTCTTCGACCTCTAGTCGATGAGACTTGCCGTTAACATTCAAGTTCACTATTGCCATGTTTGTCTCCAGTTTCTTTTTATATATGTCGCGATCAGATTAGATCGTCAATATGACCAATTTAATGTAACTAAATTGTGCGAATTTGCAAAGCTGAATTGCAGGAAATTCAAGCGTCTCCCTCATTTCTGAAGAAAAAACAATTACAGTGATGTTCGAATAAAATAATATTTTAAGCCCTCACTACGGACTTAGCCATAATGAAAGCCTCGCTGCCTCAACTTGATGTCATTGCCACCATTTCCGAGAAAGAAGCCGATCCAAGCTTGACCGCGATATTTACCGATATCAAAGAAACCTTGGGTGTGCCCTTTGTGAATTTGATTTGGAGGCATCTTGCCACCATCCCGGGTGGACTCGAGATGACATGGTCTCTGGCTAAGCCGCTTTATGACAGCAAGACTCTTAACGAGTCTGCTCGTGTGTTGCGCCAACAAACGACCCTGGTTGATCGCGTGACGCCTTGGCCAGATTCGGTACGCACGGCTTTGGGATTGAGCACTCAAGATAAAAGCGAAATTGTTTTACTTTTAGAGGACTACGGCCATGCCAACTCGCGCGCGCTACTGGTCTTGTCATACTTGTATGCAAGCCTGTCGGCCGAGTCACTTTCCGGCAACAAAAGTGCGCACAAGGGATCCCATACTTCAGCACTGATCGATCCCTTGGCGTGCGTTGATAAAAATAAGGATGTACTCATCAAGCCCGCGCGACCTTTGCCTGCCACGGCTGATCTCAGCGCGAGCGTCGTGACGCTCATCAAAATATTGAACACCTTTGGCGAACCAATGCCGAGCCCGGCTGAACCAAGTCTCTACCGGCATCTGTCGTATTGGCCGAGTTTTCTTGCTGCGTTCTGGCTTGCAGTCGAACCGATAGAGCGGCAGGGTTTGCTCGTGCGTGAGGGAATCGACATGTATGAGCGCGCTTCGAGCATGGTTGGCCAATGGAAACCTGCTGTCAATGCGCCAGCGATGATCTCGTCTGATTCAGTCAGTCAAGTACTCAAAAGCTTGGATCACTTTACCTATGCCGTGATTGCTCGAATGATTGTGCATGGCGATATGATGAAGCGCATGATTGACTAGAATATTAAATCTCTCAGGTAGTGTTTTAAACCCTTTGCCTCGTCCCACTGACGCGCATAACCGAGCGATACCTCTTCAAAGCGTGTGTGGTTCCTGATTTTCGTCCCTCGCACATGCAGGTGCCCGCTCACTACGATATCGGCGCGATAGCGGAGGTGCCAATCTTCGGTTTGTTTTGTGCCACACCAAGGAGAAAATCTTGGTATGCGCGGAATCTGGACCAGATCCTCTCTGAGCGGAAAGTGGTTGATCAAAATGGTTCTGGCATCGGTCGGAAGATCATTGTCTAAACGCATGCGAGTGTTTTCGCAACGTTGTCTGGACCAATCATCGATGGAATCAAAGGGGGCCGCGTTGATGGCGACCTCATCCGTACAAACGCAATTTTCTTCCATCGCCCAATCGACGACCTGATCTCGAGAGATATTTGCGGGCCTGAACGAATAGTCATACAAAGTAAAAAAGGGCACGATCAGATGATCAGTGACTGGGAATGTCAGCCAGGGATCCTCGGGCGTGACCACCCCATACTTTCTTGCAAGCGCCACCAAGGCAGCGTATTTCCAAGGGCTACCGCGTTGTTGCTCTTCCTGCGTGACTAACCATAATTCATGATTGCCCGGTACCCAGATGACTTTAGAAAATTTCTTGATACAGAGAAAAAACCCATTCGAGATCCTCGATACGCTCACATACATCACCAGCCAGGATTAACCAGTCATCTGGAAAATCAGATAATGCACTAAGTGCCCGTCGATTTTTTTCTGCACCAACGTGCAGGTCAGAAATAGCCCAAAGCTTCAAAGTCGTAAACAACCATGTTGAGTCAAGCTGGGGGGTCACAGAAATGTGTATTGATTTGCGTTGGTGCCCGGGGCCGGAATCGAACCGGCACGCCTTGCGGCGGGGGATTTTGAGATCACCAACACCACTGCAAGCCAGTAAAATAGGGCTTTTGGACGCTAGTTGCATTTTGTACAACATTTTGTACAACGAAGCAATTTCGTTCAACCACTGTATTTTAGCACTGCGTGCCAATCTGTTCCATCAGTCAATTAAACATGCACATGGGATTTGGCTTGGTGCACATGGTCAACTTGGTTGGTTTGGTGGTTTGGTTAAAAGACATGCTGTTTATTGAAAAGCACGCTTTTTACACTGCTTAAAAGCATGCGAAAAGCATACCTTTCTATAAACACCTTTTTTCAAACAACTTGGTCTACTTGGTCTACAAATTTGCTGTTTATGGAAAAGAACGTTTTTGGCTAACTTTTGACGTGTAAAAAGCATGCTTTTCAATAAACAGCCATCACAAACAAGTCATTTGTCAGCGTCTGCCTCAAACACAGTGTCAAACATTGACTTGGTGATAACAAGGTTGGTTTTACCAAACAAACTGTTAAAGTTTTGGTAAGCAGTACTTGTCAGTTTAATCGTACTTGACAGTTAACAAGTCAATATCATCAACGCCACACTAAATGCCACGCAAGGTAAAGAACTGCTGTCAGTTCAGCCACTCTTCCAAAAGTTGTTCGTCGAGTAGTGCCATAACCTATCAGTAAAAAAATTACGAATGCAATGAGAATTATTTTTGACAAGCAAAGTTCAGTAGCTTTTGAAAAATTGAACTGGAACTTAAATTTTTCCAACTATCAATTAAAGGAATATGTGAAATTACATCTCCACTTCCACGACGACCACTATTTTTAATTTCAAGTACAGGCAACATTTGACTTGTAATGCAATCAAATTTCACACCATATGTGCTGGACATATAAACTTTGCCATCTACTAATTGTGGTGTGTTGTAGTCAATAACAAACAAAATAGTCACTACACCATCTGACTCAGGTTTAGAACGCTTGCTAGGGTCGACGTAAAAAACAGCAGAATCAGTTTCAGTAAATTTTTGCCAAGCCGCATGAGTAGGAACTAGAAACAGAAAAGAACAGATAAGGAAAAAAAATTGTTTCATAGCTCATCTTTTACAAAGTGAAATTCTATCTGCTGTTACAAACAATCTGATTACCAACAGCTTGACACGTAGTTTGAATAGGTGGCGTGTACACAGGTGTGTTTGCACGTATATTTTGCATCTGTTGATTGTAAAAGTTTTGTTGGTTCTGTGCGTTAATTGCATTTTGTTGCATCATAAGTGGTAGTAGAACAGCAGCAGCACGCTGGCGCTGAGCATATTCATCGTTGTACATTGCTTGAATACGTTGAGTATATTGAGATTCTGCTGCGTTATATGCATTTTGATATTCTTGCGCTGCTTTTTCTTTAGCAATGTTTGCGTCACCAATAGTAAATTGACCACTTAGCAATGCTAGATATACAGCGTCTATCTTAATGTAATACTGATTTAATGCAGCTGCTACTCCCACGTCAACTCTACTAAAGCCCGAAGTATGAATTTGTCTGCATTGCGATACTTCAGACAAAAAAGTTTTAAGAGCTTCGCGCTGACTGCTATTCAATTTTTCTTTTGATGACATCAATTCATATTTTTTTGATAGCGTTGGAGGTAAAAAAACTATCTCATTACTAACAATGATTCCTGCCTTTGTTGCAATCAACTTATCGTTGCATTCTTTTGTTAATTTTAGTGTTTCTGCGAATAGCTTTCTATTTTCGTCCTCCATTCGTTGCGTTGGAGTTTGATTTGCGGCACAACCTGATAAGGCTGCAAGAACAATTAGTAGTGAAATTGAAATTTTCATATCAAAGTCCAAAATTTAAAAATAGAAAGTTGAACTAAAGAATCCAACAAATAAGATTTGCACTAGCAATGTTCCATTTAGTGGCGCCGTGCAACCTTTAAACAAGCATCAACTTGTCTGCTTTAAGTAATCAAGCACGCTGATACAGCCAAAGCCCTTACGTAGCGTGTCGTCCAAGTTACGAAAGGTGGTTTCAAACATGTATTGCTTACAAATGATGTGAATGCTGATTGATTTCTCATAATAGCTTAGTAAACTAAGGTTATCAATTTTATAAGTGATTGGATTGCACTCTGCTTAAATCACTCAAGTCATACGGGCTGTAAAAATGAAAATGTTAAAAACTATTGCTCTAACGATACTTCCTTTGCTGACAGCATGTTCAACATCAATAAGCATGTTTCCTGCAGAAGGTCCTTTGCGTAAGTCGAATCCTAACCCTGTGCTTGTTGCGACTGCAGAAAATATTACGTCAAATAGTGGCAGGTTCTCAGTTACATACCCCAATGGGGATGAGTGTGTGGGCAGATGGGCATCTATCGCGCCACAAATGAACAGCGCTAGTTGGGGTAATTTGTTTACACAGTACGGCTCGTTAACAGGAGTTTCTTTTTCAACTACGAATATGCCTGGCATCAACAGAGGTGAAGCAATGGCAATTTGTAAAAGCGGAAATAGATTACAAGTTGAGTTTTATACAGGCAGCGGAACAGCAAATGGACTTGGCGTAGCCAAAGATGACAATGGCAATGTATTCAAATTAATTTTTTAAATTCAAACAAAACAACTATGGCATATGAAAACCTTTTCAGCTCATCTTTAATTGGCTTATGCGATGCCAAAACTCAACGACCTACAACTTGCTGAACGCATACGCCAACGTATTGCGCAGCTAGAAGCAGACGAAGAGATTGCTGCAAAAGATGTACGAGCATTGTTGAGTAATGCACAGCACACTGAGCTTGAAGCTGCGTGGCAACGTCAGCAGCAGCTGCGCAAAGGTAAGCGTGCCACAACAGAAGCGCAGCAAAAAGCACTTGGATGGAAGAGCAAGCGTGAATTGCGCGTAGACGCTTTTAAGCAAGCAGTTGCTGAGCTTGAACAAGGCACGCTTGCCACATTAAAAGACCTACAGCTCCAAAAGCAAGTGCGACAAAGCAGAATCTACTTGGATACGTATTTTGCTGAACGTGACAGTGGTGCGAGCAAGCAACAAGCAGAAGGTCGTGCTAACAATGCACTGACTAGGGCTAAGCTTGCTAGATTAGATGGAGCTGATGTAGATAGAGTCAGTCGACATGACAAAGAAGTACGTGAAATGGAAGAAAGGCTGAATAAACAGTTAGGCAATCAAAAAAACGAACAAGATTAGCAAAGGAGCAAATCAGATGCCCAAGAAAGTCATACCAAACCAAATCACTCTAAGTGAAGTTGAAGAAGTTTTAACATTTTTTACTTTCAGTAAAAAAAATCACTTTGATAGTGAGGCGAAGCTTTACGATTCATTATCTAGTTCAATAAATCGTGTAAATCCTAATTACACAATTCATTTATCCACATACCCATATATTGCCGTTCATATAAGCTTTGGTCTTAAAAATGGTTTAAGTAAAGACAAAGAAGCGATAAAAAAAATTACTGAGGATGTACTCAAAAGTCATTTAAAGCAAACTTAAACCAGCTCCACTGCTCTACGCTTCTGTTCGTCGTTCACGTCTATGTAGCGTTGGGTTGTGGCGATTGAGCGATGACCAGCAAGACTGGCAAGTACACGCACTGAGATACCTTTTTCAGCCAAGTTGGTGATGAATGTGCGACGAGTGCTGTGACTGCTGGCACCAGCAATGCCAGCACGCTTGTAGAGATAGTGGAAGTGCTGTGCCAGTGTATTTGCTGTAAAGCCATCACTGCCACTTTTTTGTGTATAAAACAACTTGCTGTCACTGTCCAAAAACTCTGTGGCAGAGACGTAAGCCATCAACTCTTTGCGCAAGCGTTCGCTTACGAAAACAGTGCGTGCATGACCACCTTTTGTTTGCTCTGCTGTCAACAAAAACTCGCTGCGTACTTTACGCTCACTGTCCACTACATCTTTAAAACGCAACGCAGCAGCTTCGCCTACTCGCAAACCAGCCAAAAACATCACCATAAACATTGCCCTATTGCGTGCAGCGTGTGGGCGTGTGGCGATGTAATCTAAAACTCTACGCTGCTCTTGTGCAGTCAGCGTCTTTGCTTGCTTGCTCACTTTTGCTTTTCTCCCTAACCAATGTTTGGCTATGGAATAAGCGTAATTTCTTATGTTATTTTTTGCGACCTTTTGTGTGCTGTTGTGCGTCATGCGTGATTTCTTCCAAATATCAACGACTTATGCAGTGTTAAATGCAAAACCAAAGCTTTTGTATATTTTTATATATTTCTATTTATGCAATTTGTTATGGCAGTGTGGGATATAGAACACAGAGACAGCTGCGACGCTTTACAAGCCCTACACGCTGCAAGCAGCTGAATCAGCTACTCGCATACCCATTATGACTGTTCGAACGTACACAGCTTGTTTTATGCGTCTTGTATGCGTGATGCTGCGTGAGTAGCTTGCTAATGATTGCTTTATGCTTGCTTTGGTAGTTGTGCATGCTTGTTATACACATTCTGCTGTGCTGTGGTCGCGAAGTGGAATTGATTTGTCATATGCTAAAAGGTTTGGCATCCTGTGCATGTAAGCAACAACAACATCAAGCTTGTTTAGCGAACTTGCGTTCGCTTGCGATGTCACTGCGTTCATCGCATTTTCTTCTTCTTAGTTTTAATGACATGTAGTTCAGCAGTTTGTTGACCTATTCTGGAGCCAAACGACGGCTATAGCAATCTTAAAAAAGAAAGCAGTAGTCGTCGCCTAGTTAAAAGATACTGAACCTATCCCGTATGCTTTTAACGACACTGAAGAAATTTACAAGAGACGTATGTATTAAAACTCTCAACCCACTTCAGCATTGGTTTGCTTTGTAGGAATTTCGCGGCACAGCTTAACGATGCAACCTCTTCAGTGCGATTGCGTCAGCTACGGGGTCATTAGCCGTTATATTACAACCCGTGTTTTATGCCCTTTGTGCAAGTGGCTTATCTTGTTTGTGTTGCTGGTTGCCTTACTGTTGGTTTGATTGATTTTTTAGTTTTCTGTTTTGCTTGAATAGTTTTCGGTTGATACAGCTGCCTATGTTCATGACCTTGTGTGTTGTTTGTCGCTGTATACGCATGCGCGAGTTGTAATAGCTGGCTGCCTTTATGTATTGATTGAGTTGTGTGATTTGTTGAGTAGTAAGAAGTTGGTGATGGTGCGTGATTAAATTGTAGGCAATACGTTGTGCTTGCTGAATAGCAAGCTCTGTTTTTAGCAACTGCTTGGCACAAAGACCATTCTCAGCTAACCATTCATTTGCAGGTTTGTCTGCGGGACATGTGTACTTGTTCATTATGAAAGTATTTATCAAAGACCAAATAAAAGTGTTTATTTGTGTGTGGATTTGTTGATTTGTGTGGGATTTAGACAGCGACTGATTGGAATTTGGTCGCTGAAAAATGGTGATTAGCACTAACGTACATGTTCACTATTTGCGATAAGGAATCTAAATCATGTCAGCACTCAACACACTCAAGCTAGTCACAGCCAAAAAGCCTGTACAAACACCCATTGCTGTTAAACGCAACAAGTTGCTTACAAAACTGCAAGACCAAATTGACCTAATGACTGCACAGCAGCAAGGTCAAACTCATCACGCTGTTCGCACACAGTGGGTCACAGACACAGATTCTGGTGCACGAGTGGCTGTGGAAGTACACAAGCGTGTGCGTGAATGGTTTTGGCAAAACAGTACTGGAAGGCTCACAGCTGTCATCAAGTATGGTGCTGCTACGCTGACACTTGGCAAAGGTGGCAAAAATGCATTTGAAGTGACAGACTTGGCAGAACTGATAGCTGCGTTTAACTCTGTTAAATCAGCTGTGATTGCTGGCGAATTAGATGATGCCATTGCTGATGCCAGTGTTCGTACTAGAAAGGCATTTGGTAAGTGAATGGCGTTTGCGTGCTGATGCTCAACTTGTGTCAGCACGCTGTGTGCTTGCTAAATATAACGAAAGGCACACCCAATGTTGATTATTGAAGTTACCAATGCACAAGACCAATTAAGTTTACTGAAGAAGATTATTGATTCGACATGGTCAGCTATTTCTGCAGAAGCTGCGGCAGCTGCAGCTGCCAAGCAACAACGTGCTGCTACTGCTGCATCCAAGCCACGTATGCGTCGTGCTGTAAAATCCATTGCCAAGCCCGTGCCCAAAGCAGCAGCAACAGCGGTCAAGCCAATCCAAGCTAGTGCAGCAGAAAAGACAGCTGCAGCGATTGTGCAGAGTGGTGATACTTCTGTTCAACAACAATCACTACAGCCTCAGCCACGTCGCGTATATCCATCTACTACTGCCACGCCCAAACCAATTGCACGCTTGGGTAAGGTTGCCACTGTTGCAAATCCATAATTATTTTTGTTGTTTTAAACAACAAGCATCAATCACAATTCTTGTAGTTTCTCGCTAGACACTCTCTTGCTAGTTTTTGTGCTTCAGCAATTTGTTGTGGAGTCATTTTTTTAGCAATATCGTTTCGTAATTTAAATGCTAGGTCTAAACCTTGTGCAGCAGCCAAGTTGTACCAAGCGTGTGCTTGAATAAAGTTTTGTGCAACACCTTCACCAACTTCGTACATGAAACCAAGGTTCAACTGTGCGCCTATGTGGCCTTGTGCAGCTGCCAACTTGTATAAACGTGCTGCCTCTACATAGTCTTGAGGAACACCTTGACCATTGTTGTACATGTGAGCAAGTTTAAGCTGTGCATCAGCAAGGCCTTGTGCAGCTGCAATCTTAAAATGCACTAAAGCCTTTGAATAATCTTGCTTATAGTAAGCATCAACAGCATCTTCCAAATCACCAGCCCACGCTGTCGCGCTGAACATTAGAGCCAACACCACAAATATTTTTCTCACCATTACCTCTGCGTTTGTCGAGTGTGCTGCGAGTTCGTTCATAGTAATCAATTTAGACGTTTTTTATTGCGTTCATCCAACAGATTTGTTATTCAGTAGCTCAGCAGACACGCTGCCTTCGCCAGCAAACTTGTCAGCCAATTTCAGCAAGTCCAAGTGCCCATAGTGCGCTTGTATCATTTGTATGCTTGTGCCCATGTGCTCAGCAAGCTGATACGCAGTGACGTTACCTTTAGTCAGTTCATGTGTGGCGTAGAAATGTCGCAAGCTGTATAGCGTTCGCTTCTTGCCTGTGTGAGTGTCCACAAGCAATTCTGCTTGCTCCATCATGCGTGCAAACATTCTGCCAAATGCTGTGGTTAGATCAGCATTGTGTGTAGCATCAATTACAGGCTTGTCCAATCCCTTTGCAAGCAGTTCTCTTAGTGTAAATTTCTTTAGCTTGTCATTGCGATCTTTAATGCGCTCCAAGTATCGTGCAACACGATGACGCACTTGTATTGTTCGCCACTTCTGTGTTTTGCCTTTAATACGCATTGTTAGATATTCTTTGTTGCCACTTTTTGTCAGCGAAATATCACGCCACAGCATGTTTATTATTTCTGTACCTTGCCTTATGCCTGTATTGGCAAGTATGAGTACATAGTCACGCAACAGCAAGCGCATGTCTCGCTCGTGTCCCGTACGACCTTCTTTGATGTAGTCTCGCATGGCACGCAGCAGTTGTGGATATTCTTCTATGCGTATGTCTGGTCTTCTCTCGCTTGCAGCGCCTCCCTTGTTTTCTATTTTGGGACGTTGGCTTTCTGTAATGTAGTTGCGCAGTACTGCTTCATCCAACACTCTGTTGATTGCAGAGTTATGCGTGTTTTGTGTGCTTTTTGATGGCACACGTTTCATCTCAGCAGCACGCCAACTTGCAAAGCGTTGCAGTGCTGCGTAATCCACGCTGTCTATGTTGTGGTTTTTGAAATGTGGGATGTGATATTTTTTGAGGGCATTTATGTAGCTTTTGTAAGTAGCTTTGCCATGTCCTGCAGCAGTCTCATCATCCATGCGCTTGATGGCAAGGTTGGCGATTGTCTTAAATCGTTTGCTAACAGTGGGGAGATTGTTTCGCTCTCTAAACCAAGCGTTTGTGACCAAATCAACTGCTTTGCTTTTGGCCTTCGCTAGGTTTTCTTCTTTTGTTGTTGTTCGCAGCCACTTGCTGCCAACTTTGTAGCGAACTTGCCAATGTGGTGAAGTCTTGCGTATTGATAGCGTTGCTTTGCCTTCAAGTATGTGAACAGTGTGTTCTACTTTTTGTGGCATTTGTATCCCCAAAAAAAACATAGGCTAAGCTATGTTCAATATTGTACAGTCAGTGCTGTTTTTGTACAACGAGTGTACAACGGGGATTTAAAAAGTGTACAACGTGGAGAGCCTTGAAATACGTGGTGCCCGGGGCCGGAATCGAACCGGCACGCCTTGCGGCGGGGGATTTTGAGTCCCCTGCGTCTACCAATTTCACCACCCGGGCAACGCATTGAGCCTTTAAGTATAGCCGAGCTTTAAAACTTCTGCCTGAGACCTATGCCTCTGTAGGGATCTATTTAAACGTCCACTTGCCCCACATGAACAAAACGTTGCCATACCCTTGGCCACCCGGGATGTAGGCGGCTTGCGCGGACAGGTTTTTGTAGCCAATCGAGGCGACAGGTAAAACGCCCGGGAAGGGAATCCCTCCAAAATAATCCTTGCGTGACATCAGAAAGCCGGTCAAGCCAATACCGGCTTTGACTTCACTTTTGCCGATATTCCAAGTGGGTACCCAGCCATAACCCACCATAAAGGAGGCTTCACCATGTGAGTCGCGAAAGCCCATCGCGTACATGCCTTCCCAATTTCCGCTCTTGTTGTAGCGACCTTTACCCAGACCAAAACCCGCCGGATATTCGACGTATTCAGAACGCTTTTCAGCCGAATAAGCAAAAGGAAGGTGGTAGCTCCAAAACGGCACGTAGGCCTCGATGTCGCCTTCACGCCAAGTGTCTTTCGCATGTTGCCAAGCAGTTGAGTACCAAGGGGTGGACGAAGCAGTTGCGGCGTCAGCAGAGGCCTGCGCAGTCGAAAACGTCAGGGTGCTGACACAGATTGCTGCTGTCCGCAGAAAGAGTGAGTCGTGCATGTCTGTAGTTGTAATGGCGTAAAGGTCACGTTTGAGAGCACAGAATATCGGGAAAACCAATCTAGTGCCAAATCACGACCTGAAGTAGCATCGACCCCACAACAAAAACATTCAATCTGGTCATAGGAGACAAAAGATGGCAAATTATATAGCGAGTATCTTGCGCCGCAGCATCGGGCTCTCGGCCTTGTGCATGATGGCCGTATTGGTTCATCCGGCAATGGCGCAGAGCGCAGCTGACAAATATCCTGACAAACCCATCAAAATCGTCATCCCGTTCCCTCCTGGTGGCTCCACGGACACCTTAGGACGTGCCATTGCTCAAAAATTGCAAGAAAAATGGGGTCAGCCCGTGTTGGTCGAGAACCGTCCTGGTGCCAGCACATTAATTGGTTCGGCAATGGTCGCCAAGGCTCCGGCGGATGGTTATACCCTCATTGTGTCGGTGAGTAGTCACACGACTAATCCGGCGATGCAAGCCACCATGCCGTTCGACACCTTGAAAGATTTCACCGCCGTGAGCATGCTGGCCCGTGCGCCTGTATTGGCGGTGGCCAATCCTAATTATCCTGCGAGCAACATTCAGGAGTTGATCGCATTGGGCAAGGCGGGCAAGATCAAGCTCGATTACGGCTCGGCCGGTGCGGGCACCATGACGCACTTGACTGCAGAGCTGATCAAAAAACAGACAGGCCTTGATATGACCCATATTCTGTACAAGGGCGGGACGCCGGCCATGATGGATGTGATGTCAGGCCACCTCGCCATGACGTTTGCCACGCTCGGACAAGTTCAACCACAACTCAAGTCAGGCAAGCTCAAGGCCTTGGGGATTTCTTCAGACACGCGCTATGCGTCGATGCCTGAGATTCCAACCTTTAAAGAGCAAGGGATCGAGGTCGTCACGACAGAATGGTTTGGTTTGCTTGCGCCTGCGGGCACACCGGCTGCGATCATTGCCAAGCTCAATGGCGAGGTTAAACAAATCATGTCTAATCCCGAGCTTGGCGATCGTCTGGCCTCAATCGAGCTTGCGAGTTCAACCGCCGAGTTCTTAAACGACTTTATCAAGGCAGAAGTCACGCGCTGGAGTCCAGTGATCAAAGAACTCAAGATTAAAATGAATTGATTTATGGATTAAATAATCAGCATGTTCCAAGAGACACTCAACGAAATTTTAAAGTCATACTTTGGTGCTTCGATACCAGTATGGGCAACGGCAATGCTCTCTTTGATCAACGTCGCGATCATCCTTGGACTTGCGTGGTTTATCCGCAGTATTGTGATGCGCTCGATTCGCATCCTGCAAAGCAGCTTACGTAACGCAAGTGAGGATAACGAAGAAAAAAAACGTGTTGAGACCTTAGGTAGGGTATCCAGATACGTGACCTCGGTCACGATTGTCGTCGTGGCGGTCATGCTCGCTTTATCCGAAATGGGTGTTTCCATTGCCCCTTTATTGGCCACTGCCGGCGTGGCGGGTATCGCGATTGGTTTCGGTGCACAAAGCATTATCAAGGACTATTTCACCGGTATTGTGATGTTGATTGAAAACCAGATTCGTCAGGGCGACATTGTCGAGGTGGCGGGTAAAGCCGGTTTTGTCGAAGAAGTCACGCTCCGGTATGTACGCTTGCGCGACTACCAAGGTTCGGTTCATTTCGTACCGAACGGTGTGATTACGACTGTGACGAATCTGAGTCGAAACTTTGCCTTTGCCGTGATCGATGTTGGCGTGTCATATCGAACGAATGTTGATCAGGTGTTTGACATCATGCGGGATGTATCTGCCGCCCTGCGTCACGATCCGGAGTTTGGTGACAAAATTTTAGATGACATTGAAATTGCGGGTGTCGAACAGTGGGCAGAGTCTGCCGTCATGATTAAAGCGCGCATCAAAGTCGTTGCTTTATGGCATGGCCCGGTGCGCCGAGAGTTCTTGCGACATCTAAAAATTGCCTTTGATGCAAACAATATAGAGATTCCTTTTCCGCAGCGTGTCGTGCACACCAAAGAGGATAAAAATCATGTCGAGTCTTGATGCTAAGCTTGCTGAGCATGCGGCGGGCGTTCGTTTTGAGCACCTTTCTCCTCAGGCCATTGAGGCCGCAAAAATCTTCCTGCTCGATACCATCGGGGTGGGTATCGCGGGTGGTAGCACCTCAGAGGTCACACCTTTGCTCTCTGCAGTCAGCCAATGGGGGACGGGCAACGAGGTCTCGCTTTGGGGGCGGCGCTCTACACTAACCGCCGCGCAAGCGGTCTTGGTGAACGCCTACCAAGTGCACTGCCAGGAATTTGATTGCTTGCACGAAGGCGCTGTGCTGCATGCGATGGCGACCTTGGTACCGGTGCTGCTGACACAAGCTCAATTGCGCGGACCTGTTTCAGGGCGTGCCTTGCTGACAGCACTTGCCGCAGGTGTCGATGTCTCTTGTACGATTGGTATGGCTTCCAAACTTGGTTTGCGATTTTTCCGACCTGCAGCTTCGGGCGGCTTTGGCGCGGTGGCGGGGTTGGCCAACCTGCGAGGCTTTGATGGAGCCACCACACTTGCGGCCTTGGGTCATCAGCTCGGACAAGTCAGTGGCACGATGCAGGCCCATACCGAAGGCAGTGTGGTGCTCCCTTTTCAGATCGGCGTAAACGCCCGTGCGGCGCTTCAGTCTTGTGATTTAGCCCAAGCAGGTTTCCCAAGCTTGCAGACGCCCTTGACGGGACGTTTTGGTTATCTACCGCTCTTCGAATCCGAATGGGATCTCGAGGCCGCGATGCAAGGACTTGGCGAGCGGTGGCGCCTCACTGAGCTCAGTCACAAGCCATACCCAAGCGGGCGCGCGACCCATGGCGGGATCGAAGGCTTGAGCCTCTTGCGACAGCAGGCGGGTTTTGCGGTCACCGATGTGGCCGAAATTGTCGTGCGAGGCCCTTCGCTGCTCAATCATCTGGTCAATCGACCTGGAGTGGACAGACCCACGCCGAATTACGCGCGCTTGTGTATGCCTTTTGTCTTGGCCAAAGTACTCCAGCACGGCGCCCTTGACCCGATGCATTTCCGAGGGGATGCGCTGACCGACCCGCAAACCTATGCCCTTTCCCTCAAGGTGAGGATGGAAAAGGACGATAATCCCAACCCCAACGCACTCGTTGCCCAAGAAGTCATCGTCAGACTCAATGACGGCACGATCCTGCGACACGCCATCGACGCGATGTTGGCGAGCCCAGCGCGACCGCTGAGTCGTGAGGCCCAGCTTCGCAAGTTTCATCGCTGCTGGTCGCTCTCGGCCGAGCCACTCGGATTTCCAGAGGCCGCCATCACGCTGATCGATAAGCTGGAAGACTGCGCGGATGTCAGACAACTGATCGCTTGTCTCACGCCCTCTTGAAATCTGAGCTTTACCCCCCAATTACTTTCTATCAGCTTGTCTGAGGTGTTTGGGTGGTCGCTTCTTGCGCACCGCTTTAAATATTCTTAGCCAAGTCTTTCTGTGGATAACTTACGGTGAGCACGATGAATCAAACGACTCCGTCTTCAGACGCTTCTCAAACATTGGGTTTTCAGGCAGAGGTCAAGCAACTGCTGCATCTGATGATCCATTCGCTCTACAGCAACAAGGAAATTTTCCTGCGCGAACTGGTATCGAATGCCTCGGATGCCTGCGACAAACTGCGCTTCGAAGCGATTGACCATCCGTCCCTTTTTGAGGGAGATGGCGAGCTGCGCGTGCGTGTGGACTATGACAAGGCGGCCCGCACTATCACTATTTCTGATAATGGCGTGGGACTTTCTAAAGACGAAGCGATCGCCAACCTTGGTACGATCGCGCGTTCCGGTACACGTGAGTTTTTCTCAAAGCTCACGGGTGATAAGCAAAAAGACGCCCAGCTCATCGGTCAGTTTGGTGTGGGTTTTTACTCGTCCTTTATCGTGGCAGATAAGGTCACGGTCCGTAGCCGCAGAGCCGGACTCCCCGCCGACCAGGCCGTGCTTTGGGAATCAGACGGTCAGGGTGAGTTTTCAGTCGGTTCGACAGAGAAAGCCTCTCGCGGTACGGACGTGGTGTTGCACTTGCGTACCGACGAAGATGAGTTTTTAAGTGGATGGAAATTGCGCGAAGTCCTGCGCCGTTACTCAGACCATATTTCTCTACCCGTGCAAATGCTCAAAGAAGAGTGGGATCAGGAAAAGTCTGAGCAAGTTAAAAAAGACGAGTGGGAGTCTGTGAACCAGGCAAATGCACTCTGGACGCGCAGCAAATCCGAGGTGACCGACGAGCAGTATCGTGAGTTTTATAAGCATGTATCGCATGACTACGATGATCCGCTCGCCTGGACGCACAACCGCGTCGAGGGACGCAGTGAGTACACGCAATTGCTTTACGTGCCTAAGCATGCACCGTTTGATATGTGGGATCGTGACGCGCGTCGCGGCGTCAAGCTTTACGTCAAGCGCGTCTTCATCATGGATGATGCCGAGCAGATGTTGCCGTCCTATCTGCGCTTTGTCAGAGGCGTGATTGATTCCGCCGATTTGCCTCTAAACGTCTCGCGCGAGCTGCTTCAGGAAAGTCGTGACGTCAAGGCGATTCGCGAGGGCTCGACCAAACGTATTTTGAGTTTGCTCGAAGACTTGGCAGAAAACAAGAAAGATGAGTACGCGACCTTTTGGACCGAGTTTGGTCAGGTGCTCAAGGAAGGTACGGGTGAGGATTCGGCTAATCTCGAACGTATCGCTAAGCTGTTGCGTTTTGCCTCGACCAAAGACGACTCCGATGCGCAGACTGTCACGCTCGAAGATTACCTAGCTCGGATGAAAGAAGGCCAGGAAACGATTTATTTTGTGACGGCTGATAGCTATATAGCGGGTCGCAACAGCCCACATCTCGAGATCTTCCGTAAAAAAGGCATCGAAGTCTTGGTCTTGTGGGATCGTGTCGACGAGTGGATGCTGTCGCACTTGCGCGAGTTCAATGGCAAAAAACTGGTCTCTGTCGCTAAAGGCGGCTTGGATCTCGAAGCCTTGGCCGATGAAGAGGAAAAGAAGCATCAGACCGAGGTCGCGGAGCAGTTCAAACCGTTGGTCGAGCGACTCCAAGAGTCCCTCAAGGATCGCGTCAAAGAAGTGCGTGTGACCTTGAGACTCGTGGACTCGCCGTCATGCGTCGTGGTGGGGCAAAACGACTTGAGTCCTCACTTGCAACGGATGCTGAAAGCGGCTGGGCAAGAGGCGCCGAGCATTCTTCCCGTGCTCGAAATCAATCCAGAGCATGCCTTGGTCAAGCGCGTACAGTCCGCTTCTGAAGACACCTTCAATGACTGGGCCAGTTTGTTGTTTGAGCAGGCCTTGTTAGCAGACGGCTCGAGCTTGCCTGATCCAACTGCCTTTGTCCGACGCGTCAATCAGTTTTTACTTGGTTAAGTCTGGTCGCGGGCTCGGTAACGCCGCGACAGACCATCCCGCAAGCTGGGCATAGCGCGCCCAATCAAAGGCGGGCCCCGGGTCTGTTTTGCGCCCGGGGGCGATGTCGCAATGCCCTCTGACTGCAGTCAGGGGGTAGCGTGCGCGCAGGCATTGTGTCAATGCGGCGAGCGCGGTGTATTGAGCTGCTGTATAGGCGACGGTGTCTGTGCCTTCGAGTTCAATACCGATAGAAAAATCATTGCATTGCTCGCGTCCAGCATGTTGTGACACGCCCGCATGCCAAGCCCGCGCATCGCACGAAACAAACTGGGTGATGTGGCCATCACGGTCGATGACAAAATGCGCGGAAACGGTCAGTCCTTGTAGATTTTCTTTAAACCAAGGATCGGCTTGCAGATCAAGTTGATTGAGAAAGAGATCCGCGACGAACGGCGTGCCAAACTGACCGGGCGGCAAACTGATGTTGTGAATCACCAGCAAGGAAATATCGCTGTGAGTCGGACGTACGTTAAAGTTGGGAGAGGGGCGGAGTGTGATGCCTGGTTCAGGTTCAAGCCAAGCTTGCGCGTCGAGCTTCATGATCTGAAGTTAGCGGGGTGTGCGAGGACCAAGTCGCGCGTGAGCTTGGCTACACCACGTTTCATCTTGGGTCAGCAAAGCCTCCGAACGAGGTAAAAATATGCTGCAGTGTGCACATTGGACCATCGCCTCGGATCCTGGGAGGGGATTGCTTGGTGGAGCCTTGCTGGCTTGATCTTCCCGAAAGCGTTTTTTCGCGGCATGGTGCGCTAAAAAACGACTACCCAGCAGAACGGCAAAAAATACCGCAATCCAAAATAATGTTTTACCCATTTCAATGCCTCTGAAGGATGACTTCGATCACGAAGCGTGAGCCGGTATAGGCCAAGACCACGAATGCAAAGCCGACTAGTGTGTAGCGCAGAGCGGTACGTCCGCGCCATCCACGCAGATGTCGACCCACAATCAGGATGCCAAAGGTCAACCACGATAGCAAGGTAAAAATCGATTTGTGATCGAGTGGCAACCATTTTCCGGAAAGGGAGAGAGAAATCAAGGCACCCGACATCAAGGTAAAGCTCAGGGCGGCAAAAGCGATCCAAATCAAGCGAAATAAAATCTGCTCTTGCGCTAGAAGTGGCGGCTGGGCATCCAGAAGGCGTCCAACGACTAAGTGAAGCGCGCCAGGCGGGGTGAGACGGTCTTGGCGGGGAAAATGGAGTCTGCGATCGAGGCCCGACATCAGCATGGCCTGCAAGGCCGCAATGGTGACCAGCGCATAGGCGGACAAGGCAATCAGTAAGTGGATCCGTAAACCCGTATCTTGTGCGTGAGCAATCACTTTAGACTGGGGAAATAAGGCCGCGAGCAGGCAAACCGCCGCACCGACAGGTAAAAGCAAGAGTTGCAGACCGTCGACGCGGATGATTAAGCTTTCTAACCAATACACCAACATGCCGATCCAGACGGCCGCAGAAAGAGCGAGCGCCCAGCCGAGTCGCAGGTTGCCTTCATGGAGGACCGTATGCCACAGGGCAATACCGTGCAAAATAATGGCGAAAAGGAGTCCCACGCGCGCGAGGCTGCCAGCCTTGACGCTAGGTGAGTCCGACGAAAGCGAGCGAAAAAGGCCGAAAGCGAGGGCAGCATAGGCCACCGCAGCGAGGGAGTGAAATACAATACCGTAAGACATATGTCTAGTGTAAAGCGAAACCGTCACCATGCTTGAAAATCTCACCCAACGTCTCTCCCGTGTCGTCAAGACGATGCGAGGCGAAGCACGTCTCACAGAAACCAATACTCAGGACATGCTGCGCGAGGTCCGCCTTGCGCTGCTGGAGGCCGATGTTTCCTTACCTGTTGTGCGCGATTTTGTCGCGCGGGTCAAGGAAAAAGCGTTGGGCGAGGAGGTAGTAGGTAGCCTGTCCCCCGGGCAGGCGCTTGTCGGTGTGGTGCACCGTGAGCTGACGGCTTTGATGGGGGGTGATTTAGGGGCTGATGCGAGTGAGTTGTCACTAGCCATGCAGCCGCCCGCGATTATTTTGATGGCCGGTCTGCAAGGGGCGGGTAAAACCACCACCACCGGCAAGCTCGCACGTTGGCTCGCCGAGGGCAACCATGTGCAAAACGGACGCAAGACGGGCAAAAAGAAAGTCGCGGTGGTTAGCGCCGACGTCTACCGCCCCGCTGCGATTGAACAGCTTAAAACGGTTGCTGAGCAAGTCGGCGTCGAATGGATTGCTTCGGACATTTCGCAAAAGCCCGAGGAGATCGCCCGTAATGCGGTGGATTACGCCCGCCGTCATCATTTCGATGTACTGATTGTCGACACGGCTGGTCGCTTGGGTATTGACGAGGCCATGATGCGCGAGATCCGCGCGTTGCATGATTTTCTCAACCCCATTGAAACCTTGTTTGTCGTAGACGCCATGCAGGGTCAGGACGCGGTCAATACCGCACGCGCCTTTGGCGAGGCCTTGCCCCTGACCGGTGTGGTGCTAACAAAGCTTGACGGTGACGCCCGCGGCGGTGCCGCCTTATCCGTTCGGCATGTGACCGGCAAGCCGCTCAAGTTTGTAGGCGTGTCCGAAAAACTCGACGGCCTCGAGCCTTTCCATCCAGAGCGCATGGCCCAGAGGGTCTTGGGCATGGGTGACATCGTGTCGCTGGTGGAGCAAGCGCAGAAAAATATCGACGTCGCCGAGGCGCAAAAGCTTGCTGCCAAGATGAAATCCGGCGACAAGTTTGATCTAAACGATTTTCGTGATCAACTCTCGCAAGTTAAAAAGATGGGTGATATGGGGTCGCTTCTTCAAAAGCTACCCGCCCAATTTGCCCAAGCCGCAGGCCAACTACAAGGTGGTCAGGCAGAAAAGCAATTACGACGCACCGAGGGTATTTTGAACTCGATGACGCCGCTTGAGCGTGCCAAGCCCGATTTGCTCAAGGCCTCCCGCAAGCGCCGTATCGCAGCGGGTGCTGGCGTACCCGTCCAAGAAGTCAATCGCATGCTTAATCAGTTTGAGCAAATGCAAGGGATGATGAAGCAAATGAAAAAAGGCGGCATGGCCAAGATGATGCGCGCCATGGGCGGCATGAAAGGTCTTGGCAAGCTAGGTGGTTTTGGCCGTTAGTTAGGCGGTTTTGGCCTTTAGTCGCCGGTCTTTTTAAAAATTAGATCCCAGACCCCGTGACCAAGGCGCAGACCGCGATTTTCAAACTTGGTCAGCGGACGGTACTCAGGCCTGGGTGCGAAGCCTTCGCAGGTGTTCGAGAGGGTTTTCTCTCCCGACAGTACATCCAGCATCTGGTGGGCATAGTGCTCCCAATCCGTCGCGCAGTGGATGTAGGCGCCTGGGGCCATCCTGCTGGCCAATAGCGCAATCAAAGGCGGTTGAAGCAAACGACGTTTGTGGTGACGTTTTTTCGGCCAAGGATCCGGAAAATAAATATGCACGCCTGCCAAGGTTTCGGGGAGGATCATGTCGCGCAGCACTTCGACCGCATCATGCTGAATCAGGCGTACATTGGTGAGGCTCGAGGCTTCGATGCGTTTGAGCATGGCACCCACGCCTGCATTAAACACCTCGACACCCAGAAAATGATCTTGCGGTCTGGCGAGTGCGATTTGCTCGGTGGTTTCACCCATGCCAAAGCCAATCTCCAGGATCGTGGGGGCAGTACCGCCAAACGTTTCGGTCAGATCCAGCGGGCTGGGTCGATAGGCGATTGACCATTTGCTCAGAAACGCGTCGAGCGCTTCTTGTTGGCCCTTGGTCATGTGGCTGCGTCTGTTGACGAAACTACGAATATGAAGAGGATGCATCCTTAACCGCCTCCGACGGCAACAACAATTTCAAGTCGATCGCCTGCCTCAAGTTGCACGCTGGCATAGGTACTTTTGGGGACGATTTCACCATTGCGTTCGACCGCAATACGTTTGCCCGTATAGCCGAGCGTATCGATGAGCGCCGAGACAGAAAGGGGACCGGAAAGGGTCTTGAGTTGGCCATTGAGAACGATATTCATGCCAATATTGTAGTGGGTATAATTTCAAGCGTGGACCTTGCATGGCCCCATCCCTCGATCGATACCGATGACACAAATTTTCAACATTGCCGCCTACAAGTTCGTTTCCCTTGAAAATCTCGAGCAGCGCCGTCTTGCTCTGCTTGAGCAAACCCAAGCGCAGGCGATCAAAGGGACGATTCTGTTGACGCCCGAGGGGATCAATCTATTTTTGGCGGGCAACCAGCAAAACATCGATCAGTTTTTAGTCTGGCTGCGTCAGGATCAAGCTTTTGCCGACCTTGAGGTCAAGTACAGCGTATCTCCGGACGTCCCATTCAAGAAAATGCTGATCAAAATCAAGCGCGAGATTATCCGCATGAATCACCCGACGATTCGTCCCGAGGCCGGACGGGCCCCTGCGGTCGATGCGCAGACCGCTGCGCGTTGGATCACAGAGGGCTGCGACGATACGGGACGACCCGTTGTATTGCTGGATACGCGCAATGATTTCGAAGTCGAAGCAGGGACCTTCGTTGGTGCGATCAATTGGCAGCTCACCAAGTTCACCGAGTTTCCTCAAGCAGTGCTCGATCACAAAGACGAGCTTGCTGGG
>Ga0247843_1002841_pt1 | contig 30068 bp, 22 predicted proteins | sample LaCruzMarch2017__FD_192420 | JGI IMG/M metagenome (GOLD analysis project Ga0247843, IMG submission 192420) | Freshwater microbial communities from meromictic Lake La Cruz, Castile-La Mancha, Spain - LaCruzMarch2017_8m | ecosystem: Environmental > Aquatic > Freshwater > Lake | place: Spain... | reverse complement strand
TTGTTTTCAACGAAAGTGATCATTCAGATTATTTTCTGATAAATCAACTGACTCTTTCAAATTTTGCTTCCGCAAATGGTTTCATCTTCCACACGTCAAACCCTTCAAGTAACCACCCGAACTGCTCAGGAGTCACCGTCACAACGGATTCCGTCATCTTCTTCGGCCAGGGAAACCTATCGGTCTCCAGTTTCTTTTGCCAAAGACAAAAACCACTTCGGTCAAAATACAGAACCTTTATGGAGTTCCGGCGCCTCCCGGAAAATACGAATAGATTCCTTCCCGACAAAGTTCCCATCTGCGCGAAAGACACAAGATCGCAAAGGCCATTGATGCCCCGACGCATATCCACAGGCTCCCTGTGGATAAATATTCCTGCAAAATCTGACACAGCCTTCACAAAAGCCCCCGAACAAAACTTGCCAACATTTCCCCAACCCATCGGGCATCGATAGAATTCTCAGATTTCAGAAAACCCCGCGTGACCGGTACCTCCTGGGACGCAATTAACGGAACAAATGCCGAGGTTGGAACCTGCGGATTCACTGTCTTCAGTTTCTTTCGCCATTGATAAAATCCAGAAGCGTTGATGCCGGTCTCCCGGCAATAACCTGAAACTCCGTCAGGGTGATGAATTGCTCTTGTGATGTGTTCTTTCCAGATTTCCTGCTTGCTTCGTTGTCCAGCCATTTTGATCCTCCTTGGTGGAGATCAATTTAGCCGGCTGGTAATTTCCGGACAAAGAGGCTCGATGGAGCGCTTACAGAAGTTCCATTCACTTAGCTTCAATGTGCCAAAGCTTTAAGATCGTGAAGGTGCAGTCGACTAAACTTAGAGTGCTTAAGCATTTGTTTCAATAAACATTCATGGGATCTAATCTTTCGAGATGAATAGAAATGGAGTTACAGATGCATGCTAATAGAACGATGAATTTAAGAAGAAATTTACGGGATTCTCAACAAACTTGAAATAAGGGAGGAAGTGTGGGGAAAAGATTATTTGTCAAAAAGGAACTGCTGTTATTGCTGATTCTTTCATTCACCGCAGGCAAAGCTTATTCTCAGAATGGAAAAAAAGTAAAGCCATGTGTAGATTATGCCATTAATTATAATTATCCACATCAAGAACTCACTTCCTATCAAATTGACGATTGGAGAATATTTTGTGTTAATAATCAGTTTACAACAGATGTGATAGCCTTGTTTGAAAAACTCAAAAGCGTATGGCGAAGAGGAAAGAACGCTGGTAAGGCAGCCAGCCAGCCGGTGCAACTAGTAACTTGTCGATGGAACAACTCTTGTCCTTCAGGCGGTGGAAATGATGCAACGGCTCAGTGATCCATATCTAAAATTAAAGGCACACAAAAATATTCTTAGAGTGCAGCCAACAATCAGGCGATCTTCATCACTGTTCCATTTTGATATCTCAAAGTAAAAAAGATCCAGTTGATTTGGATTGAGTCATTTTTGCTGTTACAATGAAATCGGGGGAATAAAAGAAATGACTGGAAGACATAAGTTCCTGCTGCCTTCTTTTGCTCTCTTTTTGTTGTTCGGATATCTGTTCCAGAATTGTTCGCCCACAAGCTTGAACTTGAAAAGTGATGGAAATATCAACTCCACCGGGTCGGTATTGCCGGGAAGCTTGGGTCTTGGTTCCCAGGGAGAAGGCGGTAATGGACAGGGGTTCGACGGAAAGCTCTTTGCAGAAAATGTCGACTGTACACTGAAGGGCGGCTATTCCTTTCCTAGATCAGCCATCCGACAGCAAGGACCCTACTTCCAGCTCATCAGAAAAGATTGTAAGGACATATCTCCTCAGGCAGTGGACTCGAATGAGATTCAGTCTCTTGATACCGAGAGCAATTCGATTTCCTACCGAGGTCATATCTTTCTTGAAACAGACAAGCTGAAATCCACTGAGCCTCCGAATCTTCCTGTTGGTCAGACTGGACAAACCATCGAACCCCCTGAAGAGAAAGCAGTGGCTTCTCCAAATCCACCTGCCAGGTTTCAATTTGAGTTTGGTGGAGCTGGAAATAGACAAGTTTTAGCCACAAGAGGCTCTGAACATGCTGACGGCGAGGCCCTCGCCTATCTTGCATTTACGGCTGTCGAGGGAAGCAAAAAATCAGAACTCAAACGAATCGCCTTCGATGGCCAGAGTGCTGGCATCATTAGGCAGCGGTTTCAGAGCCGGACTCGATATCTCGACACAGAGATCATTGGAGGAGCTTCGGCAATGCATTTCGTAAGAGGCTCCGACTTCGATAAAACTGTGCAGGTGGATATGACGATGTTTCAACCGGAGGTCGCCTATGTAAGACTCATAGGCGGGAAGCGAGCACCTACAGTTGCTTATCAATCGGACGCCTTATTTTTACGAGATAGGCTCTATGGCCGAGTCCTTAAAAAACAAGACATCACAGGCATAAATGTAAAGCGAGGCGATTTGGTTTTTGTCTCTGGTCTAACTGCAATGAGCTCGAGTTCGAGTATCTCAGCTACTGGAATGCAGAAGTTAAAATCAGGAGGCTTTTCGATTTGGGCAAAATCCATCTCCACCGATGGGCAATTTGCGACGAGACTGACATTAGAAGGAAATCATGAGGTCTGGGGTTACCTTCTTCTTGTATTGAGGCCAAGTCAGTAAACACCAAGTCACTAAAGGAACCTTGCAGTCTTCTAGGTATCCCCAATAAGCCTATACTTTGTGGATCGACCATGTCCAATTTTCTGCAGTTTTTTAGAATCTAGCATTTGATTGAGAAGTCCCCTTGTTTCATCTGCAGATATTCCTAGGCTCGCTTGAATTTCAATGAGGGAAAGTCGGTCCGTTTTTGAGAATGCCCTTTGGATTTCTGCGTGGAGCAATTGAGAAGGGGACATCAAATCCCGATTGGCCTTGATCATCAAACAGCCTGGGCCATCGAGTCTCAGAGAATAGCGTCCCCCTTCAGAAATGACCGAAGCTCCAAGTTCAGATTTATTCAAGAAAGCATTGAGTCGATGGACCCACACTCTGCAAAGGCGATTGAAGCTACCAAGTCGCACTTCGCTCAGCGGCAGCATCAATTCACAAATGCGAATGGCTCTGAAAGGCGCATAAAAATCCGATGAAAGGGCTAAAAGTAACCGATGAGCATCTGAATCCACCTTGATATTCAATGAATTCATCGATTGCCAGGAACTCAAGTCCACATGTCTTTCTGCACTCGCCGAGGGGACAATGGGCCTCAGGATAAATTCCTTCGGGATTTCAGCGCTTGGAAATCGACTGAGCAATAGTTTTCGAAATCCAGGATATGGAGTCCCAACAAACAATCGATTGAAATGAGCTTCCTGAAAATCGATCTTCAGCCGATAGAGTGCTAAAACCCGGAGCGTTTCATACTCCTTCGTGGTGCTTTCAAGGCTCATAAAATGGTCGATTGGAGTTGGTGTGGCATGAGCTAAAGATTCTGTGACTGCCTGCCATTTTCTAAGAAAAAGTAAATCCTGAACAGGGGCGTCTTGCAGAAGCTCGAGGCCCATTGCAATTGTTTTCGCTGCGGCAGTGAAGTTGCCTTCCGATAAATTGACTTGGGTTCGCAGATCGAAGCAATTGGCCTTAAGGCGATTATTTTTTTCAGCTTCAGCATATTTAAAACAGACATCGATATCCTTTTTAGCAGCATCCAGTTCTAAGTTTAGAATTCTCATAGATGCAAGATTCAATAGACCAAGATGATAGAGGTAATCATTGGAAGGATTGTTTAAGTATTTTGTCAAAGATTCGATTGCACCAGGCACATCCCACTCGCTGATCTGGCAAAAACTGAGATAGAGAAGGATCTCAGGAAAAGCTTTTGAATCTATTTCACTGAGCCACAGCTTCGCCAGCTGAATCGCGCCCCGCCGTTGTAGGATCAGGGCAAACTCGGCCCGCAGCATTGGCGAAATTTCTTCCCGAGCTTTGTTTTCAAAAAGCTCGACCACTGCAAGATAGGCCTTGTGATAAAGACCTGTTCGTCGACATAAGGCAACAAACTTAGCTAAGGAGGCTTCAGGTATGTCCTGCGCCCGAGATCTTTCGATAAGAGCAGCTGCCTTGGAGATCTGACCATGCCGGATCATTCGTTCGAGATCGAACATTCTGTCGTGGGTCTGGCGTTTTTTTCGCATCTTTATTGAGCCTCGGCTCGATCGCAAACAATGTCAATTGGGTCGAGTTGGGCAAAAGTTGTCACACCAGGCAAGGCTCGTCAACGAGGTTCAGCTCATCAAACAAGTAAAAAAGAGTTTCATTTCATCGATCCATTCTCAGATCCCTTAGTTCTGTGCGAACCTGGCTAAGTCCTGATTCTTGTTTTTCCTGCCTGGCACAAACTGTGCCTCTATTAAACTTGACTGATCTAATCTCGGATCAGAAATCTAACCAGGAGAAAAAATGAAAACGACTTTTTTAGCAGCAAGCCTCGTTGTTATTGGAATGCTAGGAACTATTGCCCATGCTCAGTCTGAAAACTGTTCGGAGAAGCGCGAAAAAAAATGTGTGATCTCTGGAGCTCAAAATGATTACAGTTTTACCCTGACGAGCTGTAAGGGGAATCGTAAACAATGGTCCAATCGAATTTCAAAAGTGACGATGGAAGGCAAGCAGGGTAGTCCATCCGATTTCACGACCAAAGGCAAAAAACTGAGATCGAGTGTAGATGCCATGACATGTGAACAGGCTTTTGCACTGGTCGAGGGAGATTGATTAGGAAGTGCCAACCGGGGATTGGTTTTCGATCCCCGGAAAGTAGCTGGATAAATAAGTGAATGGAAACGAATCAATACGAGACAAAAATTTTTTTAGGTAAATAATTTGCTAAAAAAATATTTGCTTGGAAACCTCGATCATACTCTTTTGAGATGTATTGGCCTAGGAGCGGGAGATGGACGAGTTGCCGTCTCGATATTGGAAAAATGGCTCAGTGGATTGCAAGCCCTATTTAATTTTTTTATTCAAGTTTTGGATCTCAAATGCCGATGAAGCCTTATGGTTAGTTCACCACCTAAGGCACTTCTTCTTGGAATTAGTTTCCTGGCATTTATGCTTCATTCCACTTTTACCTTGGGATCACAGGTTACACAAAGCTTTCGGCTGGAAGGACAGCTAACGAGCGCAGAGACCAGCCAGCCTTTGCTGGATGCAAACGCACTTCTTAAAGTACAAATCTTGGATCCCTCCAGAACTTGTGTTCTGTATGAAGAAGAACAGTCGATTAATACGGCCTCTTCGAATGGAAAGTACAGTATTCAAGTGGGCTCCTCCGTCGGAAGCACGGTCAGGACAAGCCTTGATCCGGCCCACAGCATGGCGAAAATTTATCAGAATAAAGAAGCCATCACCGCCTCTAATGTACCCGGGGAAACTTGCAGCGGCGGAACTTATGTGCCTGCTTCCCTGGATGTCCGCTATCTGCGGGTGATCGTGACACCTTCCTCAACTTTAGTGGCAGATACCTTATCCCCAGACACTGTGATTGGCTCCGTCCCAACTGCTTTGGTTGCTGAATCCCTTGGGAAAATCACTCCCGAGCAAGTTTTAATCACGGGCACAGGTGATTTGAATCAATCAAATCTTCAATCTGTCTTTGCCACAGGCAACAGCCAAAAGTTGCTGGATCTTCTGAGCCTCAACCTGGCCAGCCTGCTGAATACTTCAAGCTCAGGAAATGTGGGCATCGGTACGACTTCGCCAAAGACCCGTCTGGATGTATCCGGAGGCATTCGCGTGGGGATGGAAACATCTGCCTGCTCAGCGAATCTGGCCGGTACGATTCGGAATAATTTAGGCACCCCGGAGTTTTGTAATGGATCCAGTTGGGGCCCGCTGGGCGGAGGAGGTCCCGCGATTATTGATGGATCAATGGTCAACGCAGCCCTTGGTTATACTCCGCAAGCTCAGCTTGGCTTTGTCCCGGTCAACAAAGCCGGAGATTCCATGTCTGGAGCCTTGAATCTTCCTCCCAATGGTTTGAATGTTGGGACGGGTCAGCTTGTTGTTAGTGGCGGGAATGTCGGTATTGGGACAACTTCGCCCAGTTCAAAGCTCACCGTTGTCGGAGATATCAATGATGCCATTGTGATGTCCGATGGAGCATCGAACTCGTCAACCATTTACCCCACCGGTATCTTTTCCGTTGGAACCCTCGGCATGGAGGGCAGAACATACCTGGTGGCGGGTGGTCCGGTATTTAGTAACGACACGCTCGGTAATCATTTGTTCGGTTCTGTCGTCGGCAACGCCGTATCCGCGTCGATTTCTGCCATTGCTACAGAAAATCACTCGACGACAAATAAAGGCGCCGCGATCACCTTTTCCACAAAAAACAACGGTGTCGGATCTCTTCAAACGCGAATGCTGATCAACCATGACGGCAACGTCGGGGTCGGAACTACTAATCCAGGTGACAAGCTTCACGTTGAGGGAAGAATCAGAGCCCAAGAGATTTGCGATTCATCCGGAGGCAACTGTAAAAATCTTTCACAAAGCTGGGCCGGTGGATCCGTTACATCGGTTGCAGTCGGCGGGCTTCCCCTATCTGTTTCGAATGGATCGACTACTCCACTGATTTCAATCGCCCAAGCTACTAGCGGTGCAGCCGGATTTTTGTCGGCAGCGGATTGGACAGCTTTTAACAACAAGCAGCCCGCTGGGGCTTACCTCACAACTATCTCATCTTCGAATGTTGCGACAGCACTTGGCTACACGCCGCTTTCACCGACTCTTGGCAGCAATCAGGTTCTTGTTGGGAATGGCTCAAACCTAGCGGCGCAAACATTTTTCGGTATCGGTCAAATGCGAAATTCACTCGGCACACTTCAGTTTCCTACGAGCTGCGCCGCCAGTCAGACTTTGACTTGGAATGCAATCAATGACGTTTTGACCTGCTCAAACATCGGTTCGCTGCCGGCCTCGGCGATTTCTTCAGGAACGATTGATTCCGCCAGGCTTCCTTTCGGAGCAGGTCTTTGGCAGGACGGTGGAAGCGGACGAGTCTACTATAATGGCGGCAACGTTGGGATTGGAACTACGTCACCCGGCCAGAAACTCGACGTTTCTGGAGGGCGAATCCGTGTCACTGCGGAAAACGAATGGGGAATTGTTCATGCGCGTAATTACTCCAATACTTCGACACATGCTCCTCACTTATTGCTTTCGCGGGGCCTTGGCACCTTAGCCTCTCCCTCTTACGTCGCAGACGGAGATCCGCTCGGATTAATCGCATTTCGAAATCATGATGAAACTTACAATTCCGGTTCTATTAGTGTGCTCGCCGCAGAAACTCATTCCGGCTCCACTCGTGCTGGGCATTTAACTTTTGCTACCATGCCAAGCGGCGCGACTGTTGGCGCGGAAAGAATGCGGATTACTTCGACTGGAAACGTCGGTATAGGAACGACATCTCCAGGAGCTAAACTCGAAGTCGCAGGCCAGATCAAGATCACAGGCGGATCGCCTGGAGCTGGCAAAGTCCTTCAGTCGGATGCGAATGGTTTGGCAACGTGGGCGGTTCTCGGTGGATCAGAATCCACAAGTGTGAGTAACATCGGCACCGCCGGAGTTGGAGTATATAAACAGATGACTGGCTCTGCAATTGAGCTGAAGAAAATCAACGCTGGGACGGGCGCGATCTCGATTACCGATGATACGATCAACAATGAAATTGACATTAATGTTGCTTCGGGTGGAGTGGGAACTACTCAGCTTGGAGATGATTCGGTCACCTATGAGAAGCTTCAAAATGTTTCTACCAACAATCGCATCCTCGGTCGCTGGACTTTGGGTGCAGGTGATGCGGAAGAAATTACAGTTGGTTCTGGTCTTCTTCTGAGCGGCGGAATACTGACCGCATCTGGTAGTGGCGGCACTGTCACAAGTGTGAGCGTGAGCGGACTGCCTCTCACTGTTTCTAATGGCACCACCACTCCTAGAATCGGAATCAATCAGGCCAATGGATCGCAGGCGGGATTTTTGTCGTCAGCGGATTGGGCATCGTTCAACAATAAGCAACCTGCGGGAGCGTACCTTACTTCAATAACAGGACCCCAAGTCACGACGGCCTTAGGATATACCCCGCAAACGCAACTTGGGTACACACCTGTTAATAGAGCGGGCGACACCATGACCGGTACTCTCAATATGGGCGGTCAGGACCTGACAGCTGTGGGCAATTTCACTTTGTCTAATGACAAACATCTGAAGCTGGGATCTTTCTCAGCAGATCCAAGCACGGCGGGATGGGGAGCTGCTGAAAAAGGACGAGCTTGGTTCAACACGGCCACCAATCAAGTGAAGTACTGGGATGGATCTTCGGTTCAAGCTTTGGGCGTAAGTGGAGCAGGACTCACTTCACTCAACGGGCAAAGCGGCAGCACTCAGGCTTTTGCTTCAGCCACTACGGGAACAGATTTCGCGATTTCTTCCAGCGGGAACACTCACACGTTTAGTATTCCTTCAGCTTCTGGTGCTGCACGAGGGCTTTTGACAGCCGCGGATTGGGCGGCCTTCAATAGTAAACAGCCCGCAGGAGCTTACTTGACTTCAATCACCGGAACCATGGTGAATACTGCTCTCGGTTATACTCCTCAAGCAGCACTCGGTTTTACAGCAGTGTCAAATGCTCTTCCTTCTGGACAAACTTACGTTGGCAATGGATCTAACGTTGCGACCGCAAGGTTCTTCGGAGTCGGAGATCTTAAGACCAATTTAGGAGCCCAGCAGTTTCCGGCATCTTGCACAGCTTCTCAAACGCTCACTTGGTCAGCGATCACTGATGCATTTTCTTGTACAAATATCGCGATTGCGTCTTCAGCGGTCTCGGGTCTGGGCGGACTTGCAGATAATAGTTCTGTGAGTCTTACCGGAGCCGAAGTGACTGGTACCCTTCCTATTGGAAATGGTGGTACAGGAACTACAACTGGATCGATTACTGGCCCTGGCGCTTTGACTTTTGCTGCCGGTGGGACGAATCAAAACGTCACTCTCACTCCGAGCGGATCAGGATACACAGTTCTGAATGGAAATGTTGGGATAGGAACCACCAGTCCCGGTGCAAGATTGTCTCTCGGGTCAGCCTTGCCTGGTGCCGGAGCGAGTGCATTGAGGCTTTTTGAATCTGGAACAAATGCCTATGGATTTGGAATTACATCGAACACGATGCACATCCATACGGGTGGTACTGGGTCCATGGTGTTTTCGCGCGGACTTACTGGCTCAGAAGTTGAGTCGATGCGAATAGATAATGCTGGAAACGTCGGTGTGGGAACCACGTCACCCACTAACCCATTGCACGTTTCGACTTCGACGATGGCAGGTATTCGCATTGGCAGTACAGACTGGAATGCACAGCTTAGAATGGATGCGGCAACAACCGGCGTGACTTCATACCTTGGGCCCGGAGCATTCAACGCGTCGGGAGCCATTCTCGGCATGGGAAATTCAACGAATCATCCAATCGGAATATATACAAACTCTAGCGAGAGGATTCGAGTCGATGCAAATGGGAATGTCGGTATAGGGACGACCTCGCCGTTTCGTAAGCTTCATGTTCTCGGTGGACAATCCGCAATTTCGACTTCTGATTATGTCACAGGAACAAGCGGATCTATTCTCGACATGGGTCAAACGACAACCGGCAACACCTACAGCTTCATAGCCGCCGTGAGTACAGGTGGAACTGTGTGGAACAATCTCGTCCTCCAAAGCGGTGGTGGAAACGTCGGTATTGGCACCACGAGCCCAGCGGAACGCCTCGATGTGGGTTCAGGAAATATCGCTATGGGGTGGGAGCTGATTTCCAACACTTGCAATACTGCAAGCGACTGTACGGCCACCTGCACTGGTACAAAGCGAGCCACTGGAGGCTCCTGCTTTATCTCTGGATCCTGGGTGCCTCACAGATCCAACGCGGGTAACAATTCTTACAACTGCCAGACTCAGGCAGCAGTAACAAGCATCACCGCAAAAGTTTATTGCGCCCAGATGCGCTAGGCAGTGAACCATTCCATCCATTCGATCTACGGTCCCTTCGACTAGCACTGCCTTAATTCCATAATGATGAGCGTGCTGGCAGACACCCGCAAATGAACTCATTGAAAGTAATGTAATTATAGCAAAGATGGAAATCTTCGCTTTATAATTTTCTCCTTTAATTCTGTTGATGTTAATCTGATTCGAACTGCTAACTGTTACCCATTTAGCAAACAGAAAAGCAAATTTTCTCCTGTTGATGAGATTAAAAAAGGGAACATAGTGATCTTGTTCGCTACTTGTGAGCTCCAATAGCTTCTGGAGTGGTGGAAGGCGGAATGAACTCCTTCCAGAAATTTAATCTGAAGAGAATTTGGCCTTGCATAATCTGCCAATAACAAAGAAGGGGTTGAACCATGAAAGCAGTGTTTGGATTTTTAATGCTACTTGGTCTTTCGATTTCAGCGCAAGCTGACATCCAGGATCGAATCAATAGCTGTGAAAAGTCCGGAGGTGGGTCGTGCATTTACGATCTTCTAAGAGAACTTGCCCGAACAGGTGGTGGTGGGCATCGCGGACCAAAAGTCGAAGTTTTCGACGAGCCTAATTGTACAACATCATGGGGATTGATTCCAAGATCTGAGAAAGGTTGCGATGCTTTTGCTGCTGCACTAGCGAAATTGAGTGATAGCAACACTAACATCGAAAGTGTTGCGATTGACGGGCAATGCTCAGTCGTGCCGGCCACGGACAGAAGAAACACGAGTGCGGTCTTAGATCTGTGCAGAAGATATGCTCATTGAATGGGTCGAACAAATATCCGCGGGGGCCGGCATTCCGGCGCTTAGTTCAATTCTTTGCAAGCGACTTCGACTGCTGCCTCTTCCAAGAAGTGATGAGACTCCACAGTTTCTTCACAAGTGAAATCTTCGTCAGGCGAGATCTTCATTCCAGAGGTATCAATGATGCGAAGTTTCGCAGTAAACATCACATATCTTTTTGTTTCTCGTTGATCTTCAAATGGACCATTACTCTTCCAGCAATTTACTTTCAGTGTATCCGACTTAAGACCCTCTTTGGATTCATCCAAAAAATACTTCTGACCTTTCAACTTCAGGAACTCCTCCAGATCGTAATAAGGAAGGAAACCAAAGGGCGAGCTATTGATCGCATAAAAAGGAAACTGATTTCCTTCAATCACGATATGAGAATTTTGAATCCGAATGGACTTATCATTATTTGTGCAAACCATTTGAAGAGCTGCAAAGGTTGGGAAAGACATCAGAAGAATTGAAGAGATTAAGAGCTTTGCTGAAAAAGACATGCTACCTCCGATGGAAGCTGAATATAACAGAAGATCAGCGAAGTAACAACTGTCAAAGATCTCGACAGTTACTTTTTACCGAGCACAAAGCCACTGCATGTGGAGCTATCCTGGTTTCTCGATCACCTGAAGAATCACACAATCTCAGCACTGAGAAAACTTTTAAAAAAGCTGTTTGCTGCAAGACACAGAAGTCGTATAGCCCTTGGATCTGTATTCAAAGTTGCATTTTCGAATTGCATTGCCTTCGGCTTGTCTTTGATCTGATCCAGAATACACCAGTGAGGGCCTATTGAAATAACTCTGCTAATTGGGAACTGCGACTGGGCATTTTGAAGCTCCCATTAGTCCCGGGCTTGCTCCGTTAAAACGGCCTTATTCACTTTGCCACTGGCAAGCAGAGGGAACTGATCAAGGCAAATGACTTCATGGGGTTGTTTGTACTTTGAAAGCCTTGTTTGCAAAAACTCTTTCATTTCATCAATGGAGATCTTCCGCTGGCTTCGAATAAAGGCGACCCCAACTTCGCCCCATTTCGCATGGGGTTTGGAAACGACTGCTGATGCTAAAACATCTGGATGGGTATTAATGGCGCGTTCAACTTCAGCTGGATAGACGTTCTCACCGCCGCTAATAAACATTTCTTTCTTTCGACCCACAATACTGAAGAAGCCATCCTCGTCGCGATAGGCCAAGTCCCCAGTCATAAAATATCCCTTATCGAGGGCTTTTTCAAAGAGATCATTCTCTTGGAAATAACCGGCACAGATGTGACGTCCCTTTAAAAGCAGTTCTCCCACTTCGTTCAGACCGGCAGATCGGCCATCTTCTGTCAAAAGTTTCACCTCAGTGTGAGGCATCGGTTGTCCAATTGTGCCAGCTTTGCGAACTGAATCTTCAGCTGAGAGCAAAAAACAATTGGGGCCGACTTCTGTAAGTCCAAAGCCTTGTTTGAATAAAAGGCCGCGATCTTGATAGGTCTTGATCAGCTCCACGGGACAAGCGGCCCCGCCCGTGACAAAAAAACGAATACTGGAAAAATCACGATCCATAAAGCTCGAATGCTCTTTCAACATTTGGAACATTGTTGGTACCGCAAAGTAAACAGAGACTTTTTCCTGCTCGAGAGTCCTCAAAGTTTTTTCAGTGTCAAATTTTTCTGCGATTAAGACGGTTCCACCCAAAGATAAGAGCGGAAGGCAAAGCACATTGTAACCACCGGTATGGAAAAAAGGACTTTCCACAAGCGTTATATCCTTAGGACTTAAACCCCAACATTCGCAGGTCATGATTTGATTTGTGAGTAGCATCTCCCCGTGGAGAAGGACGCCTTTTGGCAAACCAGATGAGCCACTCGTAAAAAGCATAAGGACCGGTGCCTCCAGTCCGCCTTCAAAGCGAATGGGCCGAGATTTTCTAAGGTCAAATTCTTCCAGATGAATGTCTTCAATTCGTAGCTGTAAATAGGGATGCTGAAAATGAGTCCCGATTTGCCACTCGCCCTGGGTGAAAAAAATCTTGGGATTCATCCGGTGCAGGTTTTCAATGACTTCCTGCGGGGCCAGTCGAAAATTGATTGGAGTAAAAATAGCGCCCACTTCCGCACAGGCCAAAAGGAGTGAGATGTGCTCCAAACTGTTTGTGGAAAGATAGGCAATTCTATCGCCTGAACGGACGTTCTTTTGCTGCAGTAACAAAGCCCACTTTTGAACTTCTTCTTGAAGCTGAAGATAAGATAACTTCTTTCCACTGGCTGAATGCTGAACAGCCGTTTTATGCGGAAATTCGCGCACAGAAAGATCTAGAAACTCAATCCAGTTTTTCATTTTTGGAAGGTTCATAAGAGGGGCTCCAAGGTTACGAACGTCTTAGAGCTCACAGACTTTTCAGATGATGCGAGCTTCCGAGAGTCTAGCATTGCAAAATATCTGTGAAGAATGATCTCAGAGATGGATGCAGGATATTCCAGTATCGAAGCATGGCCGCCGCGGATAACAACAAGGTCTGAACCGCGGGTGCGAGCTTTCATCTTTTGATGAAGTGAGATTGGAGTTAGCACGTCTTCTTCGCCAACAGCGTAAAGAACAGGAGTTACAATTTTTTCTAAATTGATGTGACCATCCAAAGAGGATTCAATCAGTCTCTCAACGACTCGAGGGTTTTCAACATTTGAGCGGGTGCGGTAAAATTCGTAAAGTTCAGGTCGTTCTGTTAGCAAGGACTCGCCCCAGATCCAAGGTGCAGCAGTGTCAAAGCGATGAAGAGCTCCACCAATTCTGTGAGCCATCAGCCAGGAGTTGATCTTAAGGCCCAGGAGTGGAGTGATTTCACTATAAGTATCGCAAGCGATAGTGCCCAAGACGCGACCGGGAAAAAGCTCGGCAAACTTTAAGGCAATGCGGCCACCTTGACTAATTCCAAGAAAATGAGCGCTAAAAATTCCAGCGCTATCTAAGAGTTCTTTCAGATCCGTCACTGCTTCATCAAAGCGATAAGGGCCAATGGGCCGAGGGCCTTCGCCTTGACCGCGTCCATCGTAAGTGAGGACTCGAAAATGCTTCGTCAGATGAGCCTTCACTTCGGACCAACTGTGTCGGCTGGCAAAGAGGCCATTGACCAAAATCATCCATGGTTTGTGCTGGTCTTCAGAATTTGCAACTTCAAAGGGAACTTCCATGTCAAATCCTTGGAGAGGGTTCGAAACCAGCAAGGCTGGATTGGACAAAACAGGGCTCGTTCCATTCAACAGAAATTGCAGACCAAGTATAGCCAATGCCCGCACTTGCTAAAACCACGTGGGCACCTGGTTTCAGAAGATTTCTTCGTTCTGCAAGGCCGAGGGAAAGGACCTGGTCGGGGGCACCGAAATGTCCATAGTCTTGAAGATAAACGGACTGCTCGGCTTTCAGTTCAATCTGCTTGAGGATTTCATCGTGAATGGATTTTTTCATATGCAGGATCCCGAGGTAGTCGATGGGCTGATGAGGTTTGCTGGCCTCGGCCGCCCCTCGAATGACAGACAGAAAATTGGGAAGTGATTTTCTTTCCAAGCGAATCCGCATGGATTCCACGTTAGGAACTTGCAAGTAAGTGTCTTCAAGTTTGACGCCATCGCGAATGCGCTGCCTGGTTCCACCTGCAGGCACAATCACATCCAAGGAGAAATCACCATCTGTAATCACACTGGATTCAAGAATGCGATTGCCATCGCCTTTTTCAAGCAGCACTGCGGAACCACCGTCGGCCAAGTTATAAAGAAAGCGAGATTTCGGATCCTTGTAGTTTACCAAGTCACCCGTTTTGTGTCCTCCGCAAAGAAGGACTCTTTTTAGCTTTGGATTTGTCTGCATCAGCGATTTGGCCATCATCAGGCCCACCACGTTTGTGGAGCACCGAGCGCCGATATCAACGGCCCAAGCATTTTTCAGGCCCAGTTGTTTTTGGACAAAAATTCCAGCGGACCAAACGATATGATCTTTATACTCCGAGCCCGTCCAGATGAGAGCATCGACAGAATCAGGATCGATTCCTTCCAAAACCTGCCGCGCCGCCTGAACGGCCATTTCGCTGGGCTGAGTCTCCAAGGGAGCACGAAACTTTCGATGAATACCCATTTTTTCAGACACGACGTTGGCTGGCAAACCGGAAGCTTCAGCAATCTGCTCCGCAGTTTCAAATTGTTTTGGCAACCAAACTGCGGATTTTTTAATTGAGATCGGCGAGAGGTTCATAGATTTTAGTCTCCTTGTCCGTGATAAATTCTTGGATGCGGAAAGCCACTTCCTTAGCTTTCTCGAGAAAGAAAAAATGATCTGAGTTTGGAATGATTTCTAGCCGTGCGTCCGGAATCAGCCCAGCTAGTCTTCGTGCATTTTCGATGGGTACAAACCGATCCTCGGCTCCGGTCAAAATAAGGCTTGGGCAATGAATATTTTGAATGGGAATTTCTGAATGCAAAAAATCATCGACCGCATATTTTTGAAGCAGCACTTGCTCCAAGTCTGCCGACTGAGAGCTACGAAGCTCGATCATGCTTTTGAAAAGTTCAGGATTTTCATTTTGTAAGGAAGGGTGAACATAGCTTTTTAGCGCCGACGCAGATCTTTTGGGCTCTGGAAAACTATAAAAAAGTTTTAAGGCCTCCACTGTGATTTCCGGAAGGGGTGCGAAACGAGAACCGCCGCTGGTAGTGCATAGCAATGCCAACTTCGAAACTCGCTTTGGGTATTTCAATGTCAAAAGTTGAGCAATCATTCCGCCCATACTGATTCCGACAACATTATATCGATCATGGCCCAAAGACTTCATCAGTGTTGCAGCGTCATCAGCAAGATCAGCCAAGGAGTATGGCCAAGGACAGCCCTGCGATTTTCCCATGCCGCGATTGTCGATTAAAACCAGAGGACTTTTTGTGGCCAGAAAAGGGGCCATCCAAGAAAAGTTATAGAGGCTGCAGGCAAAGCCTGAAATGCAAAGTGTCGGAATAGGTGCCTTTGCATCGGCCCTCTTGAAGTCGCCATGCAGCTCACAATTGAATTGCAAAGTGGGCGGCCAGGAAATGGTTGATGCTTGTTCGGTGATACCAATAGGAAGTGTAATCTGTCTTTGTTGTATTTTTGTCATCCTTGGGAAGAATGGGGCAAGAGCCCGACCAAAGTCAATTTTTTGTACGGGCGTTCAAAAAAATATTACGCTTGTACAAATTTGCGATTTTGGTCAAGATGCCGCGGATGGAACACGAGCTTCTCTCAGAACTCTTTGAATTCAAGGCGCGCAAGGGCGATTTCAAGAAACGCGAAATCATTCTTGCGACCATCGATTGCATCTCGGAGCTCGGTGTTGAACACACCACTTATGAAGCAATTGCTCAAAAAGTGAACACGCGCCGCGCCCATGTCGCTTACTATTTTAAAGATAAAAAGCAGCTGATCATTGCATGTGTCAGATACATCGTCGGCAACTATCAGCAGATGCTGCTTGAGAGTTTAAAGAATGCAAAAGGAAGTCAGGGCCTTCTGATGGGCTATTTGGAAGGACCTTTTCATTGGGCCAAAAAAAATCCTGCACAATTGAGTGTGATGCTATTGTTTTACTATTTATGTTTAGTTCGGCCCGAACTTAAAAAGCTGCATGAAAAAATTAGGGCGGGCGGTGTCGAAAGAATTCACTATATTTTAGTGAATCACATGAATATTCCGACAAAAGATGCTCAGATCATGGCTAAGATGATTCAAAATATGATTTCTGGATACATCATCGACGCAGTGACAACGACCGGACGTAACTTGGATTTAGCACTTGAAGATCTTAAAAAAGATGTGATTTATCTCATCGAAGCAAAACAAATTCCGAAAAAGGGGAGGGGATGATGAAGTTATTCATTCAAAGAATAGCGCTGATGCTGAGTGTGGTAGCTCTAGCAACAGCAGCAACAGCAACAGTACAGGCAGCGGGCGTCGAAGAAGTACAACAGTTTGGCAGCAATCCTGGCGGACTGAAAATGTACAAGTATGTGCCTAAAAATATGAAAAATCCAAAGGCCATGGTTTTAGTTCTGCATGGCTGCTTACAAAACGTCAGTGAATCCGACGATGAGCCTGGATGGATATCCTTGGCAGATCGTGGAGGCTTTGCTTTACTTTTCCCTGAGCAACAAAAGGCAAATAACGGTGCCCAGTGCTTTAATTGGTTTACGCCGGCAGATGCTCGCCGTGGCCAAGGGGAATTGGAATCGATCTCTCAGATGATTCAAAAGATGATCAAAGATGAAGGTGTTTCACCTCAGCATTTTTATCTTTCTGGCTTTTCTTCGGGTGGAGCTGTTGCAGCTGCAATGCTAGCAAATTACCCTGAAGTTTTCCAAGGTGCTGCAATATTTTCTGGTGTGCCCTATGGCTGCGCCAATGCGGTGAATGATGGCTTTCTCTGTATGAATGGCATGTACAAGAAGACTGCAAAAGAATGGGGAGACCTCGTCCGCGCAGCTGCAAAATACAACGGACCTCGCGCCAAAGTCAGCATTTGGCATGGAACTTCGGATCAGATCATTCGTCCTCTTGTGGGCGACGAGCTTGTGAAGCAGTGGACCGATGTCATGGGAACTCCAGCAACTCCGGCGCAGGAAAAGAAAACTCCGGGTCTGACTTACCAAGCTTTTGCGAGCAGCAATGGAAGCATTGCAGTTGAATACTATCAAGTTTTGGGGATGAAGCATGGTCAGCCGATTAAAACTGGATCTGGTAAAGATGCTTGTGGCAAGACCGGCCGCTATGTCTTGGATGCAAAAGTATGTGGTTCTTATGTGATGACTCGGACTTGGGGCCTTCTCACCGAAGCAGAGTAAATTCCGCAAACAAGGGCAAGTGATCTGATAATTTTGTCCAGGGTGCAAAATCGAGGACTTCCCTGTCCTCGATTTTTTTGTTTGGACTGTCTGGATGCTCATTGTCTCTTAATAGCTGTGTACTTGTTTCCTACCCAGCCAGAAATCTATTCTTGAGATACAATATTCCAGAGACTTTATAGAGCTCAATTGCCCAACAAGAATTCGAAGAACAAAAAACTTAGTGTTTGAAGCATAAATGTCTCCCTTCGATTTTGTGCATATTAGCAGGAAGGGTGACTCTTCGCTTGGTACTTCAGAAGTTCACGAGAGATACTTTTGCAGGCAAGAAACAGTCTAAGATATCTATACCAATTCGGGTTGCTGCTTGGTAGCATCGCTTAGTTAGGAAAATCCGAATTGCCAGTCAACCTTCAAATGTTGCAAGCTCGCAACAGAATCAAATGAACTGACTCGAATTGGTTCAATATGCGCCCTATTTGTCGATCTCCCACCTAAAGTTCAGTCTTGCTCCTGCCGACAAGCTAGATATGAGAAGAAAAAACTCTGCATTCGGCTCCCTATTTTTGAAGCGGCGGTTGGAATTGATTTCTCAGTTTGCATTATTCACGTTGGCTTTTCTTTTTTTGGTTTCTCCAGTGCGAGCACAGGTCAACAGTCGAAGTGCAATGACCAAGAATATGAAAAGCATCGTTTACCACGGAAAGCTGGTGGACCCGCGAGGGAAAGCAGTGAATGGTGAATACACTTTGAATTTGAAAATCCTGTCGTCGGATCCCAGCCTTTGTCTGCTTTGGTCAGAGGAGCAATCCGTAAAAGTGACAGATGGTGGATTTGCCATCGAGATTGGTTACGAAGGAAATCGTCGTCCGGGGGACAGTGGTGGGGTGGCTCAAAGCTTCACACAAGTGTTCGTCAATAATCCCTCTCTAATTCTTCCAAATGCCCAGTGTGCAGAAGGCAGTAGTTACACAGCCGGAGCTAGCGAAGATCGAATATTGAGTGCCACCTTTAAATCCTCCAAGGGCGAGTCTCAGAATATTGAACTGAGCCTCCCACTGAAAGCAGTTCCCTACGCTCTGCAGGCAGAGCAAATTGGAGGCTACGGTCTTTCTAACTTGATGAAGATTTCGGGCGAGGGAAGTAGTGTCGTTTTCTCTCCTCAAGAAACTCAATCCCTCAAGACTATGCTGGGCGATAATCTAATCTGGAATATGAGTGGTCGCCGCATCACCAATCTTGCAGATCCTGTGGCGGCGGATGATGCGGCCACAAAGGCTTGGGTAGAAAGTCAGCTTTCAACCGCTGTCATCAGCAACAGTTTAAACAATGGATCCGTTACTTTTGATAAAATTCAAAACATCAATGCAGAAAAGCTTTTGGGTCGATCCGGAACAGCTCCTGGCTCCGCGGAAGAAATCAGCCTTGGCGCAGGTCTTTCTTTGACCGGTGGAACCCTCGCGACTGTGAATAATGGCACGGTCACAAGTGTGTCCTCTGCCAATGCCTATCTTTCCGTAGCGAGCAGCACCTCAAGCCCATCTTTAACTTTGAATGTCGGCACAGCCACCAACACCTTGGCTGCGGGAGATGACTCCAGAATCACGGGCGCTCTTCAAAGAAGCGGCGGCACGATGTCTGGTGCCCTGAATATGGGTGGTCAGGATCTAACAAATACGGGTCATCTGTCATTGGCAGCTTCTAAGAACTTACAACTAGGAACCTACGCATCGGATCCGTCGACAGCAGGCTGGACTGCCGTCGATAAAGGTAAGACTTGGTTTAACACAACATCAAATCAAGTGAAGTACTGGGATGGGGCCGCAGTTCAAGCCCTCGGTGTGAGCGGCGCGGGTCTTACTTCACTCAATGGCCAATCTGGTTCGACTCAAACTTTTGCAGCTGGCACAAGCGGAACTGATTTCGGGATTTCATCAGCTGGAAATGTCCACACCTTTAATCTTCCCACGGCTTCGTCCTTGAACCGTGGACTTTTATCTTCTGCCGACTGGGCCATGTTCAATAGTAAACAGCCTGCGGGAAGTTACCTAACAAGCATCACTGGCTCGATGGTGAACACAGCCCTTGGCTATACGCCGCTTTCAGGAAGCCTTCCTTCCGGGCAAGTGCTTTTAGGTAACGGATCCAATGTTGCTGCGGCTTCTTGGCTGGGTATCGGTCAACTGAGGAATAATTTAGGCGCTGCACAGTTCCCAGCTTCTTGCTCCGCTTCCCAAACCCTCACTTGGTCTGCGGTCACCGATGTGCTGACTTGTACCAATATTGCTATTTCATCGGCCTCAGTCTCAGGGCTTGGAACCCTGGCAGACAATAACTCTGTGGATCTGTCAGGTGCAGAAGCGACGGGAACTTTAGCAGCCGGAAGATTTCCGGCACTCTCCGGAGCGATCACCACAACGGCAGGCTCACTGACAACAACCCTTGCTACAAACGCTGTGGGATCTTCGAACATCACGGATAATTCCGTGGGTAACGCTGATTTTCGGCAGGGCCTCGCCCGATCTGTGGTTGGAGTGACTGGAAATGCCACAGCGAACGTCGCGGACATTCAAGGAACTGCGAATCAAGTTCTTCGAGTAGATAGTGCAGGCACTGGTCTTGGGTTTGGTTCGATCAACCTCGCTTCTTCAGCAGCGGTCACGGGTACACTTCCGATCATCAATGGCGGAACTGGATCGACGACAGGTTCAATCACTGGCTCTGGGGCATTGACCTTTGCAGCTGGTGGCACAAATCAAAATGTCACACTGACTCCGAGTGGAACTGGAAACACGATTCTTGGTGGGAATGTCGGTATCGGAACTACGTCACCAGCAACCAAGCTCGATGTGGCTGGTGGAGTTCGCATCGGGATTGAGGGCACGGCCTGTTCGTCTTCACTTGCGGGGACTTTGCGATATAATTCAGGCAATGTGGAGTACTGTAATGGTTCTTCATGGGCTGCTTTCGGAGTCAGCGGAGCCGGGATCACGGCCTTTAACGGCTCAGCTGTTTCTTCGCAAAGTTTTGCAGTGCCAGGGACTTCAGGAACTGCTCCAGCCTGGTCCTCTGTTGCTGGGACTGGAGTTCATACTTTAAATATTCCATTGGCTGCGACAGCTGGAGTCACTGCCGGTCTATTAAGTAAAGCTCAATATGACAGTTTCGCTGCCAAGCAAGCTGCGGGAAGTTACCTCACTGCCTTGACCGGAGATATTGCAGCCACGGGCCCTGGATCAGCCGTGGCTACGATCCAGCCCAATGCCATTACCTCAACGAAGCTCAATGATGGAGCTGTTACGACAACAAAGCTTGCTGATAAGGCTGTTACCTTTGGAAAAGTTCAAGATCTTGCAACGAATAAATTACTGGGTCGAGCGACGGCTGGTTCCGGAGCTATGGAAGAGATCACCTTAGGAACGGGTCTGTCTTTTTCCGGAACCACTTTAAATGCAGCCGTATCTGGCGGCACCGTGACCAACGTGACTTCGGCAAATAGCTATTTATCTGTGTCAACTGGCACCACCACACCAAGACTTACGATCAATGTCGGCACAGCTGCCAACACCTTGGCTGCAGGTGATGATTCCAGAATCACGGGTGCTCTTCAAAGAAGTGGCGGCACGATGTCTGGCGCCCTGAATATGGGTGGTCAGGATCTAACAAATACGGGTCATCTGTCATTGGCAGCTTCTAAGAACTTACAACTAGGAACCTACGCATCGGATCCGTCGACAGCAGGCTGGACTGCCGTCGATAAAGGTAAGACATGGTTTAACACAACATCAAATCAAGTGAAGTACTGGGATGGGGCCGCAGTTCAGGCCCTCGGTGTGAGCGGCGCGGGTCTTACTTCACTCAATGGCCAATCTGGTTCGACGCAAACTTTTACCACAAGCACGACGGGAACTAATTTTACAATTTCTTCTTCCGGAAATGTTCACACCTTCAATCTACCTTCGGCATCAAGCAGCGTCCGTGGACTTTTATCTTCTGCCGACTGGGCTGCCTTCAATAGTAAACAGCCTGCGGGAAGTTATCTAACAAGCATCACTGGCTCGATGGTGAACACAGCGCTTGGCTATACGCCGCTTTCAGGAAGCCTTCCTTCTGGGCAAGTGCTTTTAGGTAATGGATCGAATGTCGCTGCGGCTTCTTGGCTGGGTATCGGTCAACTGAGGAATAACTTGGGAGCTGCACAGTTCCCAGCTTCTTGCTCCGCTTCGCAAACCCTCACTTGGTCTGCAGTCACCGATGTGCTGACTTGTACCAATATTGCTATTTCATCGGCCTCAGTCTCCGGGCTTGGAACCCTGGCAGACAATAACTCTGTGGATCTCTCAGGAGCAGAAGCGACGGGAACTTTAGCAGCGGGAAGATTTCCGGCACTCTCCGGAGCGATCACCACAACAGCAGGCTCACTGACAACAACCCTTGCTACAAACGCTGTGGGATCTTCGAACATCACGGATAATTCCGTGGGTAACGCAGATTTTAGGCAGGGCCTCGCCCGATCTGTGGTTGGAGTGACAGGAAATGCCACAGCGAACGTCGCGGACATTCAAGGAACTGCGAATCAAGTTCTTCGAGTAGATAGCGCAGGCACTGGTCTTGGGTTTGGTTCGATCAACCTCGCTTCTTCAGCAGCGGTCACGGGTACACTTCCGATCATCAATGGTGGAACTGGATCGACGACAGGTTCAATCGCTGGCTCTGGGGCATTGACCTTTGCAGCTGGTGGCGCAAATCAAAATGTCACACTGAGCCCAAGTGGAAGCGGAAACACGATTCTTGGTGGGAATGTTGGGATAGGGACTACGTCTCCCGGAACTACAATTGATATCAACGGAGCGCAGACGATGCGCGGGATGGCGGCTCCAACAGTTTCTTCATCGGGTCAAGGTCGAATTTATTTTGATTCGACTCTAAATAAATACAGAGTTTCACAGAATGGTGGAGCTTATATTGATTTAGTAGGGACGGGCAGCGGTGATTTCTTGGCGAACGGAACTGTTCCGATGACCGGGAATCTTCGATTGGGCTCAAACTACATCAGCAATGATGGAGGGAGCAATGAGGGTCTAACATTTAATACATCTGGCGCTGCAACCTTTACATCTGATGTAAACTCAATGGGAATATTAAGCACATCTCGTTTGGATAACAGCACTGGTTTTGGCTCATCCGGAATTTACAATATATCAATTCGCAATGCGAGTGCAACGGTAGGTACTTGGTCAAGCTTGATTGCAGGCGACAACTCTGGAACCGCTGTTGGAGGTTTTGGTTTTCAAACGACAAATCTCAGTACCCATACTGCCGATCTCGCTTTTTTCACCAGAAACACCGCCGGAGCTTTTGGGGAGCGGTTACGCATTGATTCTGCAGGCAATGTCGGGATTGGGACTACGAGCCCTTCGACCAAACTGCAAGTGACAGGTACGATCACCGCGACGGCTTTCTCCGGCGACGGCTCGGCATTGACTGGAGTTATCCCGGCTCCGGCGGGGTCAGATCAGCAAATCCAGTTTAACAATAGTGGGACACTCAGCGGTTCGTCGCTCAAATGGAATGACACAATGAAGTCCTTGACCATTGGTACGGTGGGAACAAATTCAAATGTGTATTCGGTAGTGGCGAGCCAGCCGGGAAATGATGCGCGCATTTCTTTGCTGAATTCAACCACTGGTACAAATCAAAACACGAACGGTCTGACCATGCGTTCGACGGGAACCAACGCAGAATTTATTCTTCGAGACGCTGGTTACATGGCCTTTCAAACCTCCGGGGCGGAAAAGATGCGCATCGACTCCACGGGGAATGTGGGGATTGGAACGACCTCACCAGCTTCGAAGCTTGTTGTAGCGGGAACTATTCATTCCACTAGTGGTGGTATAAAGTTTCCTGACGGAACTACACAGACAACTGCAGCTGCAGGTGGAGGTACTACCCCGGGAATTACTACGGTCACTTTCAACAGCTCTGGCACGTGGACGAAACCATCAGGCGCAAAGCTTGTCTCTGTGCAATGCTGGGGAGGTGGCGGAAGTGGAGGATACCCAGGTGGGTCTGCAACTGCTGGAGGTGGCGGTGGTGGATATGCATCAGCATGGTTCAGCGCCTCAATTCTTGGAGCCACGGTATCTGTGACTGTGGGAGCGGGCGGGGCCTCTCGAAGTCCAGTGGGAACGGGATATGCTGGAGGCGCCTCTTCATTTGGTACACACTTGACTGCTAACGGCGGTGCAGGGGGTGTCGCCTCTGACGTTGGAGTTGTCGGCGCAGCAGGAGGTACATCCTCAGTATCCAGTCCTGGTATGAATATCGTTCTTGAAGATGGCGCCACCTCCGCTAGCATTGTGAATCATGGTGAGTGTCTAGGAGCTGGTCCTTCCAATGATAAAAGAATGTTCGCGGGCGGAGCCGGAAATTCCGATGGTTGCTCACTCACTGGACGTGGCTCAAGTAATGGCGGAAGCGGGAGCGCAACGGGTGGTGCTGGTTCCGCACCTGGTGGTGGTGGCTCTTCTGGCAGTCCCTCTGGAGCTGGTGGTGCGGGAAGATGCATAGTCTCAACATTTACGGATCTATAGATTCCTCAACGACACAGACTTTCGTTGACCGAGCCGGGTTAATCGAGTCGCCAATTGTTGTCGTCTTCTCACCGAAGCAGAGTAAATTCCGCAAACAAGGGCAAGTGATCTGATAACTTTGTCCAGGGTGCAAAATCGAGGACTTCCCTGTCCTCGATTTTTTTTAATCCTCTTTCCTAGGATCAAAGTGTTGTTCGCCGGCAACAGCCCATATTGCCAAGGGGAACGATGAGAACTAATGAGAGCTAAACTAAGGCCAAAAAATTGTCTCACTGTCTAACAGATAGACGCAGATTGAGAGTCAGAAATAAATTGAAGCAGGTCTTTTTGGGTGGATGCGAGTTCAGCTACTATCTTTTTCATCAACAACAAGGTATAATTCGCTGGCGGTGGAGGTTTCTGATCTAAATAGCAGAGGCCGAACGAAATGACGGGGTTCGAGAGGAAATGCGTGAAATATCAAGACGTCATTCTCTATCATTTCGAATTTCGAAAGAAACGAAATGCTAAATACTCGCTCCGAGCTTTTGCTCGCGATTTAAACATTCAGGTCTCACAACTTTCACGTGTATTGGCTGGCAAGCAAGATCTCTCGGCTGCAACAGCGCGAACAGTGTGTGATGCAATCTACACAAAACGAATTGAGCGACGCGCCTTTATGGATCTCTTTCTTGCGCAGACCTCTGACAAGCTCGAGATGGATCCGGTTCGACTTCGCACAATTCAAAGTTTGCTTTTTCATGACCAAAAAACCTTTCTTGAAGCTCTTGAAAATCCGGCGCTAGAAGATTGGTTTTGCCTACCTCTTCTTGATCTATTGACCTTAGAAGAACATCCGAGCGATCCATCAGGTATAGCAGATCAGCTGGGTGTGCCTTTAAAAGATGTCTCTCGTGCCATTTCTAATTTGCAAGCAGCTGGGCTCATTTCCAAAGATTCATGCGGCCGTTTAAAGAAGTCCAATCGGCGTTTGGCGGCCGGTGATCGTGGTCCCAGCCCACAGATTCGAAACTACCATCGAAAGCTCTTGGAACGAACTTCCTGGGCAATCGATAACCTGCCTTTGGAGCAACGATTTCTTTCAGCACAAACTTTAGCTGTGTCTCAAGAGCAGCTTCCTGAGGTTCGGCGCATCGTCGGAGAATTTTTTGAACAGCTGGACGCTGTTTGTCAGGCCTCTGGAAATTCCGCTGACTCGCTTTTGCAGCTCAACCTTCAATACTTCAATCTACTTCCGGGTAGAGGGTAATTATTATGAAAGCTAAAAACTTCAAATTTGTTTTTGTCTTCATGCTTTTTCTTCTATCCACTGAAGTGTTTTCTGGTGGTGGATCTTATGTTGGCAATGGCGGAGACCATTTGCGATCTGAATTTCTTCGAACCGGAAACCAGATTCTTGAGTTTTTAAAGCAAGCTGAAGCTGGAAAAGTACTCACTCAGCTTCATGCCCTTGATCTCACTAAGCTAGAAGCCACTTTGGCTGCGGAAAAGATTCAGGTCTCGGATTCAGCTCTGATCGACAATTCCGGTTCGATAGTAGATGCACTTGGAGAGCCAGGTAATATCACACTCTCTCGAATTCCCTGGACGAGGTACTTCGCTTTGAGAACTGATGTCGCCTATTTGATTTTTCACGAAATGCTTCGGTCTGCCGGTATTGATGATGACAATTACCGAATTTCAATGGCTCTCAAGCCTTTTAAATATTTCATTTCCACTCAGGCTTCTTTTCCGGACGTCATTCAAATTGGGAAAGGAATTTCAATCAATTGTGGCGGAAAAGTTCAGGCTGTGAATTTTGATTCCGATCGAGAACTGGTGAAGTTGACATTTGAAGGCTTGGAATTTTCGACCCGCATGGAAAGTGTTCTTCGGCCAGTTGTTGGATTTGATTCATGCACCTTGAACTTTTCTTTTAAAATTGCCAAAGGAAGGCGTGCAGGGATTTCTATGCTCGATTTCAAAGGAAGTTCTCAGCTTCCAGAAGGAATGCGTGCCTTGCTAAAATCCGAGATCAAAATAAATCAACATTCAGATATTGCAAATCAAAAATTTAGTCCGAATCAGGCTGGTCAGAAGTTTAGTTCTCGCGCAATTTTTAGCCCACGCTACACCGACTGCCAAGGTGGCGATTTAGATATCCAAATCGATCTAGTCTCGTGGTTTTTTTCCACGCCTACTGTGAAAAAAAATCCATTGTTGTCAGTTTTACCGAAAATCGATTTAGATGAAGTGCAGATCTACTTTCAGTTTCACGATTGCCGGAATTGATAAATTGAAGCTTTTTCTGTCAATGAAAGTAACATTTTGAAAGAATGAGCGCGGCAAGCAGAGTTCAGTTATAATTCGCCCTGATCATTTGTCGGGGAGGATTCAATGTTTCAAAGACTACTTTTCACTTGTTTCATGCTATTTTCATTTGTAGTCAGTTCAAAAAATGCCGATGCCAATTTAGAAAAAGTAAGAGCAGCATACCTGACTGCTGGGGGCGGCGCCAAAGCCTTTGATCAGCTGACCTGTTTTTTAAGGAAAAATGGAAATTATGAATTTCGCACCAAAGCCAGTCCTGGCAATGGTCGATGTGACCGTAAGACCATCGCGCGAAAAAAGAAATGGGTTGTGTCCCTCATTGACTACACAAAGCCCTCGGATCAAAAGCGATTGTTCTTACTCGATCTAAAGAACGGCAAGGTTAAGGCTCTTCACGTTTCTCATGGTCGATTTGGAGAAACTCTGCGATCGAATCGCCAAATTCGAATGAAACCGAAGGCGAACTCAATATTAAAGGCAGTGCATTTCTCGAATGAAATGGGAAAAAATGCGAGTGTGGGAGGCTTTTACTTAACTGGTGGGGAGTACGAAGGCGCCTACGGACGATCATTGATTCTTCACGGACTTGAGAAAAATGTAAATGACAATGCCTGCGCACGAGCAGTGGTGATACACAAGAATCACATTGTGAATGATCGTGGGGCAAATATTATGAGTAGCGGTTGTCCAATGGTGTCCAATCGGCATATCGACGCAGTCATAGATACTTTGAAAAGTGGGTCTTTGATCTATATGTACTCGCCGATAGAGGCAGCTCTTTCTGCTGATAGTTGTGGTCGCAACTTGTTGTATTCACCTCGGGCGATGAAATAATATCGGCGGTAAGGCCTCTCGCTCGGCGAAGAGGCTTTGAAAGTCCGGAAGTCTTATTTGCCATTCCGGCGAAGCCCAATCGTCTGGGGAAATGGACCTAGTGATTCCATAATAGAAGGATTTATAGGTGATGGGGATATACTCATCACGCGGTTTTGTGTATCCGAGCAAAGCATCTTCGATTGCAAAAGCTGAATTGCAAGGGTGATTTTGCTCAGGTGACAGGATTGGCGAGCTTATGTCTTGAGCCATGACACCAGCAAGAAAAGTCTTGCTTCCTTCAGTAGCGACAAGGCTGCAGCGATTCAGCTTTTCCAAAGCAGGCCGGCACTTTGGAGATGAAATAGTTAAGATAGACTCTGGCACTTGCTGAAGGCCAACGACTGGAATTTGTGTCCAGGCAGCTAGAATAAGAAGCTCTCGCATTCGCACCAGTTTTTCAGTTTTGAAAGGATCTGCTGCTTGGGAAATATCAGTTTCTTCAAGGCCTTGAAAATCGAGTGCGACCTGCAGAGGGTCAAAATCGGAAAATTGAACTTCAGAAAAAGAAGTTTCGGGGACCGCGGAATTGAAGCTAGGTGAACTGAAACTGTTCTGTCCAATCTCGGCGGTGTTTGCAAGTTGGACTCCTGCTCTTTGAAGTCTTCTGAGCGCGGGAGAAATATTTGGTTCTGAGGAAAAAATGGCATCTTGAACCAGCAAGACTTCGAATCCGAGCTTCCTTAGTCCCAGCGCGGTTTGCAGGATGCAAACATCAGTTTCTGAACCAAACAGGGCAAAGCGAGTGATTCCAGAATTCAATAGTGATTGACGGAAATTCATTTGATCGGTGGCCGCGAAAGTTGTTTTTATAAACTTCTGATGATTGTCAGGAAGTACAAGATCTTTCGGGTGGGAAAAGTCATTGTCATCTGAAGCTTCGTAGGTGATAAAAAAAGGCAACTGCCGGTCCTGAGCAATTCGAAAAATTTGTTGAATGTTGGATAGCGACTTTGCTGGATTGAAGGCGATCTCAACAAAATTCTTTTGAATGTCGATCGCAATCAATCCTAAATTTTTCATTTGGTAGAGCCTAAGTCGTTAAGCATGTATGCCTCCCTTAATAATTTTACAGTTAAAACGCAAAATTAAGTTCGAGACAACTGTTTGAAGGCTAGGGTTTTAGCGCAGAAGATTTCTTCCGCAAATGCCGTCCGATAAGCTAGCTTCCTCCGGCGTGAAGGTGTAAACAAGGGCGCCCTCGCCAAGAAGCGCATGAACTTGGTTGATGCGCTCCCGCGACACCATCGGGCAGCCGCTGCTCATTCGGCGAGTGGCATTTTCAGAAACCATTCCCGACTTGTGGATCACAGTTGTCCTCTCGCAGGCGTTGTCATTAATGCCCTGTTCAAGACCATGGAGGACTCGAGATCGTCCGTAGCTTCCTTCGTATTCGTGACCCGTGAGGAAGAATCCGCCAGCGGAGGCGTTTGAACCTTTATCGTTACTGAAATGCTTCACCTGCAAAATCGAATTGCGCTTTGGCTGTTCAGAAAAGGTCGTGTTGTCTCGGTCTGTTTGGCCAAATCGACCATGACCCACATGAAGCGCATGGACTTTGCCATTGGTGAGATCAAAAATGTGCAATCTAGAATGATCTGAATTCTTTGTGAAGTTGATTACGGCGAGGGATTTGTAATTCGTAAGCTGAATAGTTTCTTTGAGGTTGCATCTCTCCACCCCCAGCGGTCCCGCCACTTGTTTAGGTCGGAATATGTCCTGTCCATGGGTCTTTAGAAAGCACCTCACTTGGCTGAGTGCTTTCAGGTCGCCACCCACTTGAGAATATTGACCCGCTAGTTTTGCAATCCCTATGTCCAAATCTGTAACTGTGGCTAAAACTGAGAGTCCTATCAGTTGCGAAAGAACGAGAAGAGTGAAAAGTCGCATTTTGTTGCTCCATCTGCCACATTTGGATTTCCTTTATTTTTGCTGGAGCAAGAAAGGTGTGCAAATGCGCAATGAAGTTTAAATAAAAACGCGACTGGCCCGTGGGCCAGGCCAAAAAAATTTGAAATATTAGGTATAAATAGTTGTGAGAATGCGAGGAGGACTATGATCGAAAGTGTGACTTAGTCGAGCGAAACACAATCAATATGATTCAGAACCTTAGATGTGAAATGCCGAAGCTCAAAGCGAACGAATTTCTTTGTTGCTGGATCGATTTTCAGTTCTAGAGCGTAGGACATGTTTTTACCTGCTTCAGCTACCTTGTGGGTTGAATAAATTGTAAAACCAGAGTCGCGGTTTTTGTGATCCAAGGCAATGGAGCCGTTCACATAAAGAATGTCTGAGGAAGGTGTTGCACTCAGTTCTTGTCCCTTCATCCAAATATTATAAACATTCTTATTGTCCGACACAGACACAAGCACGAGTGAACCATTGTATCGACTGATGACCATAGAACATTTCTTGAAGAAGTAGGCGTTTTGGTTGCTGCCATTGAAAAAAGTTGTTTCGGAAGTGTCGCCCGAACTGGCAAGTGCGCCACCAGTGAAGAGCTTGCCCCGAAAGCCGTTAGGCTTTGATTCGGCGGACTTTGGTTTCTTAAGCTGATCGTTCCAATGAATCAACTTTTGTTTTTAGATTTTGAATCAATTTCTCGACTTGGCCTTTGCCTCTG
>Ga0247843_1002840_pt1 | contig 30080 bp, 39 predicted proteins | sample LaCruzMarch2017__FD_192420 | JGI IMG/M metagenome (GOLD analysis project Ga0247843, IMG submission 192420) | Freshwater microbial communities from meromictic Lake La Cruz, Castile-La Mancha, Spain - LaCruzMarch2017_8m | ecosystem: Environmental > Aquatic > Freshwater > Lake | place: Spain... | reverse complement strand
GCGTATCCTCGACATCGTCACGCCGCGAGAGTGCCAGAACATGTTCACAGCGGCGGGGTATGATCCAGACTGGTGGGATTAGGCTCTAGCAGCCTGATCAGCGATGAGAGAATCGCTGATCATGGTCTAGCTTATTGTTTTATCGCGTGATTCACGCCTCCGGGCGTTCCGCCCTTCGGCGATCACGCTCTAAGGCCCGCGAGAACCGCGCAGCAAAGAGGGGACGAAGCGCGGCTTCGTGCCCCCCATACAGGTCCGATGGACAGTGGCCGCCCGGGGCCACCGATGCAATCAGGCCGCGTCGGCCTCGCTCGGCATCGACTCAGGGCGCGGGCCGCTATCCAGGCCCTTGGCGCTGGCGTCGCGCTCGACCAGCTCGATGATCGCCATGTCAGCCGCGTCGCCATAGCGCACGCCGGCGCGCAGCACGCGCGTGTAACCGCCGGCACGGCCCTTGTAGCGCTCGGCGATGGTGGTGAAGAGCTTGTCCACCACCTTCTCGTCGCGGATCTGCGCATAGGCCTGGCGGCGCGCATGCAGGTCGCCGCGCTTGCCGAGCGTGATGATGCGCTCGACATAGGGGCGCAGCTCCTTGGCCTTCGGCAGGGTGGTGCCGATCTGCTCGTGCTTCAGCAGGGCCGTCGCCATGCTGCGCAGCATGGCGATGCGGTGGCTGGACGTGACGCCGAGCTTTCGGCCGGAAACGCCGTGACGCATGACTAGACTCCATCGGCCCCGATCGAAGGGGCGCTCAGTTCAAACAGGGGCCCGCGCGAGCGGGCTTCAGAAAGGCTCTTCGAGCTTCTTCGCCAGATCCTCGACATTCTCCGGCGGCCAGCCGGGCACGGCGAGGCCGAGCCCGAGGCCCATCGAGGCGAGGACTTCCTTGATCTCGTTCAGCGACTTGCGCCCGAAATTCGGGGTGCGCAGCATTTCCTGTTCGGTCTTCTGCACCAGGTCGCCGATATAGACGATGTTGTCGTTCTTCAGGCAGTTGGCGCTGCGGACCGACAGTTCCAGCTCATCCACCTTGCGAAGCAGGTTGCGGTTGAACGGCAGGTCGTCGCGCATTTCCGCCTCAAAGCGGGCACGCGGCTCTTCGAAGTTGATGAAGAGCTGCAGCTGCTCCTGCAGGATGCGGGCGGCGATGCCCACCGCATCCTCGGGCGCCACGGTGCCGTCGGTCTCAACGGTCAGCACCAGCTTGTCATAGTCGGTCTTCTGGCCAACGCGCGTCGGCAACACGTTATAGGCCACGCGGCGCACCGGCGAGTAGATCGCATCGACCGGGATCAGGCCGATCGGCGCATCTTCCGGGCGGTTCTCGCTGGCCGGCACATAGCCCTTGCCGGTATCGACGATGAGTTCCATCGACAGGCGCGCGCCGTCATCGAGCGTGCAGATCACCAGGTCCGGGTTGGCGATGTCGATATCGCCGGTGGTCTGGATCTGGCCGGCAGTGACCTCGCCCGGGCCGTTGGCCACCAGCGCCAAGCGCTTCGGCCCCTCGCCCTGGTAGCGGATGGCCAGCTGCTTCACGTTCAGCACGATGTCGGTGACGTCTTCGCGCACGCCCTGCAGGCTGCTGAATTCATGCAGCACGCCGTCAATGCGGATGGCCGTCACGGCCGCGCCCTGCAGCGAGGAAAGCAGAATGCGACGCAGCGCGTTGCCGAGCGTCATGCCGAAGCCGCGTTCCAGCGGCTCGGCGACGATCGTCGCGACCCGCATCGGGTCAGCACCGAGCTCGACATCCTTCTTGGTCTCGATCAACGAGCGCCAGTTCTTCTCAATCACGGTCGATACCCCTGCCTGCCTGCGAAACGCGTCTCGTGCTGCGCCGATGGCGCCGAATTACACGCGACGCCGCTTGCGCGGGCGGCAGCCATTGTGGGGGATGGGGGTCACGTCGCGGATGGCGGTGACGTAGAAGCCAACCGCCTGCAGCGCGCGCAGCGCGGATTCACGGCCCGAACCGGGGCCGGAGACCTGGATTTCCAGCGTCTCCATGCCATGTTCGCGGGCCTTCTTGCCGGCGTCTTCGGCGGCCATCTGCGCGGCGTAGGGCGTGCTCTTGCGGCTGCCCTTGAAGCCCTGCGCGCCGGCCGACGACCAGGCAATGGAATTGCCCTGCGCGTCGGTGATGGTCACGACGGTGTTGTTGAAGCTGGCCAGCACATGCGCCACGCCGGAAGAGATGTTCTTCCGTTCCTTCTTGCGCGGGCGCTGGGCGCCGCCGCCGCGGGGTTCGCGAGCCATCTTACTTCGTCACCTTCTTCTTGCCGGCGATCGCCACCGCCTTGCCCTTGCGCGTGCGCGCATTGGTGTGCGTGCGCTGGCCGCGGACCGGCAGGCCCTTGCGGTGGCGCAGGCCGCGGTAGCAGGCCATGTCCATCAGGCGCTTCTTGTTCATCGCCTCTTCGCGACGCAGATCGCCCTCGACGCGGTATTCCCGGTCGATCAGCTCGCGGATCTTCAGGATCTCGTCATCGGAGAGCTGGTTCACACGGCGATCCTCGGCGATGCCGAGCTGACCGCAGATGACCTTCGCATTGGAAGGGCCGATTCCATAGATATAGCGGAGCGAGATCAGAACCCGCTTGTTCGCTGGGATGTTCACGCCGGCGATGCGCGCCACGGTGCTTCTCTCCTCATCGGGGCGGTTGCCCCATCTCGCTCGGCGGGGCGAAGCCCCGCTCCTGATCTTCCGGCGGGCCTTTCGGGCCCATCGAAACGGTTTACGTCAAGCCAAACAATCGCGCGGCCCGGGGAACCCCCGCGCCGTAGGGCGGGCGGCATACAGCGGGCCGGGCATAGGAGTCAAGCGGCGTTCAACCCGCCGCCAGAATGGCGCCAATCTGGCGAGCAACCTCGTCCATCTCGGCCATGCCATCCACCTGCTTCAGCTTCCCCTGCGCGGCATAGTGGGGCAGCAGCGGGGCTGTCTGGCGGTGGTAGCTGTCGAGCCGCGCCGCAACCGTCTCCGCCTTGTCGTCAGCACGACGCACGAATTCGGTATTGCCGCATGCGTCGCAGACGCCCTCGACCTTCGGTCGCTTGAATCGATCATGATAGCCTTCGCCGCACTTGCCGCAGGTGAAGCGGCCCGCGATGCGCTCGACCAGCGCGGCATCATCGACCACCAGTTCGATCACATGGTCGAGCGGCATGGCGGTTTCCACCAGCATGGCGTCCAGCGACTGCGCCTGCGGCGTGGTGCGCGGGAAGCCATCCAGGATCCAGCCCTTCGCCGCATCCGGCTGTGCCACGCGCTTCTTCAGCATGGCGGTGATGATGGCGTCCGGAACCAAGCCGCCACTCTCCATGATCGCCTTGGCTTCCTGGCCGATGGGCGATCCGGAGCGGACTTCGGCCCGCAGCATGTCGCCGGTCGAGATCTGGGCGATGCCGAACTTCTCTTCCAGCCGCTTGGCCTGGGTTCCCTTGCCTGCGCCGGGCGGCCCCAGAAGAATCAGCCTCATCGTCCGCGTCCCCCTGGTTGCGTGCCGCGGCCACCCAGCCGCGCCTTCTTGATCAGCCCCTCATACTGGTGGGCAAACAGGTGCGACTGCACCTGCGCCACCGTATCCATGGTGACCGACACGATGATCAGCAGCGAGGTTCCACCGAAGTAAAAGGGAACGCTGTACTGGCTGATCAGGATTTCCGGAATAAGGCAGATCGTCGCCATGTAGATGGCGCCGACCACGGTCAGCCGGGTCAGGATGCGGTCGAAATACTCGGCCGTCGGCTGCCCGGGGCGAATGCCCGGCACGAAGCCGCCCTGCTTGCGCAGATTATCCGCCGTCTCCGCAGGGTTGAACACGATCGCAGTGTAGAAGAAGGCGAAGAACACGATCATCGCGACGTAGAGCGCCATGTACAAAGGCTGGCCGTGCGCCAGCAGATTGGCGGCGGAGGTGAGCCAGCTCTCCTCCGCGCGATCCGTCTGGAAAGCCGCGAAGGTGGCGGGCAGCAGCAGCAGGCTGCTGGCGAAGATCGGCGGCATCACGCCGGCCGTGTTCAACTTCAAGGGCAGGTGGCTGCTCTGCCCATCCACCAGCCGGTTGCCCACCTGGCGCTTCGGGTATTGCACCGGCACGCGGCGCTGCGCGCGCTCGACGAACACCACCACCACGATGATGGCGGCGGCGGCCAGCAGGAAGCCGATGATGAAGAAGGTCGAGAGCGCGCCCGTCCGACCGAGTTCCAAGGTGGATGCCAGCGCCGAGGGCAGGTTCGCCACGATGCCCGCGAAGATGATCAGGCTGATGCCGTTGCCCACGCCGCGGGCGGTGATCTGCTCGCCCAGCCACATCAGGAACATGGTGCCGCCGACCAGGGTGATCACGCAGGTCAGGCGGAAGAACCAGCCCGGATCGCCCACCGCCGCGCCGAAGCTGCCGCGCATCGACTCGAGGCCGATCGCGATGCCATAGGCCTGGAAGACCGCGATGAAGACGGTGAGGTAGCGGGTATACTGGTTCAGCTTCTTCCGCCCGCTCTCGCCTTCCTTCTTCAAGGTTTCCCAGGATGGGATGGCGGCGGTCATCAGCTGCACGATGATGCTGGCCGAGATGTAGGGCATGATGTTCAGCGCGAACACCGTCATGCGGCCGAGCGCGCCGCCGGTGAACATGTCGAACATCCCGAGGATGCCGCCGCCCATCTGGTCCAGGATTTCGGCCATGACCGTGGCGTCGACGCCCGGCACAGGCACATAGCTGCCGATTCGGTAGACGATCAGGGCGCCCAACGTGAACCAGATGCGTGCCTGCAGCTCCTTGGCCTTGGCAAGCACGCCGAAGTTCATGTTCGCGGCAAGCTGTTCGGCGGCGGACGCCATCCGGCTCTCTCCCTATGGCAACGGCGCCCAGGCGATCCCGGGCGCCGTACCTGATACTAGCACAGCTTCGCGGCGTGCACCCCGGGGGGACACACGCCGCAGACCGGGATCAGCCCCCAGCGGCCTCAACGGCCAGCGTCAGGGTCAGCGTGCCACCCGCCGCGACAATCGCCGCCGCCGCCGCCGCCGAAGCGCCCGCGACGGTCAGCGTCACGGCCCGGGTGATCTCACCCTTGGCCAGCAGGCGGACGCCATCATACTTGCCCGAGGCGCGCACGACGCCGGCGGCGCGCAGCATCGCCTCGTCGATCATGCCCTCGGCCGGCAGGCGGCCTTCGGCGATCGCACGCTCCAGCGTGGCGAGGTTGAGCGGCGCATATTCCTTACGGAACGGGTTGACGAAGCCGCGCTTCGGCAGCCGGCGATAGATCGGCAGCTGGCCACCCTCGAAGCCGTTCAGCGACACGCCCGTGCGCGCCTTCTGGCCCTTCACGCCGCGGCCGGACGTCTTGCCCTTGCCGGACCCGATGCCGCGACCGATGCGCTTGAACTTCGGCCGCGCACCGTCATTGTCCTTGATTTCATTCAGCTTCATGGCTTTTCTCCAACCGCGCCGCGCGCGCCGCCAGCCTTTCGGCCGGGCGGCGACCGGGTGGTTATCCCTCCACCTTCACCAGGTGGGCGACCTTGCGGATCATCCCACGGACGGCGGGCGTATCTTCCAACACGCTCTCGCGGCGGATCTTGTTCAGGCCGAGGCCCACCAGCGTCTCGCGCTGGCCAGGCTTGCGGCCGATCGGCGAGGCGGTCTGCACCACCTTCACGGTCTTCTTCGCGTCAGACATTGGCGGCCTCCTGGGCCGGTTCGGCATCCTTGCGCGGGGGCAGCAGGTCCGTCACCTTCTTGCCGCGACGCGCCGCAACGGCGCGCGGGCTGGTGCAACGGCCGAGCGCCGCGAAGGTCGCCTTGACCATGTTGTGGGGGTTCGTGGTGCCCGTGCACTTGGCCACCACATCGCCCATGCCCAGCGTCTCGAACACGGCGCGCATCGGACCGCCGGCAATGATGCCGGTGCCCGCCGGCGCGGCGCGCAGGATCACGCGACCAGCGCCAAACTCGCCGATCTGGTCATGGTGCAGCGTGCGGCCTTCCTTCATCGGCACCCGGATCATGCCACGCTTGGCACGCTCCGTCGCCTTGCGGATTGCCTCCGGCACCTCGCGGGCCTTGCCCGCACCCCAACCGACGCGACCCTTCTGGTCGCCGACGACGACCAGCGCGGCGAAGCTGAAGCGACGACCGCCCTTCACCACCTTCGCCACGCGGTTGATGGTGACCAGCTTGTCCTTCAGCTCATCGCCATCCTGCCGGTCCTGGCGATTCTCATTGCTGCGCTCACGACCACGGCCACGACGGCGATCACCGCCCTCGCCACCTTCGCCGCCGCCGCCGCTCCTGGGTTCCCGTGCCATACCAGATCCTCTCAGAACGACAGGCCACCCTCGCGGGCAGCCTCCGCGAGCGCCTTGACGCGGCCATGATAGATGTAGGGCCCGCGGTCGAACACGACTTCAGTGACCCCGGCGGCGAGCGCCCGCTCGGCCACCAACTTGCCCACCGCCGTCGCCGCATCCTTGTCGGCGCCGGTCTTGAGGCCTTCGCGCATCGGCTTTTCGAGCGAGGAGGCGGCGGCCAGCGTGCGGCCCGCCTTGTCGTCGATCACCTGCGCATAGATGTGCTTGCCGGAGCGGAACACCGACAGGCGCGGACGCCCGCCAGACTTCTGCCGGAGCTGGTAGCGAAGCCGCGAACGGCGACGCGCGATGAGTGCGAGCTTGTCGGACATTACTTCTTCTTGCCCTCCTTCCGGAGGATCTGCTCATCGGTGTAGCGAACGCCCTTGCCCTTATAGGGCTCCGGCCCGCGATAGGCGCGGATTTCCGCGGCCACTTGGCCCACCTTGCGCTTGTCCGCGCCCTCCACCTTGATGGAAGTCGGCTTCTCGCAGGTGATCTTGATGCCGTCCGGGATCGCATACCGGATGTCGTGGCTGTGGCCGAGGTTCAGCACCAGCTCCTTGCCCTGCACCGCGGCCTTGTAGCCGGTGCCGGTGATCTCCATCGAGCGGGTGAAGCCGGTGGAAACCCCCTGAACCATGCTCTGGATCAGGCTGCGGGTGGTGCCCCACATGGTGCGCGACCGCCGATCCTCGCCGCGGGGGGAAACGGCCACGCGGCCAGCCTCCACCACCACGTCCACCTCCTCGGTGAGCGAGAGCGACAATTCGCCATTCTTGCCCTTGGCCACGACGGTCCGACCCATGAGCGCCACCTGGACGCCTGCGGGAACCGTAACGGGATATTTGCCGACGCGAGACATGATCGCTGACTCCGTCAGAACACGCGGCAGAGGACTTCACCGCCAACATTGGCGGTGCGGGCCTCATTGTCGCTCATCACGCCCTTCGGCGTGGACAGGATCGAGATGCCAAGGCCGGAGTAGAACTTCGGCAGCTCGGCAATCTTCGAGTAGACGCGCCGGCCAGGGCGGGAGACGCGGGTGATCTCCTTGATGGCCGGTTCGCCCTCACTGTACTTGAGCTCGATATGGATCAGGGCCACGCCCGGGCGAACCTGCTCGGTGTTGAAGCCGCGAATGTAACCTTCGCGCTTCAGCACATCGAGAACATTCTCGCGCAGGCGGGACGCCGGCGACGCGCAGCGGCTCTGCCGGGCGCGTTGGGCGTTGCGGATGCGGGTGAGCAGGTCACCCAGCGGATCGGACAGCGACATGTGCGCGGCCCCCCTTACCAGCTCGCCTTTACCACGCCCGGGATCTGGCCATTATTGGCCAGGTCACGGAACTGGTTCCGGCACAGCTTAAACTTGCGATAATTGCCGCGCGGGCGGCCCGTGAGCTCACAACGCAGACGCACGCGATTCTCGGCGCCGTTGCGCGGCAGCTGCGCGAGCTTCAGCGTCGCTTCGAAGCGGTCTTCGATCGGCAGCTCGCGGTTCATCACCACGGCCTTGAGCGCGCCACGCTTCGCACGATGCAGCTTCGAAAGCTGCTCCCGCCGCTTGTTCTTCTCGACAGACGAGGTCTTGGCCATGCCGTCAATTATCTCCCGGAACCTGCCGGCCACCCTCGGGCGCCGGCGGTTTTCCAAAAATTCAGTTGGCGAAAGGAAGTTCGAAGGCCTTGAGCAGTGCCTTCGCTTCCTTATCGGTCTTGGCGGTCGTCACGAACTGGATGTCCATGCCGCGCACCGTGTCCACCCGGTCATAGTTGATTTCCGGGAAGACGATCTGTTCCTTCATGCCCATGGCATAGTTGCCACGCCCATCGAAGCCGCGATTGCCCGGGATACCCCGGAAATCGCGCACTCGCGGCAGGGCGATGGTGACCAGCCGGTCGAGGAATTCATACATCCGCGCCTTGCGGAGCGTGACCTTGCAGCCGATCGCCTGGCCTTCGCGGATCTTGAAGCCCGCGATCGCCTTGCGCGCCTTGGTCTTCACCGGCTTCTGGCCAGAAATCGCCATCAGGTCGCCTACCGCCGCATCGAGCTTCTTCTGGTCGCCCGCCGCTTCACCGACACCCATGTTGATGACGATCTTCTCCAGCTTCGGAACCTCCATAGGGTTCTTGTAGCCGAATTCCGCCACCAGGCGCGCACGCACCACATCATCATAGAAGCGACGCAGGCGCGGCAGCTCGGCTGGCGAGGCAACCGCCGGGCCGGCCTTGGCGACCGCAGAGATCGCAACCAGGCTGGCGCCACGCTGCTCGGCACCCTTGGCGCCGCCACCGGCCGGCGCCGGCTTCTTCGCTGCGGGCTTGGCGGCCGCCTTGCCGCCCTTCTTCGAATCGCTCATCGGTCAATCACCTCGCCCGAGGGACGCGCCACGCGCACCTTCCGGCCATCTTCCAGAACGCTGAAGCCGACGCGGGTCGGCTTGTCGCTCTTCGGGTCGAGCAGCGCCAGGTTGGAAAGGTTGATCGGCCCTTCCTTCTCGGTGATGCCGCCGGGACGGCCCATGCCCTGCGGCTTCTCATGCCGCTTGACCATGTTCACGCCCTGCACGAAGGCGCGGTTTTCCTCGGGCAGCACGCGAATGACTTCGCCCCGCTTGCCCTTGTCGCGACCGGCGAGAACCTCGACCTTGTCGCCCTTGCGGATCTTCGCGGCCATGGCCTTACAGGACCTCCGGCGCCAGCGAGATGATCTTCATGAACTTCTTCCCACGCAGCTCGCGCACAACCGGCCCGAAGATGCGGGTGCCGATCGGCTCGCCCTGCTTGTTGATCAGCACGGCGGCATTGTTGTCGAAGCGGATCGCGGTGCCGTCGATCCGGCGCACGGGATAAGCCGTGCGCACGATGACGGCGCGATGCACTTCACCCTTCTTCACCTTGGCACGCGGGATCGCTTCCTTGACGGAAACCACGATCACGTCGCCCACCGACGCAGTCCGGCGCTTCGACCCGCCCAGCACCTTGATGCACTGAACGCGGCGCGCGCCGGAATTGTCGGCGACGTCGAGATTGCTTTCGACCTGGATCATTTTCTGTCCCCGGTCCTCACGCTGCGGTCACAGGCGCGGCAGCGCCCGAGGCGTCGGCAGGTGCGGCGATCACGGGGGCATCGAAGCCCTCGGGCCGCGCAACCTCGGCGCCGTTGCGCACGACAACCAGCCAGCTCTTGCGCTTGCTGATCGGGCGGCATTCCTCGATGGAGACGAGGTCGCCGGCCTTGCACAGATTGGCTTCGTCGTGGGCGGCATAGCGCTTCGACTGGCGGATGAACTTCTTGTACAGCGGATGCATGATGCGACGCTCGACAAGGACGGTGATCGTCTTGTCCATCTTGTCGCTGACCACACGGCCGGTGAGGACGCGCCTCGGCATCGTCCCGAACTCCTTACTTCGCGACCGAGCGGGTTCGCTCGGTCATGATGGTCTTCACCCGCGCGATGTCGCGCCGCACCTGCTTGATGCGGCTCACCGCCTCGAGCTGCCCGGTCGCCCGCTGGAAGCGCAGGTTGAACTGCTCCTTCCTGAGGTCCACCAGCATCTCCTGCAGCTGATCGGCGGACTTGGTCCGCACGTCAGCAATCTTCGTCTCCGCCATCTCAGGCCTCCGGCGCCGCGCCAAGGCGCGTCACGATCTTCGTCTTGATCGGCAGCTTCGCGGCGCCGAGTTCCAGCGCTTCACGCGCCACGTCACCAGGCACGCCGTCCAGCTCGAACATGATGCGGCCCGGCTTCACCCGGCACACCCAATATTCCGGCGCGCCCTTGCCCGAGCCCATGCGAACCTCGGCCGGCTTGGTCGAGACCGGCACATCCGGGAAGATGCGAATCCACACCCGCCCCTGGCGCTTCATGGCGCGCGTGATCGCGCGGCGCGCCGCCTCGATCTGGCGTGCCGTCACCCGCTCGGGCTCCAGCGCCTTCAGGCCGAAGCCGCCGAAGTTCAGGGTGAAGCCACCCTTGGCGACACCCTTGATGCGGCCCTTATGGGCCTTCCGATAAATTGTGCGCTTTGGCTGCAGCATCTTACATCATCCTCAGCGCTGCGGCGCCTGCTCGGCGGCGCGCTTATCCTGCGCCATCGGGTCATGGGCCAGGATCTCACCCTTGAAGATCCAGACCTTCACGCCGCAGGTGCCAAAAGTGGTCTTCGCCGTCGCCACGCCGAAATCAATGTCGGCGCGCAGCGTGTGCAGCGGCACGCGGCCTTCGCGGTACCATTCCATTCGCGCGATCTCAGCCCCGCCCAGACGGCCGGAGCAGTTGATGCGGATGCCGCCGGCACCGAGACGCATGGCGGACTGCACGGCACGCTTCATCGCGCGGCGGAACGCCACGCGGCGCTCCAGCTGCTGCGCAATGCTCTCGGCGACCAGCGTGCTGTCGATTTCCGGCTTGCGGATTTCGACGATGTTCAGGGACACCTCGCCCCCGGCCATCTTCGCGAGATCCTTGCGCAGATTCTCGATATCCGCGCCCTTCTTGCCGATCACGACGCCCGGACGGGCGGCATGGATCGTCACGCGCGGCTTCTTGGCCGGACGCTCGATCACCACGCGCGACACGCCGGCGCCCTTCAGCCGCTCACGCAGCGTCTTGCGCAGCTTCAGATCCTCATGGAGCATCTTGGCGTAGTCGTCGGACGCGAACCAACGGCTATCCCAGGTCCGGTTGATGCCGAGACGAAGGCCGATCGGATTTACTTTATGACCCATGTTACGCGGCCTCCTGCTGTGCCGGCGCCTGCTTTTCCGCGACCACGATACGCAGATGGCTGAACCACTTCTCGACGCTGGCCGACTTGCCACGGCCGCGTGCATGGAACCGCTTCATCACCACGGCGCGGCCCACCTCGGCGGTCTTCACCACCAGGCGATCCACATCCAACGAATGGTTGTTCTCGGCGTTCGCGATCGCGCTTTCCAGCGTCTTGCGGACGGTCTGGGCAATGCGGCGCTTGCTGAAGGTCAGCGTCGCCACCGCATCCTGCGCGGTACGCCCGCGGATCAGCCCAGCCACCAGGTTCAGCTTGCGCGGGCTGATGCGGATGTTCCGCGCCACCGCCTGGGCTTCGGTCTCGGCGAGCATGCGCTCATGCTTCGGCTTGCTCATATCAGCCCCGCTTTGCCTTCTTGTCGGCCGAGTGGCCGTTGAAGGTGCGCGTCGGCGAGAATTCGCCGAACTTATGGCCCACCATGTTCTCGCTCACCTGCACCGGCAGGAACTTCTTGCCGTTGTAGACCCCGAAGGTGAGGCCCACGAACTGCGGCAGGATGGTACTGCGACGAGACCAGATCTTGATGATCTCGTTCCGCCCCGAATTGCGGGCCGCATCGGCCTTGTTGAGCAGGTAGCCGTCCACGAACGGCCCCTTCCAGACGCTGCGCGACATGATCGATCAGCCCTTCGTCGCGTTGCGGCGACGGACAATAAGCCGGTCGGTCCGCTTGTTGTTACGGGTCTTGGCACCCTTGGTCGGCTTGCCCCACGGCGTGACCGGATGACGGCCGCCCGAGGTCCGGCCTTCACCACCGCCATGCGGGTGATCGACCGGGTTCATCACGACGCCGCGATTGTGCGGACGGAAGCCCATCCACCGCTTGCGGCCCGCCTTGCCGAGTTCCTGGTTGCTATTGTCGGGGTTCGACACCGCGCCGATCGAGGCAATGCACTCAGCCCGAACCAGCCGCAGCTCGCCCGACATCAGCTTCACCTGGGCATAGCCGGCATCCTTGCCGACCAGCTGGCAATAGGTGCCGGCCGAGCGCGCCACCTTGGCACCCGCACCCGGCTTCATCTCCACGCAATGCACGATCGTGCCCACCGGGATGGACCCCAGCGGCATGGCATTGCCCGGCTTGATGTCCGCGCGCTCACCGGCCACGACCGTGTCGCCCGCCTTCAGGCGCTGCGGCGCGATGATGTAGGACAGCTCGCCATCCTGATACTTCAGCAGCGCAATCCAGGCGGTGCGGTTCGGGTCGTATTCCAGCCGCTCGACCACGGCCGGCACGTCGAACTTGCGGCGCTTGAAATCCACCACGCGGTAGGATTGCTTGTGCCCACCGCCGCGGAAGCGCGAGGTGATGCGGCCATGGTTGTTGCGCCCGCCGGTCTGCGAGAGACCTTCGGTGAGACCCTTGACGGGCTTCCCCTTCCACAGATCCGACCGGTCCACCAGGACCGTCGCGCGCAGCGACGGGGTGACCGGGTTGAAGTTCTTCAGTGCCATGTCACGCAAGCCCCGTCGTGAGGTCGATCGTCTGACCGGCCTGCAGCTTCACGATCGCCTTCTTGAAGTCCGAACGCTGACCTGCGCGGCCGCGGAAGCGCTTGGTCTTGCCCTTGCCGACCAGCGTGTTCACCGCTTCGACCTTGACGCCGAACAGATGTTCCACCGCCGCCTTGATCTCGGGCTTCGTCGCATCCAGCGTCACCTTGAAGGTGACCTGGCCGGCCTCGTTCAGGCGCGTCGCCTTTTCGGTCACGACCGGCGCCAGGATCACCTGGTACATCCGCTCGGCCGAGAGGATCGCGCTGGGCGCGGTTGCCGAGGTCTCGCTCATGCGCCAGCCCCTTCGCTTGCATCGCTGGAGAGACGCGCCACCAGCGCATCCACGCCGGCACGCGTCACCACCAGCACATCATGGTTCAGGATGTCATAGACATTCGCGCCGATGGTCGGCAGCACCTGAACCTTCGGGATGTTGCGGATCACCCGCACGAAGCCCTCATTCACCGAAGCGTCCACCACCAGGGCGCTGCTCCAGCCCAGCTTGCGCAGCTGCGCCGCGACCACGCCGGTCTTCGCATCGACCGGGGCCGCCGCATGATCGAGCACCACCAGCTTGCCGGCCTTCGCCTTCGCCGACAGCGCGCTGATCAGGCCGAGCCGCCGAACCTTCTTGTTCAGGCTGTAGCCATGGTCACGCACCACCGGCCCGTGCACCACGCCACCCTTGCGGTACTGCGGTGCGCGCAGCGAACCCTGCCGGGCGTTACCCGTGCCCTTCTGGCGATAGGGCTTCTTCGTGGTCCCCGAGACCTCGCCCATGCCCTTCGCCTTATGCGTGCCGGCACGGCGCTTGGCGAGTTGCCAATGCACCACGCGCGCCATGATGTCGGCGCGCGGCTCGGCGCCGAAGAACGCCTCCGGCAGCTCAATCTCGCCCGCCGGCACATTGTCCAGCGTCACAACAGGGAAATTCGTCATGGTCCCTTACCCCTGCACGCCGGCCGGGAAGGGCGCGGCATCGGGCCGCGCGCTCTTCACCGCGTCGCGCACCAGCACATAGCCGCCCTTCGAACCCGGGATGGCGCCCTTGATCAGCAGCAGGCCGCGCGCCGTATCATGGCCCGCAATCTCCAGGTTCTGCGTGGTCACGCGCTCAACGCCAAAGTGGCCGGCCATCTTCTTGTTCTTGAAGGTCTTACCCGGATCCTGGCGGTTGCCCGTGGAGCCGTGCGAGCGGTGGCTGACCGACACGCCGTGCGACGCTTCGAGACCCGAGAAGTTCCAGCGCTTCATGACGCCGGCGAAGCCCTTGCCCTGGGTCACGCCGGTCACATCGACCTTCTGACCCTTGACGAAATGCTCGCCGGTCAGCGCTGCACCCGGCGCCACCAGCGCATCGGCACCGACGCGGAATTCGACCAGGCGACGCGGCGCTTCAACGCCAGCCTTCGCGAAGTGGCCCTTCTGCGGCTTGCTCACATTCTTGGGCTTCTCGCGCCCGATGCCGACCTGGACGGCGGTGTAGCCATCCTTCTCGGCCGTACGATTGGAGACCACCCGCACCTCATCGAGGTGCAGGACGGTCACCGGCACGGTGGTGCCATCCTCATTGAAGATGCGGGTCATGCCGAGCTTGCGGGCAATGAGCCCGGTGCGTCCCGTTCCCTGGCGGCCGACGATGGCCATGATACCAACTCCCTCGCGCCGCTCAGATCTTGATCTCGACGTCCACGCCCGCGGCGAGGTCGAGCTTCATAAGCGCGTCCACGGTCTGCGGGGTGGGGTCGACGATGTCGAGCAGGCGACGATGCGTGCGGATCTCAAACTGTTCGCGCGACTTCTTATCGACGTGCGGCGAACGGTTCACGGTAAAGCGCTCAATCTGCGTGGGCAGCGGAATCGGCCCCCGCACGCGCGCGCCCGTCCGCTTCGCGGTGTTCACGATCTCCCGCGTGCTGCCATCGAGCACACGGTGATCGAACGCCTTGAGGCGGATGCGGATGTTCTGGCTGTCCATGACCGGTACGCCTATGTCCTTCGCAGCCTGTTACTTGACGATCTTGGCGACGACGCCGGCGCCGACCGTGCGGCCACCTTCGCGGATCGCGAAGCGCAGCCCTTCATCCATGGCGATCGGCGCGATCAGCTCGACATCCATCGAGACATTGTCGCCCGGCATCACCATCTCCACCCCCTCGGGCAGCTTCACGATCCCGGTCACATCCGTGGTCCGGAAATAAAACTGCGGGCGGTAGTTGGTGAAGAACGGCGTGTGCCGGCCGCCCTCCTCCTTCGTCAGAATATACGCCTCGGCCAGGAAGTTCGTGTGCGGCGTGATCGAGCCGGGCTTCGCCAGCACCTGGCCGCGCTCCACATCCTCGCGCTTCGTGCCGCGCAGCAGCGCCCCGATATTGTCCCCCGCCTGCCCGCTGTCCAGCAGCTTGCGGAACATCTCGACGCCCGTCACCGTCGTCTTCACCGTGGCCTTCAGCCCGATGATCTCGACTTCCTCGCCAACCTTCACGATCCCGCGCTCAACGCGGCCCGTCACCACCGTGCCACGGCCGGAAATCGAGAACACATCCTCGATCGGCATCAGGAACGGCATGTCCACCGGACGCTCAGGCTGCGGAATATACGCATCCACCGCCGCCATCAGCTCAAGGATCGCCTTCTCGCCAATCTCAGGCTGCTTGTCGTCCAGCGCGCACACCGCCGAGCCCTTGATCACCGGAATATCGTCGCCCGGGAACTTGTAGGAGGAAAGCAGCTCGCGCACCTCCATCTCCACAAGCTCCACCAGGTCCGGGTCGGCAAGGTCCATCTTGTTCAGGAACACCACCAGCGCCGGCACGCCAACCTGCCGCGCCAGCAGAATATGCTCGCGCGTCTGCGGCATCGGGCCGTCGGCCGCGGAAACCACAAGGATCGCGCCATCCATCTGCGCCGCACCGGTGATCATGTTCTTCACATAGTCGGCGTGCCCAGGGCAGTCGACATGCGCATAGTGCCGGTTCACCGTCTCATACTCGACATGCGCCGTGGAGATCGTGATCCCGCGCGCCTTCTCCTCCGGCGCCTTGTCAATCTGGTCATACGCCGTGAACGTCGCACCACCGGTCTTCGCAAGAACCTTGGTGATCGCCGCCGTCAGCGACGTCTTGCCATGGTCCACATGCCCGATCGTGCCGATGTTGCAATGCGGCTTGTTGCGCTCGAATTTCGCCTTGGCCATTGGGTCAGGTCCTCAGGATCGGGAGCAGATTGCGTTTCGCGCTTGCGCGCAGGTTACCAGCGGTAATGGCTGAAGGCCTTGTTCGCCTCCGCCATCCGGTGCGTGTCTTCGCGCTTCTTGACGGCCGAGCCACGGTTGTTCGCCGCGTCCATCAGCTCCGCCGAGAGGCGATCTTCCATCGTGTGCTCGCCGCGCTTGCGCGCGCTGTCGATCAGCCAACGGATCGCAAGCGCCTGACGACGCTCCGGCCGCACTTCCACCGGCACCTGGTAGGTCGCGCCACCGACACGGCGGCTGCGGACCTCGACGGCCGGCTTCACATTATCCATCGCCTCATGGAACAGCCGCAGCGGATCGCTGTTCGGCCCGCCCCGGCGCTTCAGAGTATCGAGTGCGGCATAGACGATCGTCTCGGCCGTGCTCTTCTTCCCGTCATACATCAGCACATTCATGAAGCGGCTGAGGACCAGGTCCCCGAACTTCGGGTCCGGCAGGACCTCACGCTTTTCGGCGCTATGGCGGCGCGACATGGTCTATTCCCTCACTTCGGCCGCTTGGCGCCGTACAGCGAACGCCGCTTGCGCCGCTTCGGCAGGCCCTGCGTATCCAGGACGCCACGCAGGATGTGGTAGCGCACGCCGGGAAGGTCCTTCACGCGGCCACCGCGGATCAGCACCACCGAGTGCTCCTGAAGGTTGTGGCCTTCACCGGGGATGTAGCTCACCACCTCGTAGCCATTGGTCAGACGCACCTTGGCCACCTTACGAAGCGCCGAGTTCGGCTTCTTCGGCGTGGTCGTGTAGACGCGCGTGCAGACGCCCCGCTTCTGCGGGCTGCCCTGCAGGGCCGGAACCTTGTTCCGCTTCGCGTTCGGCTCACGCCCTTGAGCGATGAGCTGGTTGATCGTCGGCATGACGCCCCTTTGCAAGTCCCGTCTTCCGCCAGCTTCGCAAAGCACATCTGCCCGCCCAGAGCGCAAAGGAGCGCTCGAGGCAGGCAACTGTCCTAACCACCGGTCTCGGCGCCCCGAAGGGTGCGGTGCCGGCAGCGCAAAACTGTTGGACCACAACAGCCTGATGACACGAGCGACTGGGCTCGCATCGACCAGGGGCGCGCTGATTACTCGCCCCCCCGGGCAGAGTCAAGCGCGCAAGCACGGCGCGCCGCACGGCGGGGGCGAAAATGCCCCTCCCCGCCCTTTTCGCCTTACTCGGTCGGCGTCGAGGTCGCCGCGGTGGGGATCCGACCGCGGTCGCGCTGCGCCGCGACGGCCCGCAGGCGGTTCATCACACTGCCCGTGCCCGCCGGGATAAGGCGGCCCACGATCACGTTTTCCTTGAGCCCCGCCAGCGTATCCACCTTGCCGGCCGTGGCCGCCTCGGTGAGCACCCTTGTGGTCTCCTGGAAGGAGGCCGCCGAGATGAAGGAGGTGGTCTGCAGCGACGCCTTGGTGATGCCCTGCAGCACCGGCTCCGCCCGCGCAGGACGCTCCTTCAGGCTGAGGCGCTTCTCGTTCTCGATCTCGAACTCGATGCGCTCCACCGTCTCGCCCACCAGGTATGTCGTGTCGCCCGGATCGAGGATCTCAACCTTCTGCAGCATCTGGCGAACGATCACCTCGATGTGCTTGTCGTTGATCTTCACGCCCTGCAGGCGATAGACCTCCTGGATCTCGTTCACCAGGTAGTTGGCCAGCGCCTCCACCCCCAGCACGCGCAGGATGTCGTGCGGCACGCGCGGCCCGTCGACCAGCGGGTCGCCGGCCTTCACATAGTCGCCTTCCTGCACGCTCACATGCTTGCCCTTGGGCACCAGATATTCGCGCGGCGTCGGCGGATCATCCGAGTCGGGCGCCTGCTCGGGCACCACCAGGATGCGGCGCTTTGCCTTATAGTCCTTGCCGAACTCAACGCGCCCATCGACATCGGCGATGATCGCCGCATCCTTCGGGCGCCGCGCCTCGAACAGCTCCGCCACGCGCGGCAGACCGCCCGTGATGTCGCGCGTCTTGGACGATTCGCGCGGCATGCGCGCGATGACGTCGCCGGCATTCACATCGCGCCCATTCTCGATCGACAGGATCGAGCCGGGGGGCAGGAAGGTGATGGCCTCGGCACCATTGTCGCGGCGCACCACATTGCCGGCCACGTCGCGCAGGATCAGGCGCGGCCGCAGGTCCGCACCGCGCCCAACCTGCTTGTACTCGACCACCTCCTTGAAGGAGAGGCCGGTGACATCGTCGGTCCGCTCCATCAGGGTGATGCCCTCGATCAGGTCGGCGAACTCCACCTTGCCCTGGCGCTCGGTGATGATCGGCAGGGTGAAGGGGTCCCATTCGGCCAGCTTCTGGCCGCGAGCCACCGTCTGCCCCTCCTCGGTCACCAGCTTCGCGCCATAGGGCACGCGCAGGCGTCCACGCTCGCGCCCGTTCATGTCATAGACGACCGCTTCGCAGTTGCGGCTCATCAGGATGGCCGCATTCTCGCTGTTGATGACGACCGCGCGGTTCAGGAACTTCACCGTGCCATCGGTCATCGCCTCGACCGCCGACTGCTCCGCGCCGCGCTGCGCCGCACCGCCAATGTGGAAGGTGCGCATCGTCAGCTGCGTGCCCGGCTCGCCGATCGACTGCGCGGCGATCACGCCGACCGCCTCGCCGACATTCACCGGCGTGCCGCGGGCCAGATCGCGCCCATAGCATTTGCCGCAGACGCCGACGCGCGCATCGCAGGTGAGCACGGAGCGGATCTTCACCGTCTCCACGCCCGCCTTTTCGATCAGCTCCGCCTCGGGCTCCGTGACCAGCGTGTTGCGCGCCACCAACACCAGGCCGGTCGCCGGATCCAGCACATCCTCCTGCGCGGTGCGGCCGAGGATCCGCTCCGACAGGGAGGAGACAACATCGCCGCCATCCATCACCGCGCGCACGGTGATGCCGCGCTCGGTTCCGCAATCCTCATCGACGATGATGCAATCCTGCGCCACGTCCACCAGACGCCGCGTCAGATAGCCGCTGTTCGCCGTCTTCAGCGCGGTGTCGGCAAGGCCCTTGCGGGCGCCGTGCGTGGAGTTGAAGTACTCAAGGACGGTCAAGCCCTCCTTGAAGCAGTTGATGATCGGCTGCTCGATGATCTCGCCCGAGGGCTTGGCCATCAGGCCGCGCATGCCGGCCAGCTGGCGCATCTGCGCCGGCGAGCCACGCGCACCGGAATGCGACATCATCCACACCGAGTTGATCGGCTTGCCGATCTCGGCGCGGCTGATCTCCTTCATCATGGCCTGCGCCACTTCTTCCGTGCAGCGCGACCAGGCGTCGACCACCTTGTTGTAGCGCTCGCCCGCGGTGATCAGGCCGTCGAGATACTGCTGCTCGAACTCCTTCACCTGGTCCTTGGTGTTGCCGATCAGCCCATACTTGCTGTCCGGCATGACCATGTCGTCCTTGCCGAAGCTGATGCCCGCCTTCGCCGCATGGCGGAAGCCAAGGCCCATCAGCCGGTCGGCGAAGATCACGCTCTCCTTCTGGCCGCAGTGGCGATACACCGCGTCGATCACGTCGGAGATGTTCTTCTTGGTCAACATCCGGTTGACCAGGCTGAAGGGTGTGCGCGGGTTCCTGGGCAGCAGCACGCCCATCAGCAGGCGGCCGGGCGTGGTCAGCACCGTCTGCGTGCGCTTCGGATCATCATCGGTCGGCGCCGCAACACGCGCCAGAACGGCGGTATGCAGCTTGAGCGCGCCGTCCTGCAGCGCCTGCTCGATCTCGCCCAGGCCCTGATAGACATGCGGGCGATAGGTCAGCGCCTCGCGCTCCTCGGCGGTCAGCTGGTCGGCGCCCTTGCCGGTCGTGCCGGCAACCACCGCGCGCACCTTCTCGATCCGCGCGGCATCGGCGCGGAACTCCGGCGTCTCGAGCGCGAGATAGTAGATGCCCAGCACGATGTCCTGGCTCGGCACGATGATCGGCTTGCCGTTCGCCGGGCTCAGGATGTTGTTGGTCGACATCATCAGCACGCGCGCTTCCAGCTGCGCTTCCAGCGAGAGCGGCACGTGCACCGCCATCTGGTCGCCGTCGAAATCAGCGTTGAAGGCGGTGCAGACCAGAGGATGCAGCTGGATGGCCTTGCCTTCCACCAGCACCGGCTCGAAGGCCTGAATGCCCAGGCGGTGCAGCGTCGGCGCGCGGTTCAGCAGCACCGGGTGTTCGCGGATGACCTCCTCAAGGATGTCCCACACTTCGGGACGCTCCTTCTCCACCATCCGCTTCGCGGCCTTGATGGTGGTGGCGTGGCCATACTTCTCGAGCTTCGAGTAGATGAAGGGCTTGAACAGCTCCAGCGCCATCTTCTTCGGCAGGCCGCACTGGTGCAGCTTCATCTCGGGGCCGACGACGATCACCGAACGGCCGGAATAGTCCACGCGCTTGCCGAGCAGGTTCTGCCGGAAGCGGCCCTGCTTGCCCTTCAGCATGTCGGACAGCGACTTCAGCGGCCGCTTGTTGGCCCCCGTGATGGCGCGGCCACGACGACCATTGTCGAACAGCGCATCGACGGCTTCCTGCAGCATGCGCTTTTCATTGCGCACGATGATGTCGGGCGCGCGCAGCTCGATCAGCCGCTTCAGGCGGTTGTTGCGGTTGATCACGCGGCGGTACAGATCGTTCAGGTCGCTGGTCGCGAAGCGGCCACCATCCAGCGGCACCAGCGGGCGCAGCTCGGGGGGGATCACCGGCACCACGTCCAGGATCATCCATTCCGGCCGCGCGCCGCCCTCGGCGAAGCTCTCCAGCATCTTCAACCGCTTCACCAGCTTCTTGCGCTTGGCCTCGCTGGTGGTCTCCTTCAGGTCGGCGCGCAGCTGCGCGGCTTCCTTGTTCAGGTCGATGCCGCCCAGCATGGTCTTCACTGCCTCGGCGCCGATGCCGACGGTGAAGGCGTCCTCGCCGAACTCATCCTGCTTCGACTGGAACTGATCCTCATTGAGAAGCTGGTGCAGCTTCAGGTCGGTCAGGCCCGGCTCCAGCACCACATAGCTCTCGAAGTACAGAACCTTCTCCAGCTCCTTCAGGCTCATGTCCACCATGAGCCCGACGCGGGAAGGCAGCGACTTCATGAACCAGATATGCGCCACGGGCGAGGCGAGCTCGATATGGCCCATGCGCTCGCGCCGCACCTTGGCCAGCGTCACCTCGACGCCGCACTTCTCGCAGATGATGCCGCGGAACTTCATGCGCTTGTACTTGCCGCACAGGCACTCATAATCCTTGGTCGGGCCGAAGATGCGGGCGCAGAACAGCCCGTCCCGCTCCGGCTTGAAGGTGCGGTAGTTGATCGTCTCGGGCTTCTTGATCTCGCCATAGGACCAGGAGCGGATCTGCTCCGGCGAGGCGATCGAGATCTTGATCTGGTCGAAAGTCATGGCCTGGCCGGTCTGGCCCAGGATCTTCATCAGCTCGTTCATGCCGTCACTCCATCATGGGAGCGCCGGCACCCTGCGGGGCGCCGGCGGCGGGAAAGGAAGAGGCGATACGCGGAGAACCTCAGGAAGGCCGGTTCTCGAGATCGACGTTGAGGCCGAGCGACTTCAACTCCTTCACCAGCACGTTGAAGGATTCCGGAACGCCCGCCTCGAAACTGTCCTGGTCGCGCACGATCGCCTCATAGACCTTGGTGCGGCCCGAGACGTCGTCCGACTTCACCGTCAGCATTTCCTGCAGCGTGTAGGCGGCGCCATAGGCTTCCAACGCCCAGACCTCCATTTCGCCGAAGCGCTGACCGCCGAACTGCGCCTTGCCGCCCAGCGGCTGCTGGGTGACCAGCGAGTAGGGGCCGATCGAACGGGCATGGATCTTGTCATCGACCAGGTGGTGCAGCTTCAGCATGTAGATGTAGCCGACGGTCACCTTGCGCTCGAAGCGCTCGCCCGACCGCCCATCATGCAGCCAGACCTGGCCCGACCGGTCGAGGCCGGCCTTTTCGAGCATGCCCTCAATGTCGGCCATGCGCGCGCCGTCGAAGACCGGCGTCGCGATGGGCACGCCCTTCTTGAGGTTGTCGCACATCTCGATCAGCTGATCGTCATCCATCGGCACGATGTCGCGCTCGACCGTTTCCTCGGGATAGACGTCGCGCAGCTTGGTCAACAGCTCCTCGCGCATCGCACCGCCGCGGCGATACTCCTCGACGAGTTCGCCGATCTGCTTGCCGAGGTTGGCGCAGGCCCAGCCCAGGTGGGTCTCCAGGATCTGCCCCACATTCATGCGGCTCGGCACGCCGAGCGGGTTCAGCACCAGGTCGACCGAGGTGCCGTCCGACAGGAACGGCATGTCCTCGATCGGCACGACGCGGCTGACCACGCCCTTATTGCCGTGGCGGCCGGCCATCTTGTCACCCGGCTGCAACTTGCGCTTCACCGCGACGAAGACCTTGACCATCTTCATCACGCCGGGCGGCAGCTCGTCGCCGCGCTGCAGCTTGTCGACCTTGCTCTCGAAGCGCTTCTGCAGGCGCTCGACGGCCGCGTCGAACTCGCGCTTCAGCGCCTCGATCTCGGCCATGATCGCGTCATCCTGCACGCCGATCTGGCGCCAGGTGGCCTTGGCGAACTGGTCCAGCACCTCGTCGGTGACCTCGGTCCCCGCCTTCACGCCGCGGAAACCACCCGAGGCGCGGCGGCCCAGCAGCCGCTCGCGCAGGCGCGAGTGGAAGCTGCGCTCCTGGATCGCCTTCTCATCGTCGCGGTCCTTCGCCAGGCGGTCGATTTCCGCCCGGTCGATCGCCATCGCACGCTCATCCTTGTCGACGCCGCGGCGGCTGAAGACGCGCACATCGACGATCGTGCCGGCCACGCCCGGCGGCAGCTTCAGCGAGCTGTCGCGGACATCGCTGGCCTTCTCGCCGAAGATCGCGCGCAGCAGCTTTTCCTCGGGCGTCATCGGGCTTTCACCCTTCGGCGTCACCTTGCCCACCAGGATGTCGCCCGGCTGCACCTCGGCGCCGATATAGACGATGCCGGCCTCATCGAGGTTGCGCAGCGCTTCCTCGCCGACATTCGGGATGTCGCGGGTGATTTCTTCCTGGCCGAGCTTGGTGTCGCGCGCCATCACCTCGAACTCCTCGATATGGATCGAGGTGAAGACGTCGTCGCGGGCGATCCGCTCACTGATCAGGATCGAATCTTCGAAATTGTAGCCATTCCACGGCATGAAGGCGCAGAGCGCGTTGCGCCCCAGCGCCAGCTCGCCCAGCTCGGTCGAGGGACCATCGGCGATGATGTCGCCCGTGATCACCTTGTCGCCCACCTTCACCAGCGGGCGCTGGTTGATGCAGGTCGACTGGTTGGAACGCTGGAACTTGCGCAGTCGATAGATGTCGACGCCGCGCGTCGTCGCATCCTCGTTCGTCGCGCGTACCACAATGCGCGCGCCGTCGATGCTGTCCACCACGCCGGGCCGGCGCGCCACGATGGTGGCGCCCGAGTCGCGCGCCACCGCCGCTTCCATGCCGGTGCCGACCAGCGGCGCGTCCGAGCGGATCAGCGGCACCGCCTGGCGCTGCATGTTGGAGCCCATGAGCGCGCGGTTCGCGTCGTCATTCTCGAGGAACGGGATCAGCGCCGCCGCCACCGAGACGAGCTGCTTCGGCGACACGTCGATCGCCGTCACCTCGCCCGGCTTCACCAGGCGGAAATCCCCGCCATCGCGCACGCTGACCAGCTCGCTGGTGAAGCGCCCATCGCCATCCACCTGCGCGTCCGCCTGCGCCACGACCAGGCGCTCCTCCTCCATGGCGGAGAGGTAGCGCGGCTTCTCATCGATGATCTTGCCGTCGCGCACCAGGCGATAGGGCGTCTCGATGAAGCCGTACTTGTTCACCTTGGCGAAGGTGGCGAGCGAGTTGATCAGGCCGATATTCGGCCCTTCCGGCGTCTCGATCGGGCAGATGCGACCGTAATGCGTCGGGTGCACGTCGCGCACTTCGAAGCCGGCGCGTTCACGCGTCAGGCCGCCCGGGCCAAGCGCCGAGAGGCGGCGCTTATGCGTCACTTCCGACAGCGGGTTGGTCTGGTCCATGAACTGGCTGAGCTGCGAGCTGCCGAAGAATTCGCGCACCGCCGCCGCCGCCGGCTTCGCGTTGATCAGATCGTGCGGCATGACCGTGTCGATATCGACCGAGCCCATGCGCTCCTTGATCGCGCGCTCCATGCGCAGCAGGCCGACGCGATACTGATTCTCCATCAGCTCGCCCACCGAACGCACCCGGCGATTGCCGAGATTGTCGATATCGTCGACCGTGCCGTTGCCATCCTTCAGGTTCAGCAGCACGCCCATCGTCGCCACGATGTCCTGCTTGCGCAGCGTGCGGACGGTGTCGGGCACCTGCTCGGCCGAGAAGCCGAGGCGCATGTTCATCTTCACCCGGCCAACGGCCGAGAGGTCGTAGCGGTCCAGGTCGAAGAACAGGCCACGGAACAGCGCTTCCGCCGTCTCGGCGGTCGGCGGCTCCCCGGGGCGCATCACGCGATAGATGTCGGTCAGCGCTTCGTCGCGGCTGTTGTTCTTGTCGACGGCCAGGGTATTGCGCAGCCAAGGGCCAGCCGACTGGTCGATCGCCAGCGTCGGCAGGCGATCGAGCCCGGCATCCTCGATGGCGGCCAGCTTCGGCTCGGTGACTTCCTCGCCGGCTTCCAGCCAGATCTCGCCCGTCTCGAGGTTGACCATATCCTCGGCGGCGTAGCGGCCCAGCATCTCGACGCGGCTGACCAGCACCTCGCGCGTGCCGGCCTCGGCGATCTTGCGGGCCAGGCGCGGGGTCAGCTTGTCGTCCTTCTTGGCGACTTCCTCGCCGGTCTCGGCATCCACCAGCGCCTCGGCCAGCTTCACGCCGCGGAAAGTTTCAGGGTCGAAGGGGCGCGACCAGCCCTTGGGGCCGCGCTTGAAGACGACCTGGCCATAAAAGCTGTTCAGGATCTCCTCGCCATCCATGCCGCGGATCTCGTGCAGGTCCAGCGGCGGCAGCCCTTCGGCCGCACGGCGTGCACGCTCGGCATCGGTCCAGGCGGAGTCGAGGGCATAGAGCAGCGTGGTGGCCGGCAGCTTGCGCTTGCGGTCGATGCGGACATAGCAAATGTCCTTGGCATCGAACTCGAAATCGAGCCACGAGCCGCGATAGGGGATGATGCGCGCGGCGAACAGGTACTTGCCGCTGCTGTGCGTCTTGCCCTTGTCATGGTCGAAGAAGACGCCCGGGCTGCGGTGCATCTGGCTGACGATGACGCGCTCGGTGCCGTTGATGATGAAGGTGCCGTTGTCGGTCATGAGCGGCATGTCGCCCATGTAGACATCCTGCTCCTTGATGTCGCGGATCGACCGGCTGCCGGTATCCTCGTCAAGGTCCCACACGATCAGCCTGAGGCGCACCTTCAGGGGCGCGGCGAAGTTCAGCCCGCGCTGGATGCATTCCTCGACATCGTACTTCGGGTCTTCCAGCTCGTACTGGACGAATTCCAGCCGGCCGCGGCCGCCGAAATCGTCGATCGGGAAGACCGACTTGAACACTTCCTGCAGCCCCGCATGGGTCCGCCCGTCCGGATCGACCCCCATCTGCAGGAACGCCTCATAGCTGGCGCGCTGCACGTCGATGAGGTTCGGCATCTGCTGCACCTCGGGCAACCGCCCGAAGGAGCGCCGGATCCGCTTGCGACCTGTGAAGGACTTCGTGATAGCGTTCATGCCTGTCCCGCTTCCTGCTTCCACGCCGCGCCCGCAGCCAAACGGCCCGGCGCCCGTCCGCCAAGGGTTCCCCCCCGGCGCCAAAAAACGCGGATGCGGGCGGAAATCCTGCCTGGATTTCCACCCGTTCCCGCCCTTGTCCTATCCCCTGGCCGCAGCGGGCGGCCAGGGTTGGCCGGCACCCGCAAGGGCGCCAGCCACGCGATCAGGTGATGTCCACCGTCGCGCCATTCTCCTCGAGCACCTTCTTGATCTTGGCGGCCTCGTCCTTCGACACGCCTTCCTTGACGGTCTTCGGGGCGCCCTCGACCAGGTCCTTGGCTTCCTTGAGGCCGAGGCCGGTGATCGTGCGGATTTCCTTGATGACGTTGATCTTCTTGTCACCGCTGGCCTTCAGGGTGACCGTGAACTCGGTCTGTTCCTCAACCGGGGCAGCGGCGGCAGCGCCACCAGCGGCCGGCGCGGCGGCAACGGCGACCGGCGCCGCGGCCGAGACGCCCCAGGCCTCTTCGAGCATCTTCGAGAGTTGGGCGGCTTCAAGCACGGTCAGCTTGGAGAGCTGGTCCCGCAGGTCTTCGAGATTTGCCATGGGTATATGTCCTTCGATCTAATGGCTTGGCTTGAGGTTTGCAACACCCGGGGCATCAACCCCAGGGCGAGTGAGAAATGGCTGATACAACGGCCTGTCAGGCCGCCTCGGCCTCGTCCTTCGTGGCATAGGCGGAGAACACCCGCGCCAGCTGGCTCCCCGGCGCCTGCAGCACGCCCGCGATCCGTGTCGCGGGAGTCTGGAGGAGGCCGAGCAGCTGCGCGCGCAGCGTCTCGAGCGAGGGCAGCTCGGACAGAGCCTTCACGCCATCGGCGGTCAGCGTCTGTGCTCCGAGAGCCCCGCCAAGAATCACGAACTTGTCGTTCGTCTTGGCGTATTCCACGGCGGTCTTCGCCACCGCCACCGGATCCTTCGCCCACGCAAGCGCGGTCGGACCCTTCAGCAGCGGCGCGATGCCGTCGAAGCTCGTGCCAGTCAGGGCGATGGCCGTCAGCCGGTTCTTCGCCACCTTGTAGGTCGCACCGGCATCCCGCATGCGCCGCCGCAGATTCGTCGACTCCGCCACCGTCAGGCCCTTGTTGGCGCTGACCAGGACGAATGACGTATCCGCGAACACCGCCTGCAACGCCTGCACGAAGGCGCGCTTTTCCGTACGGTCCACGTCCGTCTCCTAGGTTGTTCGCCCCACCACCGGCGCTGGACGCCAGTCGGGGGACAGATCTGCCCCGGCCTGATGGAGGGGCCGGAACGCTGGGTCCGGGGCAACGCGACCGCGCCACCCCTGGCCTGCTGGAACGGGACCTTCAAAGCCAAGCCGATGACCGAGGTCACAGGCCGGAATCTCCTCGGCACCCCGCCTACCCCTGCGCCGCCGAGGCGGCTTCAAGGCCGGGCCAAGGCCCGGACCACAGAGGGTCTCCGACAGGTCGGGCGGCGGCCAAGGCCGCCACCCTGCGCAACGGCCCGAAGGCCGCAGAATTTCGTCGGCTGACCTTTGTCAGCCTTGGCCGGCGGTGGCCGACAGGCTTGCCACATCCACCTTGAGGCCGGCGCCCATCGTCGAGCTGACGGACACCTTCTTCACATAGGTGCCCTTGGCGCCGGTGGGCTTGGCCTTCTGGATCGCGTCCGCGAAGGCGCGGGCATTGGCCACCAGCTTGTCCGGATCGAAGCTGGCCTTGCCGATGCCGGCATGCACGATGCCCGCCTTCTCGGCGCGGAACTCGACCTGACCAGCCTTGGCGGCCGTCACGGCGCCCTTCACATCCATGGTCACGGTGCCGAGCTTCGGGTTCGGCATCAGGCCGCGCGGGCCCAGCACCTTACCGAGGCGACCGACCAGCGCCATCATGTCCGGGGTCGCGATGCAGCGATCGAACTCGATCTTGCCTTCCTGCACGGCGGCGGCGAGGTCATCGGCGCCCACCACGTCGGCGCCGGCGGCGCGCGCTTCGTCAGCCTTGGCGCCGCGGGCGAAGACGCCCACGCGCACGGTCTTGCCGGTGCCGTTCGGCAGGCCGACCACGCCGCGGACCATCTGGTCGGCATGGCGCGGATCGATGCCGAGGTTCATCGAGATCTCGATCGTCTCGTCGAACTTGGCCTTCGCATTGGCCCTGACCAGCGCGATCGCCTCATCCAGCGGATAGGCGCGCTCACGATCGATGGTCGCGCTCAGCGCCGCGTTGCGCTTGCCCTGCTTTGCCATCGGATCAGCCCTCCACCACGGTCATGCCCATCGACCGGGCAGAGCCGGCCAACATGCTCACCGCCGATTCAATGCTGGTGCAGTTCATGTCCTTCATCTTCACCTTGGCGATCTCGGCCAGCTGCGACTTCGACACGCGGCCCGCCAGCGGGCCCTTGCCCGGGGTCTGGCTGCCCTTCTCGATCTTCGCCGCCTTCAGCAGGAAGTAGGTGTTGGGCGGGGTCTTGGTGATGAAGGTGAAGGTACGGTCGCTATACGCCGTGATGACCACGGGTGTGGGCGTGCCCGGCTCCATCTGCTGCGTCGCAGCGTTGAATTCCTTGACGAAGGACATGATGTTGAGGCCGCGCTGACCCAGCGCCGGGCCCACGGGCGGCGAGGGGTTCGCCTTGCCGGCCGGGATCTGCAACTTGATGTAAGCGACAATCTTCTTCGCCATGGGCGATATCCTCTGTTGGTGTCAGAGGCCCGTGGTTCCGACGGCCCGCCTTGCGGCAGGCCTCCCACGTTCCAGAGACGCTGACCGCGCCGAAGGTTGCCCCCGGCGCGGAGGGCGCGGGCTTAATGCAGCGGAAAGGGCCTGTCAACCGCCCAGGGCGCGATCGGGCAGCCGGCCCTCAAAGCTTCTCCACCTGGCCATATTCCAGCTCGACCGGCGTGGATCGACCGAAGATGGAGACAGATACCTTCACCCGGCCCTTTTCCTCGTCCACTTCCTCGACCGTGCCGTTGAAGCTGGTGAAGGGGCCGTCGGCCACGCGGACCTGCTCGCCCACCTCGAAGACGATGGCGGGGCGCTTCGGCTTCTCGGCCTGGTCCGTCATCTGCTTCAGCATGCGCTGCGCTTCGGATTCGCGGATGGCGGTCGGGCGGTTCTTTTCGCCCAGGAAGCCCGTGACCTTCGGGGTGTTCTTCACCAGGTGCCAGGCGTCGTCGGTCATCTCCATCTTCACCAGCACATAGCCGGGGAAGAACTTCCGCTCCTGGTTGGTCTTCTGGCCGCGACGGACCTCGACCACCTCCTCGGCGGGGACCAGGATTTCGTCGAACTTGTCGGCCAGGCCCTTCTGGGCGGCCTGTTCACGGATCTGCTGGCTGATCTTCTTCTCGAAGCCAGAATAGACGTGGACCACGTACCACTTCATGTCGGCCATCACGACCCCACCGAAAACAGGAGACCCATCAGGAACGCGATGATCTGATCGACCACCAGGAAAAACAACGCCGCAGCCGTCGACAGTGCCACCACAAGTCCCGTGGTCACCAGCGTCTCCTTGCGGGTCGGCCAGGTGACGCGCGAGACTTCCTGACGCACCTCGCGCACGAACTGCGCCGGATCGATCTTGGCCAAGACGGGCCCTTTCGTGGTCTGGTTGCGCTTCGCACCCCGGGAGGGGCGCTAGCCCCGCGCGGCCGCCTGGCAGGGGCGGAGGGTCTCGAACCCCCAACCTCCGGTTTTGGAGACCGGCGCTCTAGCCAATTGAGCTACGCCCCTATCGTAAAACCCGCGCGGGGGGCCGAGCGGCCTCAACGCGGGTGGCTGCCGGCCACGCGAGGCGCGTCCTATACGCAAGCCGCCGGAGCGTGACAAGCCGGCGCGTGACAAGCGGGCGCGCGCAACCCGACATGGGCAAGCCCTTCAGACGGATCCGGGCCGGGCCAGGCGCACCACCAGGGTGCCGCCCATCTTGTCGTGCCAGGTCTGCTTCCGCCCGTCCCACAGCATCCAGAGATAGCCGAGGCAGACGGGCAGCGCCGAGACGACATAGCCGATATAGCGGGTGATCAGGCGGCCCACCGGCGGCAGCCCGCCGGTGGCCGCATCGATGATCCTGAGGCCGAGCACCAGCTTGCCGGGGGTGCCCTGGCGTTCCACCCAGAACAGCAGCACGACCAGCCCGACCACCACGCTGGCCATGATCTCGCCGCCGATGGTCATCCGCCCGCCCTGCACGAAATCACCCAGCAGGCCCAGGATGATCGAGAGCGGAACCATCCAGAATAGATCGATCAGATGCGCCAGCACCCGGATCCAGAAGCCTGCCAGTGCTGCCTGCCGCATCCCTGTCCCGACCTCCGGTGAAGGGCGGGCCATATCACGGCCCACCCTCGGTTACCGCAGCCTGTTACTTGACGATCTTGGCGACGACGCCGGCGCCGACCGTGCGGCCACCTTCGCGGATCGCGAAGCGCAGCCCTTCATCCATGGCGATCGGCGCGATCAGCTCGACATCCATCG
>Ga0247843_1002839_pt1 | contig 30080 bp, 24 predicted proteins | sample LaCruzMarch2017__FD_192420 | JGI IMG/M metagenome (GOLD analysis project Ga0247843, IMG submission 192420) | Freshwater microbial communities from meromictic Lake La Cruz, Castile-La Mancha, Spain - LaCruzMarch2017_8m | ecosystem: Environmental > Aquatic > Freshwater > Lake | place: Spain... | reverse complement strand
TTCCCTCCTTCTTTTTCCTCCTCTTCTCCTCCTTTTTCTTCTTTTTTCCTTTTCCTCTCTCCTCTCTTTTTTTATTGCTCTGCGGTTGAAACACCAAAAAAATCCCTTTTGCGATGCTGAGATTCATCGAACGGTTGAATGAATTAAGGATCGAGGATTGCTAAGGAGAGCGGTCGAGATGGGTTCATGTGTGCATCTCCATGTGAACACATGATTCGAGTCGGCATCTTTCATGTGCATAAATTGGTCGATGAACGCCACGACTCGTCAAATGCAGCCATTACTATCACCACAAGACCGACAATCGGATTCAACTTTGAATCCATACCCATCACCTCCAACCTCACCTTTTTACAATGCCACGGTGACTCCCTTTGTCTCACCTGGCCTCGATGACGACTGGCGTCTTCCTAGCCCCGCAATTCAACTCGATAATCCTCCTCGTCAAGATGATTTCGACTTCTTAATCTGCTGGGGAAGTAGCATTACGTCGAATGTTGATGTGATTCCGGTCTTCTCACCGAGTGATATCTCTATGACCTTTATGGCATCGCCTTTTGACTTACTTGCTGAGACGACTGATACGGACGTTCAAACTGCTAGCGCAGCACAACTACTCAGTTGCGTGAATGATCTAGTGAATGTTATTTTTGGTGATGATAATATGGAGGAAGGTCCGTCAACAACCGAATGCAAGCCAAATCCAACTTACCAGCGTACTGTGGAGCTTAACAACACAGATTGGACGAACAAGACATACGAGAGCTCCGACATTATTCCGATCCCCATTACTCACAATATCAGCCCAAAATCTGACAAGGGTGACATGGTAAAACGTGCCAAGTACGACGATGATAAAATGTATGTACTTGTTGTCGGGGGTATGTTGGAACAGATGAAGCGTGATCAGTCCATCAACGGCGTTGTACATCCCATGTCAGAGAAGAGCCTACGTAGCGTAATTAGAACAAGTCAGACTAAGTATGAAGAGCTCGACAATTTCGATCAAGACCAAGACGTGGATCAAGATGACGGTAGTAGCGTCTTAAGCGAAAGTAGCTGGGAAGTGTCGTACATCGAGGAGGACAATACAATTGACAGTCCAACGAGTAGTTACTCACAACTACTATTAACTCGTGATGTGACGTGTAAGTTAGACAGCGACGGCTCAATGTCCACGCGTGAATCCACAATGTGTCTTTGGGATGACGAGAGCGTCAGTGGCGAAGATGACGACTGCATCTTCCATTTAGAGTTGTGACTTGTTATTCAGCCGACACCTATTCGCACGCTTACACACCCACATACCATAAGGTAGCTGTCTAGAATTTACGGTCTTAAATTTGTAATCATTTAGAATTTAAAAGTGAAATTATTTATGCCCATGTGGGTAGCTAGAGTGATCAATGATAACAATAGCGGGTAGGGGTCACCTGAAATACTTCGCACTGAGAAGACAACAGAGATTCCTGGCCTTTCCCAGAATCGGACAGAACTTTCGCTGATTTGCAAGATTCAAAGAATCTCCCTTTTGAGATTCACATTTTTGTCTCTTTTTTCGCCCTTGAATCAAATAATCAATGCACCGATGCCCTGATTCATGCGCTGTGCTCCATAAGGCTAGGAGATTCAGTCAAGAAGAGCATCGCCCCGTTCCAAGTTCCCACCATCGGGCGAATTTTTTAATGCTCAACGCACGCACATGGTGCCGATTCGAGTCTGCATCTTCATGTGCATAAAAAGTTCTTTCATGCACATATAAGATGCGAGTTTGAATCGATATCGATACCATACCCCGCGACACGACCCCCCCCCCAATCAACAAATTCAAATAATGACGAATGTCAGCATTCCCCATCCGCATTCTCCCGACACCAAAGACGCAGGAGTAGGAAATCAAGAGTATACCGTAATCTCACCAGATGATACCAATGGCCTCTGTACATCCTGGTCTTTTGCAACTCTGAATGAGTCGCGATCAACAGACGTCCCACTACTGACCCAACATTACGCTGGTGCGGTATCGACATCCTTCCCTACCCTTTTACCTCGCGTAGGCGACCATTCAGCTGGGAAACAATTACTCAATCGGAGCAGTCCAGCCGCTGTTATCCTGGGAGATGATATCGCGATAGTAGGTCCACCAACTAACGCCACCGATCATCCAATTAGCACACCACAAACGACCTCGTCCTTCGAGCCAATGTCACATCAGGGAGCAACCATCGTCTCTGGCTCAGCTCGATCCGTCAGTTCAATCTCCCATGCCAGTAGCAGGGGTACACAAAGTAAACGGAACAGTAAGAGAAAGACCTCATCGATAGCACGTCGATCGAAGAAAAGTGACAACAAGCACACTATTCGTAGTAAGAAGTTGAAGGCATCAAGTGCCGATAATCGTTGGTCGAAACGATTCCATTGGCCCGATGAGGTGAGTGAACTGCCATGTGTAGATTGAACTTTCAGTTACAACGCCTGACTCCGATCCTTGCTAACTGCATGCCTCTCTTGTGTATATTGTCGTAGCTCCATCGAGACTTTGTCGCTGCCATCTTTGATGTCGGTCTCAAGCATGCCAGTCCGTCCTCGATTGTGGAGTTCATGACCCCGACTCCCGAAGTTACAAGTGAACGTGTAAAGAGTCACCTGCAGAAGTACCGACTGAATCGGTGGGAAAACCGGAAGGATTTCATGTCTAATTATGATGGAGCGATGTTAGGATACCGGCAGCGAATGCAGCAAGCCAAAGAAGATGGGACCACCATTGATGATTCTGGCTATGGCTTGAGCTACGCTGAACCCGCTGCCCTACTCACTCACACTGCCCAGGTCGGACGAGAACCTAGTCATGAAGAAGGTCATTCGTGGACGCATGAGTATTCGCCCTCTCCAGCGCGAGCAATGTCTACTGTCAGCCAAACTTCAGATGGAGAAAGGACTGAGATGCTCCACCTACCACTACTTACGACAGAAGAAAGCGATGGTAAGATTGGTCGTGGCTTCGGGTACTTAGTTGGTCTGTTCCAAGTTCTCATGGACCAACTCGAGGAGAGTCGTCAGGAACAAGAAGACTTATACCCTCGTCGTAAAAGCCAGATGCAGCTGATTTTGGGAATGGTGGACGAGCAGTTCGTATCGCAGGATAGGTTACCTCGATACCACGACGATCATGAAATATTCTACTCCGTCAAGCAAGCTGCTAAATCTGCCGCATCTATGCGTGACAGTGATCCTTCACAAGTTGCCTCTCGTCCATCTGAGATGGGCCCGCCACATTATTATGATCGTTCACATCATTACTACTCCCAGCAATATTCGCACGGAAATATCGCAAGTACTAATCACCAACATGAGTACGGTAGTCAAGATCAAGGAGCGAATCATTATCCGCAGAATGTGAACAGTCGTGCTCCATCTCAGAATCAGCTGGCGACGACCAGCTTTACATGGGAGCCCGGAGAAGATGACAATGTATTTGATTTTCTCATGGAACAACATTCCAATTGATTGATGCTAATATCATTCGTTTGTTTCATGTTTTGTATTATATATATGTATTGGACTGCTGTACATCTTCTGTATCAAATATTGCACAAATATTGGCAAGTCAGAATTATATATGTATTTGACTGATGTACCATCTGCTGTATCAAATATTGCACCAAATATTGGCAAGTCAGAATCAACTTATTCTTCTAGATATTGTTTAAAATGTATAAATAAATATAAAGTAATTGCAACCGATTCGAAGTACTCACTAATTCCTTCTAAATTACATTTAGCAATTGTGTCAGTAACTACTTCAACTACTGGGTGCCTATTATGCGAGATCTTGCGGATCCTTAAGGTACATCACAGACTGAATCTGCAATTCGGCGGCTCGTACCGATGACGAATGACGACCGTCAATCCATCACAGGAGAGAGGAGGAACAGGAAGAGAAGTTGCGGGAAGCGAAACGTTTACGTAATTAGGTGATACATACCCATGCAACCAAACCCAAATAATCCGCGAGAGGCGAGAGATGCACGAGATTCTTTATCTAGAGGCATAAAAACAACAGCCAGCAGTGAGGATGCACGAGATTCTAGCAGGCATAAAAACAACAGCAAGAGGAGAACTACGATACGATAATGAGATTCGGTAAATTCACACGTGGTGACGCGGAATTCGGAATAGCATTCGATCTCGAGGCATTCTGGCAAGATCAATGTTAGCATAAATTCTTCATCACTGTTGTTGTCGATGCTGCCATGAACTACATTGTCATGCAGCAGCAATTGTCGAGGAACGACCGAAACTACGGATCTACGGCTTCGAATGAAGTAGCAACGCCCAAATCATCCAATAATGCCATCCTCTTTCCGCATAGAGACGATACTTTAATCAAAGACCTGATTTCCATCGCTAAGGCACATGAATGTTACACTCCACTCTCATCTAACAATACATCTATGACCTCCTCTGCGTGGTCGTTTTCATCTCTGAATGAGGAGTCACAAACGTCAGATGTTTTGACCCCATCTGATTGCAACGAACATGATCAGACGATTAGAAACTCAAGCAACGCTGATATTCGTTTATCCATGGTATCTAACTTTTCAGCCGCATACAATACGATTAATATCTCATTGGCACTCGCTCTTATGCAAGCTGTCCATCCACCCGAAGATCCGTCCAGTATTGAGCAGTGCAGCTCTGCTCTAATTGCAGGCATGATGTTTGGACAACTTGGCGGTGGATTATTGGGTGACTGGCTAGGACGTCATATGGGACTAGCAGTCGTAATGTGTATCCAAATTGTTGCTGCAGTAATGAGTTCATGGAGCGGTATCTTCTTCTTTGCAAACAGAGATATATACAGTGTGCTTGCATTCTGGAGATTTCTTCTTGGAGTTGGCTGTGGAGGAGTCTATCCATTAGCTGCTACTATGTCTGCCGAGTCTTCATCAGACACGGGGAACAAGGCCAAGTCCGTAGCTCTCATGTTCAGCTTTCAAGGAGTGGGTTACCTTGCAGTTTCCTTGATTGCGATGGTTCTTCTGCATATGTTCGGAGAAGAATCTGACGTAGCATGGAGATGCCTGCTTGGTATAGGATCTCTGCCTGGGTTAGTGCTGATTGGAATTCGATTACAGCTGAGAAGATCTACACTTCGATCAAGCATGGACGATCTCGAGGCGCAGGCACCGTTGTCAAGCGATACTGACAAGCCTCAAGTGCGTTTACCTCGAGCATCCTTACTTGAACAAATCAAGAGCGAGCCAAATCTGCTTCGCAAGATTATTGGTACCGCTGGATGTTGGTTCCTCTTTGATATACTTTTCTACGGCAATGCTTTATTCCAACCGGTCGTGCTCTCTGCAGCATTTGGTAAATCAGAAACTATCCATGCAACTGTTCGTGATTCAATCATCATCTCAATATTGGCTCTTCCTGGCTACTTCGTTACTGTTGTCATGGTTGGTCGGCAATGTCTGAAACGAATTCAATTGCAAGGCTTCGTTTGCATGGCAACTTTGTACTTTGCTATTGGATTGAAGTTTAATGAACTGAATCGGATCTCACTGTTGGGTCTCTATGGTATGACATACTTCTTCAGCAATTATGGACCGAATTCAACGACATTCATGCTTCCGTCGATGACATTTTCGCGTCCATGCCGATCTACTCTGAATGGGATTTGTGCCGCATGTGGAAAAACTGGTGCCTTACTTGGCTCTTACATCTTTCTACCATTAGCTTCTCAACTAGGCGATGCAAATGTGTTGATTCTGTGTGGCATGGTGTCGATGTTGTCGGCAATATTGACTTTCTCATATACAGAAGATGTTGATTCACTTGTGATTAAGACGAAAGTGGGTCGTACGCCATCGTTGGCTTATTTACAGGAGTTGCAGGTGGAAACATTCAAAGATGTACCAAAAACAGTGAGCATGCCGACGTTTTTAGATTTGAATCTACATTAGACTGATTTGGTACAGAGCAAGCTGCTTCGAGAGATTATAGAGTTTACTCTCACAAGTTGGCTTGCAACAAAAGCTTTGTAGTGAACGTTATAGTTAGGCAAAGGTAGTGCATATTAGATCTTAGAATACGTCTTTATAAACATAATCTATAGTCACACATCTGTCTAAGACAGAAACTATCATTCCGCCTCAGAGATACGCATCTTATTCTGCATGCAAAGTCAAAAATCTTTCCTCAACGAATTTCTCTTGACGCGTTTCCAGGACATACTTGACATCGTACCTGGTACAATCTTCATTGTTGCCATCCTCACCATTTGGACGGACCTTGATGATCCTTGCTACTCCACCTTGATCATTCCTACCGATCCACGTCCGATCTAGCACGTCTACAACTGTACCAACCTGAAACAATGCTGGGGAAGGTATGATGGGTGACGCTGCAGCGGATGTTGTAGCCGTGCTGGGAGCAACTGTGCTGGGAGCTGGGAGAGCCACCATTTCTTCTGTGCGTCGTTTCTTCCTCCTCTCATCTCGGGAAAGTGGGGCCTCGACAAAGTCACCCAGCTTTCGATAGCGCTTCCTTGAGAAGTTGACAGAGTCTCGAAACTCCTTACCACTTGCCACAGAGGAGTACGTGAGATAGACCACGGGGCGTACCGCATCGCTAAAGTTTCGAAGACCACGATGACCTAGACGATAGTCAAAAATTACTGGAGTCCCAGCTTTTACAATTGGAATATATGCATTCTCCTTCACAAAATTCTCATGTCCAAGATAATGTGATCCGAGACAAAACTCAGTGGGACCGTTCGCATGATTGTAATCGACCAAAGGGATAAAAACGTTTATCGCATAGCAAGGTTTGTGCACTTTTTGATTGAGATGTACACCATCCTGATGATACACCTGAGACTCGGCCCCAGGCAAAGACATGAAGCATCCCTTGTGCCTGACATGGCCGTAGTAGAAGGATACAAATATGAGGTTGGCCAGACGCTGGTTACACAAACGTAAAGTAAAGGAATGACTTACACAAGCAAGGCGTCCTCTCCGAGAATTTTATGAACGATTGGCATCCAAGCAGCTGATTTCATGTCTGTGAGGAATGCAAACTCCGGGGTATCGAACAGAGATAGCTCCATATCGTACCGCCCACGTCCACGTTCGCGGAAGACATCAAATCCATCAGCAAGCTCATGGTGCAGTGAGCGTGCCTTGACGGTATGCATCACCTTTTCGTAGTGATCGACGCATGCCGTAAAGCAACGTGCAATTTGCATCTGATTGAGACGGTAATGAGTGGACAGTACAAATTCCGGGGGTGGTTTAGTGCCAGGTTTGGCGCTCACTTTTCGGGGTACAACAAGGTCACCCTTCGACGTGTCTCCCGTTGACGCATCTGACTCCACAGGAGAAACAATTGTTGCATTCGATTCCCAGTCGGATTTGGAGTCATCAACAGCATGTAGATTGTCGGGTGCATCCAATTGCGAGTGAACGCTACTGGAGCTTGTGTTTGCCTGTATAATCGATTGAACCATCTCCGCGACTGCAGCGGAAACGACTGCAGCAATTGTTGCGTCAGAAAACACAAGACTACCACTCATCACAGCAGAGCCTTGCTGGGACGACTCTGCCATGGCTTGCGACATTTTTCGTACTCTCCCTCGAGAACTCACACCAGCCACAGCATATGGTTTTTTGGGTGCAGCAACAGGAGGCACAACAGGCAAAGCAAGGGAATAACAATCAGGACCGACTATATCGCTTTCAGCTTGATCTACCTGGACAGGAGTAAGATCATTGGTCAATTTTCGCTCCTTTCCGACAGTACTCGCCTCTGCTGCTGGTGTTGATGATGTTCCATACAAATTGTTGTTGTTGGTGTTATTATCACTATTATTTGATGATGATGATGATGATGATGATATAACCCCCCTTTTCAGTTCACGCCGACGTCTATCACGTTCTCTCCGTTTTCGTTTCCTGTCCTCATCACTTAGTTTCACTCTCTTACCACCACCAGTAGTACCGGTAGTAGCAGTACCAGAAGAAGTAGTAGATGGAAAATTAAGTACAGGAGAAATAGTAGCGGAAGAAAGCTCAACAGAAGCAGAAATCTCATCCTCCCCACAAAGTACTTCGGCACTCATTTTGTCGTTCTCTTCCTTTTTGACCTCATCACTTGAGTGTTCTTCCCCCTCCATCTTGACCACATCTAAAACTTTAACACCGCTATCTTCTTCTACGTCATCTACACTTGCTTCCTGCTGTAGTAGCTGCTGACTACTCCGTCGCTCTTGCTTCTGAACCAATATCTCCCGTCTCTTTTCAACCCATGCTTCCTCCTGTCCCACAACCCATAATCCATCTCTCCAGAATCGTATGATCCCCGCCTCTAATGCCATCTTCCTTGTTGGTTTGACTGGTCGTAAACGTACCCCATGTGATCCATACCCATGCAAAACTTTATCAACGAGTAAATCACGTTGTATTAGCTGTTCGGCATGTGCTAGTGCCGACTTGCGTGAATTAAATCGTTGTAAGTCCGGTGATGTCCAAGACCGTACAACACGTGGCATGGGATGACTAGTATCCTCATAGGCACTGGTTGTTAGTACACTAACCTCCATAACAACTTTGGTTGTGGGTGCCACAACATACCGTCCATCATCCCACTCTTCATCACTACTATCCAGACCTTCATCGTCACTTAGACCATTGGCCCATCGTTTTTTACCACATTGTCGATTACGTACTTCAATTATATCCTCGAGGATGTAGGGTAATGTCGCTAGGATGAGACTGCCACGATACCATCGGAATAATGGTGTTTGGGAGTAATAGTTGGTCTTTTTTTTCCTTGTCTTTTCATCACCACCATCGTTATCATCATTATTGTCATCACCGGCTGTTGCAAACTTGACAGATTTCATCCCCTCGGCAGTATGGTTATCCCCCTTGGCACCATTATCATCTGATACACGTACCACACATTTCCACATCCGTCCTCCATGGTAGGGCAAGGCCAATGATTCACGTTCGCCAATGGCTCGGGCTGCCTCGGCATATAATTTAGATCGTTCATCGACCTGTGGAACACGTACTAGTTGATGTGCTGCCTTACCCACCCCCTTACGTATTTGTGCCATGGTCGCATTGACAATTGGCGTGCCATCATCCGTGTGAGATATGACTCGAGCTTTGGCGGACGCAGGGGCAGGCTTCTTCTTTGCTGCGGCTGCAGGTTGCTGCTTCTTCTTCTTCTTCGATGACGATGACGATGACGATGCTGGCTTCTTCTTGATCTGTGCGGTCGTAGAAGACGATGCACAAGCAGACTTTGCGGCGGACCTTGGCATTGTTGTATGATGTAGAATGATAGTGAGGTGAAAAAATAATGGGACCCCGCTCAAGGAAGAGTAGTTTACTTGGGGTCGATGTTGTTCATCCCTACTGTCTCAGGCAGTGGTGCAAACATAGCCGGTGCAGTATTATTCCTCGCGATGGCATCCAATTATTATTCCTACCATCGTCGCCAGATCCAACTCAAGAAGGAGTATGAAAGACGAATTGCAAAGCTAGAGGAGACACGACGTGCTGAACGTACCGGGCGGATACGCGCCGAGATGAAACTTCGTACCGTACTAAAGAATAAGAAAGAGGATGATGACAATACTACTAAAACTACTAATGGCAATGGACATGCGAGAATAGGTCGTGATGGTGAAGATCGTAACGATGATAATGATGCTGACGATACAAGAACCGCTGTTGATGAACAACTACGACCGCTTGTCCTTCATCGCATCGGTACTATCAAATCACCCTTTACTAAACGAATGGGAACGCCACGACAGGGTGCATTAGTACCCAGTGGACGAGGCTATATTCAGCTGGATGTACCAGTCGAATCTGTCATGGGGTTAGAGAACTATTCACATGCTTGGATACTATTCAGCTTTCATGCCAATACTGATTCTCCATCTTCTTCCTCTGCGATGGCTTCTAATAAAACGAATAAACTCTGTGCTTGGTCAAACCTATCAAAGACAAAAATACGTCCACCTCGTGGTAATGGGATAAAGGTGGGTATGTTAGCAACACGTAGTCCACACCGTCCAAATAACATAGGTCTTAGTCTTGTACGAATATCCAACCTTGACATACGGAATAAACGATTGCATATAACAGCATTAGACCTTGTGGATGGTACACCCGTGTATGATATCAAACCATGCGTCCCGTGGGATGTGCCTGGTCATTATGATGGTATGGCATTAGTAGTCCCAAAGTGGGTAAGCTGTGATGATGAATTAGAATCAGTAATATTCGACCCAGTGGCATTGGACGCATTGGCTACATGTGTTTATAATGGTAAACTTGCTCCATTATATACTGCAAATAATGATGGGATTGCAGGCGCGACTGAGACAATACGTGAAATATTAGCTCAGGATCCCCGAGCATCCAATTCGAATAATTCCAACAAGCGTGGAACCTCATCCTCAGGGCGGCGTCATGACAACATTGAAAGTTATAAAATGCTATTTTGTTCAGTCGAGGTTCAGTTTCGAGTTGACAAGGTCGATGGTGGTTGTCGTGATGGAGTGGTAACTGTGATGAACATACGTGACTACAATGACTTGGACGTTGTCGAACGCGTTGACGGTATTCCTATTCTGTTAAGATGAATATTGAGCATAAGGTATCTCATCTGTTATATACGAACATTATATTAAACGTCAGTCATCCTAACTCAAATAGAGCCTGACATACCTAGGTACTTATCCAGGAAGCTGGATTTAATACTTACCATCGCATCATTGTTGTGTGCAAAATGCAAAAGAACAACACCCAGGATTCCAACGTGGTCCCCCACCGTAGTACTAACTGGGCCCGACAGTGCTTAACTTCGCTGAGCAGACGGGAAGCGGTGCTGTCACTGTGGTATGGTCGTTCCTGTATGTAGAGTAACATTTTTCATTCATTTGTGCTGAGGATCGAAGACATTCAGTGGAAGGCATTTATTTTGGTGCAGGAGCAGCAGAGGCTCGTCACGGTGTAGAACTCCGGCAATCGTGACGACGTTTTTAAGATGGACTTCATATCTCTCATAGGACCGACAGCGTACATTGCCAAGCAGTTGGAAATCCGGCGGTTCTGGGAACTGTATGATGATGGTATGCTCATTCGAAAACGTCATCATTCCATGCCCTTCTTGCGTAGAAACATTACTGACACACGCAGGAGTAAGCGGCGTTTAAACATCCCACGGAATGATCTCGAACAAATGGCAACGAAACGGGGGAAAGAATCGAATGAATCCATAAGCAACAAACGCTTACGGATGACTTTGACTTCATCAACTAGTCTTCCTACGACTAAACAATCGAAATCAATAAATACCACGTTTCAATCATACACCGAATCACCAGCGGTGCGTCAGAAGATCATGGAGAATATACCCAAGGAGATGCAACATGATGAGGTGTTCATATTGGAGCGTATGCATAGATCTTGGCTAGAAAATAATGATGAAGCCTCCTCCAACATTTATGAGGCAGCTGAATTGACAAATATTTCCAGTTCATCCCCCGATTTATCTCCGACGGTGCTAGATGTATCTTCGGGCGATACTAACTCAAATATATATACGATGCTTTCTCCGGACGCAGTCTTGCCTGTGCTACATAACACAAAAGAACGGATGAAATTACACTCTATCATGGAACGGACCCAACTCCCTCCTGCATTCTTTCATTACCTTCATATGCAATCGAATAAACCAGCTACTTTTGTAGAAAAGATTGACGGAAGAGTGTGTCCACTCTGTGGGGTTGATGGCAGAAGCAACGAGGGCTTGCTCAATCACTGTGGGACATACCATGGCAGGCTGCTTCGGCCAAATGAAATTCATAGCCCTCTTGATGCTCACGGATTGGAGGAATGTGTTTTTGAAGGATATAAGGGGGAAGAGGGACAGTTGCATATCATTCTTCGTGGGATACAAATTCAAACATCAACTGTTGAACAGTATGTGCCAGAGAATTTTGTGTTCTTCCAACCAAAAAGAAAATGTGGCAAGCGACAAATAACAATCCCTTTTCTGCAGCGCCGCCACGACACCATTGCCTCCCTCGATTCAGCCACGCGGAATAAGAGGGTTCTCGCTCTCCAAGCTAGTTATGCTCCCGCATCAATCATATCGGCATACCTCCCAACTGACAAGGTGCCGATACGTCAATACTTTCACTCTCGGACCAACCTACCTATGGCTCAAGATGAATGGATGGTGGATTCAGACGATGAGATTGATGAAACTTGGTTGCACGAAATGAGTTCGGAACTCTTAAATGAATTAGAGGATGTTACTTCTAAGGAAAAGCAGTTCATGAGTTTATGGAACAGATTTATTAAGTGCAATCATGTCATTGCTGATAAAGATATGCCATCGAAATGTCACGACTTCATTTTGATAAACCGAAATAAATTACGTAGCACAGGCCTACGATTAAACCTGCTTTTACATTTGATGAATCTTTGGGATTCAAGCGTGATATCATCGAAGCGAATATCTCACTGCATGTCAATATTTGATGCGACTGAGTGCAATAATGGCAGTGGTGCACATCATGGACTTGATGCATAGTTAATTATTAAGTTTCAACTATTCCTCCGTAATCACCGATCAAAAAGTAATCTTCTCCTGTAGCTCCACTCTCTTCTGGTCTTACCATCCAAAGTGTGAGAGCCCTTCGGGTCTTAATTTTGTTGAACACCTTTTCAACCGAGTGAACCATGCAGCTGTCAAATAGTAGTAGCTTACCATTCGAAGGATTAATATCAATGTACTCGTTACCATTGTCCAATACCGTATGAGGATGTAATACACCTGCACTGTTTTGGTACAAACGAAGCTGACCACCGTCCGCTTTCACCCAGCCCTCGTTCATGTACAGTATTGCAGTTATACATCGATAGTTCGATCGTCTCCTTGTTCTATCCGAATCTGACGATGGCGACAGGTTGTCATTTGCTCCTGTACCAAATACACCGTGTGGATTGACCTTGAAATTAACGGAATTATCGCTATGGGCAACATAATATTGTCCTTCATTAAATTCAGCAATCTGAACGTTAAAACCACTTGGATTTGACAGAGGGTGCTCTTTTGTACCAGGAAAGAGAGGCTTGTAAGGAGATGCATACAATTCAAAGTCAAGGTTATTGTTGAGATGGGATGCCAATGTCAATAGAAAGTCATATTGATCCTCTATACCAAAATCCAATGCATTATAACGATTGAGAAAGGCAACTTTGTCTGTACGGTAATATCTCACGCCAGTTCTACTTGTTCTGCCCTCGTTTCTTCTGCCCTTTTTTGTCAATTTATCAAATTTGTCCATGGATGATTGTGATGTCTTTAATACATTGTCAATAACAACAAACCCTTCACGTTGTAGCTTTTCCAACGCATCTGAATTTACTACTTTTTTGAGAAGCAATCCAATTTTTTCATTTCCAATGACCTCGCAAGAAGTAAATTCAGCATCTATCCCCACATCGGGCGGTCGACTGTTAAGAAAGTCAAGCACATTGCTTTCAAGATCATTCAAACAAACGGCATGCTGAATATCAGCACGATATCGATAAATTTCCAAACATAACATACCAAAGTCTTCAAGTGGACAATCAAAGTCAAATGCAAAGAGAATATATTCCGTTGGGTTTCCAAATTTGTTGCAGGTGGACAAACGTGGAGAGAATGTAATAGTTGCCAAGTCACCAAAGTCTGGCATCCGACATGATGATAAATGATGTCAACTAGTGTAGCTGATAAAGATGATTGTTGAATCATGTATTCGGAAGATCCGACTAATGCTTCGAATGCTGAGGATAGCGAGTTGCCGATTTCTTGCTCGGTTTTTCGCGTGTTGGATAAATTTGCAAGTAGTGGAAGTGTGAATGTAAAATACTATCGGTGCGATCGAGAGTGAGGCTCAAGGACACGACGGATCCGATGACGACGGTGGTAGTCAGAACGGCAAGAAGACATGGTAGAACCATCATTGAATGTCTGCCTTCCTTCAAGTTCTAACCGAACCCTCAAACAACCCGCTGTACGCGCCATATTTCCCAAAAAAGGCACACACAAATATACAACCAACGGTCTCTCCACCTAGACCATCCAACGTTGTTGAGACTCTATCGATCTATCATCGCCCTTGGCCGTCATTGCGTTGATAATATTATTGCTGAGCTAATACTGGAAAATGGAACGCTATCAAAAGATTGAAAAGCCTGGGTCTAATCTAGGCGAGGGGACCTACGGTGTTGTCTACAAGGCAAAGGATCTACAAACGGATGAAATCGTCGCATTGAAACGCATCCGACTCGAGGTGGAAGATGAGGGTATCCCCTCGACGGCATTACGTGAAATATCACTCCTACGTGAACTTACCCATCCAAACATTGTCGACCTACGTGACTGTGTCCAGCAGGATGGTAAGTTGTATCTGGTATTTGAATTCCTAGATCGGGATTTAAAGAAGGCATTGGAAAGCTATAATGGACTGCTTGATCCGATGTTGGTGAAAAGTTATCTCTTCCAAATGTGTCGTGGCTTGGCCTACTGTCATGCACGTGGGGTTATGCATCGTGACCTTAAACCACAGAACCTACTCGTTAGTCGAGATGGGGTACTTAAGCTTGCCGATTTTGGTTTAGCACGTGCATTCTGCCCTCCCATCCGACCACTAACACATGAGGTCGTGACATTGTGGTACCGTCCCCCCGAGATATTAATGGGCAGTCCGACCTACGCCCCACCCATGGACGTATGGGCATTAGGGACAATCTTTGTTGAGATGGTAACGAAGCGTCCGCTATTCCCGGGTGATTCCGAAATTGATGAACTGTACAAGATATTCCGACAGTTGGGTACGCCAGATGAAATTGTTTGGCCGGGCTGCACGACTCTACCGGATTGGAATCCAGCATTCCCAACATGGTATAGAAGTGCCTTCTGTAAAACATTCGTGGACAATGTGGATGCTGCCGGGTTGGACTTACTCGAACGATTCTTGGCGTACAATCCCAAGGATCGGATTACCGCAAAGGATACCTTGAATCATCCATACTTTGATGATTTGGATAAGGAGAACATTTAGTTGAGGGATGGATGGTGTTGCTGTTGGGGGGGAGGTGGTCCTCCCATGAATTTTTCATGCTTTCGAAAATTTGGTAAGGGCAGGGTTTTCATAGACATAATGCATGTAGTAGTATCAAGAAACTGTAATAGCTTAGGAATAAGAATAAAACTTATTTAACGAAGAAGGAACTTCTCAGCTTTTGTATGAACGATGGTCCTATATAGGTCAATGTCTCAGTGCTCCTCCTTTGCTCGAGCCTTTTGATCATTGCGTATTTGGTTATTCGAGATTCTTTAAGGAAGAAGCCAGATGTATCGTACCTCCGACATGTTGGATCGGCAAACACAATCTCCCAGCCTCGTCTTCTGTAGAAATGTATCGCGGTTTGGTTGTCCTCCTCCACTTGAAGGACGATTTCAGTATGATTGGCATTCCAATTCCTAACGGCATCTTCGCATGCATCGAGGAGAGCACCACCAACACCGCTCTGACGAGCATTCGGTACTACCGAAAGATTGGAGAGGTACGGTCGTGACTTCTTGGTTTTATCCTGCCGTCGTCCAGCCTCGAAATTTTCGCCTAGCCCAAAGTTTTTCTCTGAAACTTCACAATATCCTATAATGTCTCCAGCCGCGTATGTCCCTCCACCATCTGTGGTAATCAACTGTTCGGCGTTGAATATTTGCCGGACATCATAAATGAGTTCTTCTCTATTCCCATTAATTATTGATCCACTGGCGACGGGATGAACCTTTCTGGCAATGATCAGATCCACTTGTTGATCTTGTCGAAACGTATTCCTCGCCAGGATGTCTCCAGTTTGGAATCTTCTTAAATATGCAAGCTGCATTGCCTTCCACGGCGTGATAATTTGCTTCTTCCTCCCATTGCTATCATTTCTCTCGTCGTTCTTCTCCTCGTCGTTGAAAAATACATTAATGCACAATTTAACGATTTCATCTATCTCGTGCGCCTCACCCCTGCCAATGTTTTGTATTATGAATGGAACACGTCGTCCTCGTGTTGATGCTAGTGCTACATTATTGTCATTTAATGTAGCGGACGATAAAGATGATATAGGAGTAGCTTTTCTCCGTGACGTTGTGAATAATAATCCAGTCACATGATGAATTTCAATTGCGGCAAAATTGACGATACAAAAAAGGAATATTCGATGCATCGTATTGCCACTTAACTGCGACCTTGAGATGGCACGTCGATGGTTCTAAGAGAGCGCACCAACGCCCGGGTGGAGCTGCATATCGTCGAGTGTTCTCAGAAGTTAAAGTACTACATAAGTACTTCATATTTGGCGCCAACATGAAGATCTCATGTGAATATCTTTTCAGCCTTCAGCACGGAAGAATAAGATGTCGGCAAGCGTGACCCTGGCGAGGACTGCGCTCGCCCGAGCAGCGGGTAGATCAATTCAATTAAACAGTCGAGTCATAGGCTGCTGTTCTTCTGCTAATAATAATGTGCTGATTAATTCTTCATTCGATCACAAAACACGATGGTTCGCGAGCTATCCATCACATACCGTAGTGGGAATGCCTGCTCTATCACCCACGATGGAACAGGGAACAATCTCAAAGTGGAACGTCAAGGAGGGTGATTCATTCGCGGCGGGTGACTCACTCGCGGTCATTGAGACTGACAAGGCATCGATGGACTTTGAGGCACAGGACGATGGTGTAGTGGCCAAGGTACTAGTAAAAGAGGGTACCGCGGACGTGTCCGTCGGTACGGCCATCATGGTAACTGTCGAGGACACTGCAGATGTGGGAGCATTCGCGAGTTTTGTTGCGGAGGGTGCACCGGCTGCCGCTGCTCCAACTCCGGTAGCGCCAGCATCACCAGCGCCCACAAAGGCAACGCCCGCACCAGCACCGGTCGCTGCTTCTTCTTCAGTGGCTGCAGCCTTACCCACGGGCGAACGCGTCTTCGCTTCTCCACGTGCACACACAGTCGCCAAGGAGAAGGGGTATGGCGAAATTTCGGCACTTAGGATTGTGGGCACAGGTCCCGGAGGTCGGATCATCGCCCAGGATGTTTTGAATTACGACCCATCCAGCGCACCTGCCGTCGCCGCTCCGGCTAAGACTGCTGCCACTACCAAGGCTACTACTACTGCAGGTGCACCAGCAAAATCAGGTCCAGCACCAGTTGCTGGGCCAGGATACACAGACTACGCCCTCGCGGCTCCTGCACTCGAGTTGGCATCTCGGCTACACACATCGAAACAAAACGTTCCTCACTATTACCTCACCATTGACCTATCATTAGATTCCCTTCTAGAGATGCGCACGATGTTAAACTCTACGATGAAACTAGGGGATGACGATGCTGGTATTACAGTAAATGATTTGTTAATGAAGGCGGCCGCAGCGGCAATGAAGACTGTCCCTGCTGCCAACTCATCTTGGTTAGGAGATAAAATCCGTGTTTACGACTCGGTGGATATCAATATCGTTGTGGGCAATGGATCAAGTTTATATGCACCAGTAATTAAGGATGTTGGACGCAAGGGATTAAAACTTGTATCAGACGATGCAGCTGCTGCCACGTCGGTCGTTGAGGGTGGTGATCCCACATCGGTTCCAGGATTTGGAGATGTGGGAACTTTCACTTTGGTCAACCTTGGCATGTTTGGAGTTAAGAGCTGTGCTCCCATCATACGTGAACCCCAAGCCTGTGCTTTAGCATTAGGTGTAATTGAAAATCGAATTGTACCAAATGATGACGCTAAGAGTGAAGAAATTTACAAGGAGAGTGTGATGATGACGGCAACGTTAAGTTGTGACCATCGTGTAGTGGATGGAGCTGTTGGGGCAGGTTGGTTGTCTGCATTTAAGAATCATGTCGAGAATCCAGTAACATTACTTCTGTGAGGCATTAATATACTGACTGAATTGAGGTGTCGTTTCATTTGATAATTGTTGTCGTCGTGATTGTCATCGTCATTGTTGTCGTCTATGTGAAGTTGTGAGTAGTGTTCGAGGGGGATGTAATATATATATTGGTAAATGTTAATAATACGTGATACATGGTTGATTCAATGAGGGAATATTGTATATAAGGACTGAACCACTGCATAAGTGCAGTTATTGCTTGAAATGCTTCAAGATTTAAGCTTCATCCGTTTTTTGGGACCGTGAATGCACAAGCATGACTCTGTTACCTAGATCATGATAACGCAGTTCTTTGAAAACTTTATTCTTGCAGTCACACCGATGGTTTCATCACACACCAAGATTCAAATCAATGCACCTCAACAATTATTGATCTCTACTCTCATCATCAAAGAAACCACACCCATATGTACCATACAGAGGGTTCTAGTAAACTCTTACTTCTTTAAATGCGATACCTTGATGATTTGAATGCCCTCGCTTTCTGTAATCGTGTTTTTAGGACACTGGAGAATGTGACAACTGTAAAATAGTTGTAGACGTATTGAAAGCTGTGTAGTGGGAGTAGATGAACGCAAGTGATCAAACTAAGATAAAGATTACTTCAATGCTACCTCAACCCTACTGTTAAATTTCTTTACACTTCCAATTTATATATTATCTTGACGATTTTAACAGCCCTGATGTCCACTATGAAGTTCATTCATTAATACGCATTTAGACCCTCCCTACGGAGTCCTTCATGACATTATTTGGGGGTCCCTCCCAGAGCCAGAAAACGGACAAAACCCAAAACCTTCTACATTCGTATCTAGATACACTTCACCGCCATGATCCACCGATCCATAGTATTTCTTCTTGGATTTGCTGCCTCTCAGCTATCCGATGCATTTACACCTACTCATATATCGTTAATGCATCAAGCGCCAGTTGATGATACTCCGCTGAATAATTTTGTCGAGGGAGAATTTCATTCAATTATTGATCGACGACATCTGTTTGAATTAATAAGTAAGGGAGTGACATCCGCATTGTTGGTCGGGTTCGGGTTACCCAGCACATCATTGGCAGCCGTAGCTCCACCACCCGAAGATCTGAAGCGTCTGCAGCTGGGGCATTCTCGTGTACGGTACTTGCTAGAAAATTGGGACAAGCTCACACAATCATGTAACAACAAAGCTATGTCAGTGACTGAATCGAAACAAATAGTCCGTACTGAAGGTGGTGGAGGTGGTGTATGTGACAAATCTCCCTTAATTGTGCAGGAGTATTTGGGATACAAGTCTACGAAAGATCCGTTGTTCAAGGCAGATTCGCTAATGCTGAAGGCTGTTCCGTTAGTGGATGTTTCCGTGATGGATGAGGCAGATTATGTAGATTTAGTGGAACAATATCGGGAGAAGGCGGATCAGACATCGCTCCTTGCCTTTACAAGTAGCTGGGGCGAAGCAAATCCGAATGGGGGCAAGGAAACAGTAGATGAATATTTGGACCAAACAAAAGAGGTGGTAATGGAGACGGAAGTACTTCTACGGAAAATCTTGAATGCACTGCGATTGGAAGTCTTGCAGCCATGTGCGAAGACAGCGTAGTTACTGAGCAAAAGTGCAATAAAAACAATTCTTAAGGGATGGGACTGCAAGGATTGCAGTACAAACTTGATTGTTGTTTAAATATTTTAGACAATTTTCATTTCATTTTCACATGCGGCTTCCAACTTTTAAGATCTCCAAATAACCATCTGATTGATATAGTTGTTTTAGAACCGATGATGCAGGCTTTTACCACTAACTTAGACATCCAACACAAATTCACCACACTGCGGTCGAATTACGCCACCTTTTTCTTTGGTGCAGGCTTCTTCCCAGAACTCTCAGCCATGGAGTACGCAAAGGTCCCAGCAATGGCAATGGCCGATCCAATGACAGTGTTGCGTTCCATTGGTTCAACGAATACAATCGACGATACGACTATAATAATCACACGCTTCGCAGTGTTGAGCACGGAAGATGTCACGGCACCAACACTAGCCGTGAAGGCAAATGCGAATTCATTGTACAAGTAGAAGAAGAATCCAGAAAGTGCAATGTTGATAATGACCGCATTCGCTCCATTGGCACTGACAGCCTTGTCCCACTCCTGCGATAGAGTTGGTAATTCGGCAATTACCACCATGGGCACAGTGAAGAGGAAGGAAATGATATTCATTACGGCATACACATTCGCGCTGTCCATGTTCTTTGATTTATCCCCCTTAAGCGAGTGTGTTACGGACCCCCCTAACTTCCCCTTCAACGCGGCGGCAAGGTTGGCAATGGAAGCCCATGTAAATGCAGTATAATTGATATCCACTCCCTTCCCCTCCTTAATACATGCAATACCTACCCCACCCACGATGGGGATGAGCATAGCATAGGCAAGGATTGGTTTAAGGTCCATGGGTGGAACAAGTAACCCAACGACGGCTGCAAAGACTGGTTCACATGCCTTAACAATTTGTGCAAAGCTAACAGCCCCGACACCCATGGCCAATACCGACCCAGCATGGCCTAAACATGCCATAAACCCGATGGGGACGCATGCTGCAATATCTCCGGCTGTTAGATTCGGTTTGGACCGCATACCGGTGGTCCACATGGTGATTGACCATAACATGCCAACGAAAAGTTGGGCACAGGCAACGAACCAATGTGCGTGGATCATGTTGGTCGCCTTCTTGTTGTACACGTTGTACAAGGTGTTGCCTGCATACCATGCAACGACCAAGCCAACCAGCTTGAGGGTGGAGGGACTACCGGATGCGCTGCCGCTCATACTGTTTGAGGTACGTATAAGATTCGTGCCAATGCTGTGACCGTGGTGAAGGTGTCAACAAAAATAAAGGTGAAGGGGACAAGATCCCGCCAGGTCACTTCGTTGCACCTACCCCTCTATTTCTCTCTTCTAGATATTTCTACGCAGGCTACCGCAGTCGCTCCCCCGGAACAACACATTGGCCGAATCTCAGTTGAGGCGGCAATATCCATCGGAACCATACGATGGACACCACTGAATCAACTGCAACAGATGGAAAGCAAACGGCTGATGTGAATGAGGTTGAAGAGAAACAAAGCAATTATAAGTTGAAATGGTTCAGAACTACTCCTTGCATCATCGCCGTAGGACTTTTCTTCTGGACAGCGGCATTGTTTTGGAGGAGCCTTGTATTTCGACTCATCGCATTGACATTCAGTTTCGGTATGTGTAATGTTTGATACCATTGATGAATACCAAACTATTTTCGTCGTCGTTTCAAACTACATATTACTAAATTCCATGATTTTCAATACAGCATTTTCAACGTATGCATGCGTAATTGCGGACCCCATGACTTCGGACGTTAGTCAATTCTGTACAATTACTCTCCCTTCGTACGCGAATCAATATCTTGAACAAATAATAGGAAAAGAGCGAGTTGAACAACTTTCCAAATTCATGGATCATGGATTCCAAATAATATATCTGATTATTGTGCTTGGGTGTTGGTCTATCGTATTCAACTATGGTTATCCAGAAATTGCAAAATCAAACTACGTCTCCTCATATCATCAGAGAATTGGTTATGTAGTTTTTATCATGTGCATGGGCAGCTGGCATTACGCTTGCACAACGTCACCGGGACGGATCACCGCTGCAACGATTGCTCTGTTCGACCATTATGATTATGACGATGTACTCTATACCAATAGGCAATGCCCCACTATACAGATACGTAAAATTGCTAGAAGCAAATATGATAGATCCACGCAGACGCACGTGCCGAGGTTTGATCATCATTGTGTTTGGCTCAACAATGCCATGGGTGAACGTAATTACAGATACTTCTTGTTGTTCCTATCCATACACGTGTGCATGTGTTTGTACGGCACATGGGTAGTCGGAGCAGTAATGTATGGAGAAGTACTTGATAAAGATCTCCTCAATGCCATCTTCTACAACGCAGCAACTGGAGAGGAGGTTCAAGCTGACTACTTTGTTGTATTTCATTATCTATTTATACGACACTTTGAACTATGTTGTGTATTACTGTTGATGTCAGTCATGGGATTGATGCTTGGGTTGTTTTTGGGCTTCCATCTATACATTACATCTGTCAACATGACAACGAACGAGTATTTCAAATGGCGCAGTGTCAAAAGATGGCATAATAAGGAAAGACTGAAATATGAAACTGCGTTGAAAGTTGGATTGATTGCAACAACTGAGTGCAATTCGGAATTATTGTCACAACAGCAAGTTCCAGAAGGTGATATTGGTTGCGTAGGAGCTACAGCGGTGGAGCCGCCAATCATAGCCGATGATGCAATTTTCGATCCTGGTGAGTGCAAGTGCTAAGGGCTACATCATTGTACATCATTAGCTGACTTATAGGTCCTTTTGTGCTGAACGCATTTTTAAGGCCCCATGCCGATGAATATCTACGAGTAAGTCTATTCAGAGCCTGTATCCTGTATCATTTTTCATTCGGTCTCTTACGCTTGGTCGTCCGTCACAGCAAAGGATTATTGTCAAACATTTTAGAGGTGTTGTCACCATTGTCTTTCCGTGATGTGGCCATTCTCAGATACAGGGCTGCGTTACAGTTTCAACAACAAAAATGCATACATGGAGAGACAGATACGAAGCAAAAGACGAATTAGGATGGCTCTGTGACGAGTTCAAGAGCCGTAGAGAGACAAAGGTGGACAAGAGGTGCCTCGAATGAACTACAACTCATTCAACTTAGGATTCACATCACCAATCACTTGATCCGGTGCCATGCTTTGTACCAATTCGCTGTATGTTGATTGTCGAACCTGTAATTTCATTCATTCTCCGCCATGCAACTGAGTGATGATTGGTAGCAACTCGCAATGGTATCGGCCCTTCCACATTCCATGGCAGTGACTGTTCCATCATTGCATGTGCTTGTCGTCTCCATTCATCCTCTTTCACTTGGCAGTTTATATCAATCGGGTTTAAACGGTAACTATTTTCTCCATCAATAAAATTGTTCATCTCTTCGGTAGAAAGAATGCCGTGCTTCTTCATCAGGTACTGTTCCAGTTTCACTATGTCAGTAATGTCCATTCGGCCTTTAAATATGGCAATTTCTGAAATTGCACCCTGACCACATTCTCCATCAACGTCACCCCCACAGCAGAGAGACATATCAAACTGATGATCAGAACCTATAGTGAGCCCGTCCAGCGTGCCAGAACCAACAAATCTACTCGCGTTGGCAACATTGTCAGCATCATAGTCATCATCAATATTGTCTTCTTCATCACTGGTTACCAATCCATAGTGCTTTCGAGTACATTGCTGCTCACCACATCCATCTAAGCGGATTAGTGAGTCCTTCCCGTCAAACACTGCCGTGTAGCAATGCCACAACCCAGGACCTGTTCTACCTCTATGGATACAGTCCTCGGTGGGATCTTGCACGCAATAATTATTGGGATTGAACGGATCATCAGAATTGAAAATGCACTGACATAATGATTCTTCATCTTTCACTCCATCCCGCTTCTTCGTCTTCCTCCACTTCTCAGTGGCGATTGCAATCGGAGACATATCAATTAGCATATCTTGTGAAGATAGTGGGAATAAATGTCCAAAATCAAACCTCGACGACCGTCCCGAAATAAAACAACCATCTTCGGTCATAATCCCAACAATGAACATTGTTATCGGACCATGAGTTGGTCCACAAGCAAATGGTGGCGTAATAAACTTTACTGCCTGACTTTTATCAGAATTTAAGAATTGTATTGCACGCTGTCGCTTCTCCCATGGAAGAGTATGTTGTTCATGTTTATTATGTTTGTCATTGTTTGCATCAGTCTCGGCAAAGCGATGCAATAGTGGACTTTTTCGACGAGTGCTCAGGATTAATCGTGGAAGAAGTACCTTCTCTAGGCGTTGCTGTTGTTTCCTACAATTATTCTTGTTATCAACACAGAAACAATATCCCTCAGGTCGAGCCAATGTTGCACCTCGTACTGCATACGTTGGAGTATATTCTTGACTTAATACTTTGACCTTCGTTTCACAATAAGTTGATGATGTCGTCTCGGTATTGCGGAATACTGCACAGTCCTGTGATTGTTGTAATGCAATAAACACTTTCTGTATGAAATCTGTAGAGTAACCAAAAGGTATTAGTATCTCATGATGATGACGATATCCCCTCCACTCGGGACAGCAAGTTACACTTTTACCCCTGGTTAATTTTCTTCCACGTCTCGATTTTGTATTTGTTGCTGATGATTTTTTGTCATCTTCGGCATCACTCTCAAGACTAACAGAAAGTGTTTGTATTCCAGAAGGTGCAAACCACGCTAGACAGAAGTTACCATCGTTGATAATATTTGCCTGCTCAATATCTTGCTTTGTGTCACACTTTTCCGATGATGATGTGTCCGTCTCATTGTGGTGTTCATTGAAACATTGCCGATGTCGTCGCTCCATCATTTCTCGTGCCATGTCCACGATTAGAAGTCTCCGAATGCAACCAAGAAATAATGTCGTTGATGATGATGATGATGATGATGATGATGATGATGATGAAGATGATGAAGATGATGCATTATGAGCACTGACCTCATCAATCGAGAGCGCCAACGTTGATGATGACATGAACTTGAAATTGTCAGCAGTAATAGTCTTTGTTGTAGTGGCCAAGAGAATAGCCTCCGATACTACGGCTTTTACCGCAACCTCCCTCCAACATCGACATACGTTGGTAATTGTAGCGAGTTCGACGTTCGACGTACAGGTATTGTGGAGGTACCATGCTAGCGCGATCTTTATCGCGTCATCACTTTCCATTCTACGCCACCATTCAATATTCAATGTACTAACACCCAACCATTAACTACCCACCATTAACTCTAGAGTGGAGCCCGAGGTGAAGGCTTCCAGATAGCCTTTTCCTTTTTCTTCCTCTTCACAGGGCCGCACTAAGAGGGCTACCTTTTAATTAATGTCCACTAAATAATGAATGTACAAACTTAAGTACTTCGTGAAAGAATTATTTTGACTTCAACAGCCTATATATGATTCCTACGTAGATCTCATCAAAATTTGGAGTAAATCTATTTTTAGATTTCGAGTGCTATGCTACAGCGATAAGTCCTATGCCTCTCATCGACACAGGTATGTATCATAATGCCACGATATTCCACGATGGAGCTGCTCGACAGTATCACAAGAAGTGTTAGTAACCGCATTTCATTAAATGATAACACCCGTGGTCGTCGTCGTCCCTCCTTAGTCGACAATGGTGCTGCTGCTAGCAGCAATCCCCGTGGTTAACTTTCGAGAATCCTTCTCGAAATCAAAACATTCCGGCTTGGATTCGCAAAATTGTGATAGTCTACGGGGCATGCGTATTCGCGACAGTGACAGCATGGATGACATACTTCCACATTCCACTGCCCACGGGGCACATGCACACAATAGTGCTCATGGTACTCATCATTCCAATGGCGGAGGAACCAGTCATGGCGAACGGTTGCATCGCATGGTGGTATTTGAAATACGTGAGGATGGGTCGAGTGAATACTTTACCATGACTCTCCGGTCGTTGTATAATACTGTCGTACGGACGATTACGGAAAATTGTAAGGAGGCGAATAAGGAGAAGATAAAAAAATCAGTACGTAAGCAACGACGTAATTTGTCGGCAATAAACTTAGATGAGAGTGAAAAAAACTGTGTTCTAGGTGACAGTGATCAGGGTGTGGTCAGCGGTGGCGGCGGAGGAGGAGGAGCGGAAGGCATTGCTCCCAATGGCACCGATGATGTAGCAGTTCCGATGGTCGGTATAGGCCTAGACAGCCCAGCAATTACAACGCCGAGGGATGTACCTTCACACTTCTTACCATCATTGATGTCGCCACATGACAACATGCCACTCAAACAAGGAGTAGCAGCAGCAACAGCACCAGAAACGTTGAATTATGAACATCCTGAGCGTAAGCAACATTATCAGCATTCACAAGAAAAAGTATTGAGAAGCAGTACCATGACCAGTGGCGACGGAGGTGGTGGAGGTGACAACAGAGCAACAACCTACCGTGAACGATTGGGGGGATATCTCCATCCCCGAGATATGCGTCGTCTCGTTACTCCCTTCTCGACAAGCAATGAACCACAGCTAATAGTACGCCGACATGCCATGCTATTAAACTTTGATCCACTCCGTGCTATAGTATTGAAGGACCGACTACTCGTGCTTGTACCCGATGGTGCCGATTCGATACTAATTGCATTAGAGGGACGTGTGCGGGGTGGGATTGTTGAAATGACGAATCAAGTCTTCGGCAGTTTGAGTGATCATGACTCGCCACCTCCATCATCAGTCCTGCAGCCCAAAAGCCGGCAGAATAGTATGAAAGACTTGAAAAGGAATGCCAAAAGTACTGACAAGTTAACAGATATGATCACGGTAGCCACCGAGGGTGTTGATTCACATCATGACTCATTCGGCAATGATGAATGGGAGGATATGCAAATGATGGATTGGCAAAAGCTACCCTTTGAGTTACAATCAGTCGATGCCATATTACAAACAGTGACATCGATATTGATGCAAGATGTGAAGAAGGTACACCACCGTGCCGAACGTGCCATGGGGGAGTTGCGGGGGGATTCGCATAACCGTGGTGGCGCAGTGACTGAGTATGACCAAGAACGACTACGGTTGCATAAGGATGAGGTGAATTTGATGGATCGACGTGTGCAGGGATTCGTACGTGCAATTAATCAAGTATTGGATGAAGATGAGGATATGACATTGATGAATCTAACACGACTATTGACACATCCCGAACGGTTTGTCCAGCCAGTATCACGGGCGGTATTAGAGGAGGAAAGTGATGAACCAGAGTTGATACTGGAAACATATCTACAACAGGCGCTTAGCATTATGAATACACTTGACTTGTTAAAGGGGCAGATTGTGACGACTCAAGAGCAGATAAGCATGACATTGGATGCATTGCGCAACAGGTTGCTTTTCATCAACACGTTGTTGAGCGTGGCATCGCTTTGTGTTACGCTTGGGTCGTACATTGGCGCGATATTTGGGATGAATATAGCAAACCCTATTCAAGAAATGACTAACATTGATGGGACGATTGATTATTCGTATTTCAGAATGGTCAGCATTGGTACGTCAGCAACTGTGTTTATGTTGTGGGTCATGTTGTCCTACATCTTTTACATGGTGACAAATACCCCGATGTCCTTCCGTGGTAAAGACAAGAAGGGAAATACATCCGCCTCAATGATGCATTATCACAACTAATAGAATATAAAATTAGTCTGCAAAAGTGTTATACCACATATTTTTATTCTACATATTCATGAGAGATCAAATAGAGTTCGTCTGTAGGAAATGCAACATAAGCTGTTGCATGTTACCTCGTGAAGACTTCGTTGATCCTGTCATTTCATCCGCAGTCCCCAACTGAGACAAACCAAGGCAATTGCATAATATCCGAGCAACCTTGGGCGGTGACAAAAGGTTCTTTTGCTCGTGCAGGAGCACCTCACGGAAAAAGCTGATTATATAGATAAAAACATTGTATGGGATGGGTAGCATATCCTCTAAGAATTTCCTCGTAAACATCTGAATGTTCTGAGCATCAATGTCCAAGGTCGGAATGAGGGATACTGGTACTATTGGCGAACTAAGATTGGACAGGAACGAGGTCAGAACTTCAGCAAAGGAGTGCACACTCATTCTATCAAACGGAGCGCCTGTATCCAAACTCTCACGAATTGTGACAACCTCCTCGGGATCACCAGCCATGCTGAACAAGTCTCGTTCATCTAACCCACGTTCGTATATTGCATCGATGATCCGCCACAATTCCTTCGGCACACACATTGCCGCCCTTGAATTGAGATCATACTTTTCAGCACGTAAGATAGGGTCAATAGGCACTTGACGTATAGGATCGGTATACAATACAAGTTCGTCTACTGACATGCCAAAGCACGATCGTGCATACTTCGCAGTTAGGGAAATGTAGTAGTCTCGACCATTCTCGAGACGAAGGATGACGACATCGTCAAGCACCTCCTGACTAGTGTTCAGCCTATGTGCCGTGGTGTTATCGATTGTGATCGTCATATCGATTTCGGTTGATTCACCAGGGATTAACATACCATATGTCGGCGCAATCGTAATCCATGGCTTGCATAATTGAATTTCATCGACTTTAGGGACAAGTCGAAATTGAGCCACCACCTGCCCCGTATTCGTAATGACAATGGGCAGGGTCACACGCTGATCGTACCGGACCTCACCAAAGTCTAATTTAATCCTGTTGAGACTGACCATAGGCAGCGAGTTGTTCTCATACGTGTCTAACATCTTCATAACATCTTTATACACCCCCTCCCTCTTGGCAAGTATTACATCCTTTATCGTGACTAAGAAGGTTGACATGACTGGCTTGTGATCCGAGGGGTTCAACTCACTCCGAGTGTAATTCAGTTGCGATACATGTCCAGGCTCCTGTGCCATCCATAATATACGGTCACACCATGCCGGGGCACGGACCTTCTTGTCGGGACGTTCATCATAGTCCTCAGTTCCCGGCTGATACTTGTACGTTGGTTTGAAGGTAAGTGGTCCCTCCTCAAAGTCTCGAAAGACTCGTCCGGCGGCCCTTTCAATGTTAAGCTGATCGTGCTCAATTAGTTCCTCAAGCATACCCTTCTTACTCAATTCCATGACACGCATAGTTGGGATGCTCTCATCAATACGATAATTCAAATCACCCAACCAAAAGACCATGTCGTGATCTGGCACGCCAACAGAACTCGTGCCCATGGCCCATTGTGACATACTCCCCAGACGTATCACCTCCTGGACTGCCTCGGGTCCAATTTCAAACGATGTCTTTTGATATACATTCGCAAAGTCAGCATTCCGACCGGCAATATTCTCACGATGTGCGGCCAGGTGTGCACAAATGAAACATAATGTCGAATCATAGAATTGTAATCGTATCGCCACCCCACCCTTATTCCCCATCATCCCCATAACACCCACGCCTACACTATCGGCATGGACATACTTTACCCGTGGACGATGTGGTGCCTTCACAAAGACACACACTAATAACCCCACTAGGAATTTCGATGCCAATTCGGTGTATGCACGCCCTGGATCACCCTGAGTATACTGTCGTGAATTCAATGTTGATCGGATCTTTTCAATCCAAAATTGTGACCGTGTTGCGCTCTTATTCTCCACGGCAACATTGACCGCATTCAAATCCACCATTTCTTGAAAGCCCACAACTACAATGTCCGGTTGACCAAATTGTGGCCAATCGGCACATAACCATGATGCGATATTTTCATCTGCCTTACCTTTAGCATTGACATTCCATGTCCCGAGGAAAACTCGGCCCTGTTTGTATTGAGTAAATTCTTCCTGACGAGAACGTATTTGTTTGTATATCCATGCATCACGGATTTTCGTAGATGCCTCACGATTGCGTATACGCCCATCCTCGGTCTCTTCATCGGCGGCACGATTGGCCACGATGATCCCACTGGACGATGCACTATTGTTCTTATTGCTAGATCCTGTGGTGGTCTTCATACGTGGAGCCCCAGGCGTGTAGGGAGAGGAGCTGGTCATTGGGTTTGTTCGGTTGGCTGTTGCGGCGTCCTACGATGTTGGAATTTTTTTTGGATGTGAGACTTGTGTGTCATCAAGGTGTCATGATACCGGTGGGTTTGCCGGTATCCTGGCCGACACGACACGACATGTCGGCTGTAGTTCTGTGCCATGAAAATCAGCTCAAACTTACTCAATTTGTAATACACTGGTTAACCCTTTGTCTACCGTGGCTCATTTTTGGCTCATTTTTGTGTTATCAAGCTGTATTTTCGGGCTAAATGGTCGCAAGGATTTTCGGGCTAAATGGTCGCAAGGTAATCGCCTACGTAGGAACTAGTTGCCCCATCCAAGAATCTTAAATAGCGTTGAT
>Ga0247843_1002835_pt1 | contig 30112 bp, 29 predicted proteins | sample LaCruzMarch2017__FD_192420 | JGI IMG/M metagenome (GOLD analysis project Ga0247843, IMG submission 192420) | Freshwater microbial communities from meromictic Lake La Cruz, Castile-La Mancha, Spain - LaCruzMarch2017_8m | ecosystem: Environmental > Aquatic > Freshwater > Lake | place: Spain... | reverse complement strand
CTTCTGCAAGCTCAAGGACTTCAAGCGTATCGCCATGCGCAGCGACAAGACCGACCGGAGCTTCGCCGCGATGATCTACATCGCCACCGCCGTCATCCATTCCCGATGAATCTCAACAGGCCCTAATCCGCCCAGCGCTTCTCGAAGGCATAGACGTCGGGGAAACCCAGAATGTCGCACAGCCCTTTGAAATCATGCATCGGCGTGCCGCTGCCGGCCGTGGTGCCATTCGCCTTGAGGCCGCCATAGCTGCCCGCCAGCGCCGCCGCCGTGGCCAGGAAGCCCGCCGCCGGCCAGATCGAGAGCTGATAGCCAAGCTCGGCCAGCCGTGCGGCCGGCAATACCGGCGTGCGCCCGCCCTCGACCATGTTGGCCAGCAGGGGGTGATGGAAGGCGCGGCCGATCGCCGCCATCTCCTCCTCGGATTCCGGGCTCTCGACGAACAGGATGTCGGCGCCGGCCTTGGCAAAGCCCTCGGCACGGCGCAGCGCCTCATCCAGGCCGAGCGCGGTGCGGGCATCGGTGCGGGCGATGATCAGCGTGTCGGCGCTGCTGCGGCTGTCCACCGCCACCTCGATCCGGCGCACCGCCTCGGCCATGGGCACCACGCGGCGGCCCGGCGTATGGCCGCACTTCTTCGGGAATTCCTGATCCTCGATCTGGATCGCGGCCACCCCGGCGGCCTCATAGCCGCGCACCGTGTGGCGGATATTGAGCAGGCCGCCATAGCCGGTATCGGCATCGGCGATCAGCGGCGCGCGGGAGATTGCGGCGATGCGCCCAGCGCGATCCACCATCTCGGTATAGCTGGCCAGGCCGGCATCGGGCAGGCCGAGATGGCTGGCCACCACCCCGAAGCCGGTCATGTAGTGCGCCTGGAACGGGTGCTGGTTCGCCATGTGGCAGGACAGCATGTCGTAGATGCCCGGCGCCACCAGGCATTGGCCGCGCACCAGCAGCGGGCGAAGCGAGGTTTTCGGCATGAGGTTTCCTCCGTTCTAAAGCGCTTCGCCGGCGACCCAGCCGCTCGACCAGGCCCATTGGAAGTTATAGCCGCCGAGCCAGCCGGTGACATCCACCGCCTCGCCCACCGCGAACAGGCCGGGCACCGTGCGCGCCATCATGGTCTGGCCGGAAAGGTCGCGCGTGTCGATGCCGCCCAGCGTCACCTCGGCCTTGGCATAGCCCTCGGTGCCGGACGGCGACAGCACCATGCGGGCCAGCCGCGCGCCGAGTGCCTTCAGCGGCGCGTCCCCCGTCTCGGCCAGCGTCCGGTCGGGCAAATGCAGCGCGCCCAAGGCCGTGGCCAGGCGCGCCGGCAGCAGCCCGGCCAGCGCGTTGCGGGCTTCGGCGCGCGGGCGGGCGCGCTTGGCCTCCAGCAGCGCCGCCGTGGCGTCCCGGCCCGGCAGCAGGTCCAGGGTCAGCTCCGCCCCCGGCTGCCAATAGCTGCTGGCCTGCAGGATGGCGGGGCCGGACAGGCCGCGATGGGTGAACAGCAGGGCTTCCGCGAAGGCCGTGCGCCCGGCCCGCGCGATGGCGGGCAGGGCCACGCCCGCCAGCGGCTGCATCCAGGCCAGCGCATCGCCGGAGAAGGTCAACGGCACCAGGCCGGGCGTGGAGGGCACCAGGTTCAGCCCGAACTGCAAGGCCAGCCGGTGCGCCAGGTCGGTCGCCCCCATCTTCGGGATGGAAAGGCCGCCGGTGGCCAGCACCAAGGCGGGCGCGGTGAAGGCGCCGCCGCTGGTCTCGACAATGAACGCCCCATCATGCCGCACCGCCTGGACATGGTGGCCCAAGCGCAAATCCACGCCGGCGGCGTCGCTTTCGGCCAGCAGCATCGCCACGATCTCCCGCGCCGAGCCATCGCAGAAAAGCTGACCGAGGGTTTTTTCATGGAACGGGATGCCGTGCTTGCGCACCAGCGCCACAAAATCCGCCGCCGTGTAGCGCGCCAGCGCCGAGCGCGCGAAGGCCGGGTTCGCCGAGAGGAAACGGTCCGGCCGCACGTCCATATTCGTGAAATTGCAGCGTCCGCCGCCGCTGATCAGGATCTTCTTGCCCGGCGCATCCGCATGTTCCAGCAGCAGCACGCGGCGCCCGCGCTGGCCCGCCCGCATGGCGCAGAACAGCCCCGCCGCGCCGGCGCCCAGCACGATCGCGTCGAAGCGGGTCAAGCGGCGTCCTGCGCGTGCACCGCGAGGCCGAGAAGGTCGCGCGCCAGCGCCTCGGCCACGCGGATGCCATCGACGCCGGCCGAGAAGATGCCGCCCGCATAGCCCGCGCCCTCGCCGGCCGGGAACAGGCCGCGGGTGTTCACGCTGTGGAAATCCGCCCCGCGCCGGATCCGCACCGGTGAGGAGGTGCGCGTCTCCACCCCCGTCATCAGCGCATCCGCCATGTCGAAGCCCGGGATCTGCCGGCCGAAGGCGGGCAGCGCCTCACGGATGGCGGCCACCGCGAAATCCGGCAGGCAGCGCGACAGGTCGGTGGGCGTCAGGCCCGGCTTGTAGGAGGGCACCACCGGGCCGAGCTCGGTCGAGGCGCGCCCCGCCAGGAAATCCCCCACGCGCTGGCCCGGCGCCCGGTAGCCGCCGCCGCCGGCCACATAGGCCTGGGTTTCCCAATGGCGCTGGTAATCGATCCCCGCCAGCGGCCCGCCCGGATAGTCGCGCTCCGGCGTGATGGAGACGACGATGCCGGCATTGGCGTTCCGCTCGGCGCGCGAATATTGGCTCATGCCGTTGGTCACCACGCGGCCTTCCTCGCTGGTGGCGGCCACCACCGTGCCGCCCGGGCACATGCAGAAGGAATAGACGCTGCGCCCTTCGAGCCCCGGCGCCGTGCAATGGTGCACGATCTTGTAGTCGGCGGCGCCCAGGATCGGGTTGCCCGCGAAGCCGCCGAAGCGCGCGCGGTCGATCAGCGATTGCGGATGCTCGATCCGCACGCCGATGGAAAACGGCTTGGCTTCCACCTGCACGCCGCGCGCATGCAGCATGGCGAAACTGTCGCGCGCGGAATGGCCGATCGCCAGCACCACATGGCTGGCTTCGATCCGCGTGCCATCCTCGGTCACCAGGCCCACCACGCGGCGCTGGCCGGCGCTTTCCTCCACCAGCAGGTCGGTCACGCGCGTGCCAAAACGGTATTCGCCGCCCAGCGACTCGATCTTGGCGCGCATGCTTTCCACCATCTGCACCAGGCGGAAGGTGCCGATATGCGGCTTGGCGACGAACAGGATTTCCTCGGGCGCGCCGGCCAGGACGAATTCCTCCAGAACCTTGCGGCCCAGATGCTGCGGGTCCTTGATGCCGGACCAGAGCTTGCCGTCGCTGAAGGTGCCGGCGCCGCCCTCGCCATATTGCACGTTGCTGCCGGGTGTCAGCACGCCGCGCCGCCACAGCGCCCAGGTATCCTTGGTGCGTTCGCGCACCACCTTGCCGCGTTCCAGGATGATCGGCCGGAAGCCCATCTCGGCCAGGATCAGCGCGGCGAACAGGCCGCAGGGGCCGGTGCCGATCACCACCGGCCGGGCGGCATCCGGCGGGGCCTGGCCGACATGGCGGTAGCTGGTGTCGGGCGTGGGGCCGAGGGTGCGGGCCAGCAGCTTGTCGGCCGCCGCGCGGCGCAGCAGCGCGGCCTCATCCGCAACATCCAGGTCCAGCGAATAGACCAGTTCGATCGCATGCCGCCGCCGCGCATCCCAGGCGCGCCGCGCGACTCTGAGCCCGCGCAGCGCCGCATCCGGCAGGCCGAGCCGGGCCAGCACCGCCTGGCGCAGCGCCTCGGGCGGATGGTCGAGCGGCAGTTTGAGGTCGGTCAGGCGCAGCATCGGGCGGCTTCTACACGGGGCGCAGGCGCTTGCCTGCCCCCATCAGGATCGGTTGGCGCGGGCCAGCACCGCCTCGAACAGGATCTGGCAGCCATCCGCCGCCTCCGCAGGTTCGATGCTCTCGGCCTCATTGTGGCTGAGCCCATCCTTGCAGGGGGTGAAGATCATGGCCGTCGGCACATGGCGGGCGACATAGACCGCATCATGCCCGGCGCCCGAGACCATCCGCCGCGCCTTGAGGCCGCGCCGCGCCACCGCCTGCTCCACCAGCGCCACGCAATCGGCGTCGAAGGGCTGGGCGGGCAGGCGGAACAGTTCCGCCAGGGTCAGGGTGCAGCCCGTATCGGCAATGGCCGCGCGGGCGGCTTCGGGGAAGCCATCGGCCAGCGCCATCGCCTCCGCCGTGTCGGGGTGGCGGAATTCCACGCTGAATCGCACCTCGCCGGGCACCACGTTGCGGCTGTTGGGCGCCACCTGCAGGAAGCCCACCGTGCCGCGCCCATCCTGGCCGCGGGCGCGCATCTCGGCATCGACCAGCGCGATCACCCGCGCCGCCGCCACCAGCGCGTCGCGGCGCGCGCCGGGCGGGGTGGTGCCGGCATGGCTGTCCTGGCCCTCGATGCGCGCATCCCACCAGATTTGCGCCTGCGCGCCCGTCACGATGCCGATCCTGGCACCTTCGCGTTCCAGGATCGGGCCCTGTTCGATGTGCAGCTCGAAATAGGCGTCGGCCGGGAAGGGCGCGGCCTTGTGTGGGCCGCGATAGAAGATGGCATCCAGTGCCGTGCCCACCTGCACGCCGTCCACATCCGGCAGGGCCAGCACCTTCTCCAGCGGATAGACGCCGGCCCAGACGCCGCTGCCCATCAGCGAATGGCCGAAGCGGCTGCCTTCCTCATCGGTCCAGTTCACCAGTTCCAGCGGGGCGGCGGTGACGATGCCGAGGTCGGTCAGGGTGCGCATCACCTCCAGCCCCGCCACCACACCCAGCGCCCCGTCGAACTTGCCGCCCGAGGGCTGGCTGTCCAGGTGGCTGCCGAACAGCACCGGGGCACGCTGTGGGTCGCTGCCCTCGCGCCGGGCAAACATGTTGCCGATGGCGTCGACGCGGACCGCAAGGCCCATCGCTTCACACTGCCTCCGGAAATCCTCGCGCGCCGCGCGGTCGATGTCGGTCAGCGTCAGGCGCTTCACGCCGCCCTTCGGCGTGGCGCCGTGTTGCGCCATGGCCATCAGGCTGTCCCACAGCCTTTGCCCGTCGATCCGCTGGTTGGTGCCTGACATGCGCGATGGTCCCCCTGCGCGGGGCATCATGGCGGCGCTTGATCGCCCGGCAAGCCCCGCTAAGAATTGTTCACGATCTCGGGAGGATGCGCATGCAACGTTACGGAACGCGCCAGGCCGACACGCTGCGCGGGGCAGCCGGCCGGGACACGCTGCTGGGCCGCGAGGGGGATGACGTGCTCGTCGGGCTTGACGGGGCGGACATGCTTTCCGGCGGCCTCGGCTCGGACACGGCAAGCTATGCCGAGGCGACGCTGGGCCTGCTCGCCAGCCTCACCCGCCCCACGCAGAACACCGGCGAGGCGGCGGGTGACCGCTATGCCAGCATCGAGAACCTGCAGGGCGGACTCGGCGCCGATACGCTGATTGGCAGCGCCATCGGCAATCGGCTGGAGGGTGACGCGGGGGCCGATTCCCTTGCCGGGCGGGATGGCGACGACACGCTGAGCGGCGCCGATGCACTCGGTGCTGCCGCGTCGGACCTGCTGGATGGCGGCTATGGCGAGGACTGGGCGAGTTGGCTGGGGGCGGATCAGGGGGTCATCGCCTCGCTCATCGCCAGCGTCGTCAATGCCGGTGCGGCGCTGGGCGACACGCTGGTCGGGATCGAGCATCTGGAGGGCACCGACCACGCCGATCTGCTGGTGGGCGATGCGGGTGGGAACCATCTGCGCGGGCTGGGATCGGGGCTCGGCGCGGATACGCTGATCGGCGGGAGGGGCGCCGATACGCTCGATGGCGGGGAGGGGCTGGATGTCGCCTCCTACCAATTGGCGGATGAGGCGGTGACGGCGCTGCTGGCAGGCCCGGAAAGCTATCGTTTCAGCACGCGGGGCGAGGCGATCGGCGATGTCTATATCGGCATCGAGGGGCTGGTCGGCAGCGCCCATCATGACGTTCTCGGCGGCGACAAATTCGCGAACCTGATCCTTGGCGGCGCGGGCCAAGACACGATCCAGGCGGGCCACGGCATCGGCTTCGCCGGGGGCGGCTTCGATACGCTCGATGGCGGCGATGGTCGCGACGTAATCTCCTATGAGAGCGCGGCCGAGGGCGTGCTCTTGCAACTCACCCCGGGCGGGGAGAGCGGGCTGGGCGATCTGCTGCTGAACTTCGAAGGCGCGCGGGGCAGCGACTTCGCCGACATCCTGATCGGCAGCGGCGGCGCGGACACGCTTCAGGGCGGCGACGGCGACGACGAATTGCTCGGCGATGATGCCGCGGGCGCCGGCAATGACTGGCTGGCGGGTGATGCCGGCGATGACGTGCTGATCGGCGGCGATGGCGATGACGTGCTTAATGGTGGCCTTGGCGCCGATGTCCTGGATGGTGGCGAGGGCCGCGATACCGCCAACTATTCCTCGGCGCGGTCGGGCGTCGAAGTGAACCTCCGCTTCGGCACCGGTCGGGAGGGCGAGGCGGAGGGGGATCAGCTTCATGGCGTCGAGGTCGTCCTTGGCAGCGCGTTTGGCGATACCCTGACCGGGTCGAACGACCCCGATTCCTTGTGGGGTGGCGGCGGCGATGACTACCTCGACGGCGGGGCCGGCCGCGAGATGACTACCTCGACGGCGGGGCCGGCCGCGATACGCTGATCGGCGGCGAGGGCAACGACACCTTCGACCTCTGGAACGACACCCTGGATTTCATCGTCGAGGTCGCGGGAAATGGCATCGATAGGATCGTCGTGTCTGTGGACTATGTGCTGCCGGATCATTTCGAGCAACTGAGCAGCGGTGGGCGGAGGCTGACCGGCAATGCGCTCGACAACCGCCTGTTCACGCTCCTCGACCAGCAGGAGACACTGAACGGCGCCGCCGGCAATGACACGCTGTTCGGCGGGCGCCTGGGGGATGTGCTCGCCGGTGGCGCGGGGGCGGATCATTTCGCCTATCTGCGCATCGAGGACAGTCCCGACGCCTCGCGGGACCGCATCACGGATTTCGAGCGTGGCCTGGACCGGATAGACCTCTCCGCCATCGATGCCGGCACGGCGAGCGGCGACCAGGCCTTTCTCTGGCGCGGCAGTTCCGGCTTCGTCGGTGGCGGTCAGGGATCCGCGCGGGTGTCGGTCAGCAGCGGCAGCACCGTGGTCTCGATCGACATCGGCGATGGCGGGGCGGCGGAGATGCGCATCACGCTGAGCGGCATCCATGCGCTGGGTGCCTCGGATTTCATCCTGTAGCGGGCGGCGGCTTGCCGGATCCGCCGGGGCTTGCGATGCAGGCGGCGACGCTGAAGGAGTTCTTCCATGGCCAAGGCCCAGGCCTCCATCGCCGCCCCGGCGCTGCTGCGCAATTCGGACCTCGACGCGCCCGCGGTGCGCCAGGCGCGTATCGACCTCGCGGCCTGCTTCCGCATGGCCGCGCGGCTTGGGATGCATGAGGGCATCTGCAACCATTTCTCGCTGGTGGTCCCGGGGCGCGACGATTTGTTCCTGGTGAACCCCTATGGCTGGGCCTTCAGCGAGGTCACCGCCAGCCGCCTGCTGATCTGCGACTATGAGGGCAAGGTGTTGGCCGGGCAGGGCGTGCCGGAGGACACGGCCTTCTTCATCCATGCCCGCGTGCACAAGAACCTGCCGCGCGCCAAGGCCTGTTTCCACACCCACATGCCCAACGCCACGGCCCTGGCCATGACCGAGGGCGAGCCGCTGCTCTTCGCCGGGCAGAGCGCGTTGAAGTTCCTGGGCCGCACCGTGGTGGACGATGAGTACAACGGCTTGGCACTCGACACCGATGAGGGCGACCGCATCGCCGCCAGCATCGGCGAGGCCGAAATCGTCTTCATGCGCAACCACGGCGTGATGGTGGTTGGGCCCGACTGCGCGCGCGCCTGGGACGACCTCTACTACCTGGAGCGCGCGGCGGAGGCGCAGCGTCTTGCGCTATCGACCGGGCGCCCGCTCAAGCCCGTGCGGCCGGAGATCGCGGCCAAGACGGCGGCGCAGATGCGGCTTGGCGATGGCGAGAGCGCGCGGCTGCACCTGGAGAGCGTGAAGCGTATCCTGCTGCGAGATGAGCCGGATTTTTGTGAGTGAGCTTGCGCCCGGCCCGGCTTGATCCATTCGGCCTGGTCCTGCTGCTGCTGACGGTCACCGGCTGGGGCCTCAACTGGCCGGCGATGAAGCTCCTGCTGGGCGAATTGCCGCCCTTCACCATCCGCATCCTGAGCGGCAGCATGGGCGCGGCCATTCTGCTGGCCATCGCCCTCGCCCGGCGCGAGGCCCTCACCGTGCCGCGGGCACTCTGGGGTCGGCTGGTGCTGGCGAGCCTGCTCAACGTCACGGCCTGGATGGGCCTCGCCTCCTTCTCCCTGCTCTGGCTGGCGGCGGGGGAGGCGACCATCGTCTGCTACACCATGCCGGTCTGGGCGGGACTCTTCGCCTGGCTGATCCTGGGCGAGCGGCCCAGCCTCGCGCGCCTCGCCGCCCTGGCCCTGGCGCTGAGCGGCCTTGCCGTGCTGGTGCTCGGGCGCGGCTGGCAGGCGGGGGTGGAGAGCCTGCCCGGCGTGGGCTTCGCCCTGGCGGCGGCGATGTTGTTCTCGCTCGGCACGGTGGTGGGCCAGCGCTGGCCCACCGGCCTGCCGGCGGCGGCGAGTGCGACCTGGCAGATCGTGCTCGGCATCGCCCCGCTCGGCCTGGGCGCGCTGCTGGTAGAGCGGCCGGACCTGCCGGCCCTCTCCGGGCTGGGCTGGGGGCTGCTGGTCTATGGCGGCATCGCGCCGCTGGGGCTTTGCTACCTCGCCTGGTTCGGCGCGCTGAAGCGCCTGCCGGCGGCGGCGGCCGCTTCCGGCACGCTGCTCACCCCGGTGGTGGGCGTGCTGGCGGCCGTGGCGCTGCTGGGCGAGCCCTTCGGCCTGCGGGAGGCGCTGGCGCTGGCGCTGACACTCACCGGGGTGGTGCTGGCGCTGCGCGGCTGAAGGCGCCATAGGGGCGCCATGGACCGCCCGCTGATCCGCCTGAACCCGGGTGCCGACCGCCGCATCAAGGCCGGCCACCCTTGGGCCTTCTCCAACGAAATCGCCATGAGCCCGGCGCTGCGCGCCTTGCCGCCCGGCTGCCTGGTGCGGCTGGAGGGCGATGATGGCGTGCGGCACGGCACCTGGCACTTCAACCCGCACAGCCTGATCGCGGCCCGCCGGCTGGACGCGGACCCGGCCGCCGCCGGCGACGCTGGCTGGTTCGAGGCACGCATCGGCGCCTGCCTCACGCTGCGCGACCGCCTGTTCGACCGCCCCTTCTACCGGCTGGTGCATGCCGAGGCGGATGGGCTGCCGGGCCTGATCATCGATCGCTACGGCGATGCGCTGGCGGTGCAGGCGAATAGCGCCGGTATGGATCGGGCCACGCCGGCCATCCTCGCTGCGCTCCAGGCGCTGATCGCGCCGCGGGTGATCGTGGCGCGCAATGACAGCGCGGTGCGCAAGCTGGAGGGGTTGGAGGAAGCGGTCACGCTGCTGCACGGCGCCGACGGCACCGCCATCGTCGAGCAATCCGGCCTGTCCTTCCCGGTCGATCTGCTCGGCGGCCAGAAGACCGGCTGGTTCTTCGACCAGCGCGCCAACCGCGCGCTGGTGGCGCGCTTCGCGGCCGGCCGGACCATGCTCGACGCCTTCTGCCACACCGGCGGCTTCGGCCTGGCGGCGGCGGCGGCGGGGGCGGCGCAGGTCACGCTGCTCGATCGCAGCGAGCATGCGCTGGATCTCGCCATGCAAGCCGCCCGCCGCGCCGGCTTCGCCGACCGCGTGACGCCGCTCAAGGCCGAGGCGCTGGAGCATCTGGAACGCATGACCGCAAGCAACCGCCGCTTCGATGTGGTGGTGGCGGACCCCCCGGCCTTCGCCAAGACCCGCAAGGACATTCCGGCGGCACTGCGTGGCTATGCCAAGCTGGCGCGGCTGGCGGCGGGGCTGGTTTCGCCCGATGGCGTGCTGTTCATCGCCTCCTGCTCGCACCATGCGAGCGTGCCCGAATTCACCGAAGCCGTGGCGTCGGGCGTGCTGAAGGCACGGCGGGAAGCGCGGATCCTGGCCACCGTTGGCGCCGGCCCCGACCATCCCGTTCATCCGGCCCTGCCCGAGAGCGCCTACCTCAAGGGCCTGCTGCTGCATCTGCGATGAATCCGCGGCTGCTGCTTGCCTATCGCGCGACGCGCTACGAGGCCGCTGGCCGCCTGGTGCGGATCGGCCGGCGCCACGATCTGCCCCTGCCCGGCCCGGCCGCCTTCCTGACCGCCTGGAACCCGCTGAGCCGGCGGATGCCGGGGGGCTGGAATGCGCGGATGCAGCAGCGCCTGCGTGCCCTGGCCCCCGCCATCCTGGCCGAGGGCTGGGGCCGCGGGCGCGGCTGGGCGGAGCAGCATCTGCTCGCGGCCGGCGATCCGCGCCGCATCGCCGTGCTGGCGCGGCGCTTCCGCCAGCACGCCATCGTCCTGGTCGCGCCACGCCGGCCGGCGCGACTGCTCCTGATCAGGCGTTGACGAACATCCGCTCGAACCCCGCGAAGCTCAGCGTGCTGTCACCGATGTTGATGGTGCCCGACACACCCGCCAGCGAGATCATGCCGTTCTCGTCGATAAAGGGCGCGGCGCTGCCCGGATGGGGCTGGATCGTCGCCAGCAGATCCGCGATCGAGATGTCATGGCCCTGCAGGATCAGCGTGTCGGTGCCCTCGCCGCCCTGGACGGTGTCGTTGCCGGCCGCCGGGTTCCACACCATCCGGTCGTCGCCCGCGCCCAGATCCACCAGATCCGCGCCCTGCCCGCCGCTGACATAATCGTCGCCGGCGCCGGCATGGATCGTGTCATCGCCCCTGCCGCCGGAGATCATGTCGCGCCCGTCGGTACCGTTGATCTCCTGGCCGAACTCGGGCGGCAGCGAGCCATCGCGGCCGGGACGGTCCGTGCCGCCGGTCACGCGCGCAAGGTTGCTGATGTCGATCGGTTCGGGCTTGGTCATCTCTTTGGCTCCTCTGGCTGGCGGATTGGGCCATGGGTGCGGGCGGAATGCCAGACGGAAACGCTGAAGGCGGCGATAGGCCGGGCCGATGGCACCAACCGGCGGGCCGTCGAGCATGCACCCGGTACGGCTGGACCGACGCCGCGCTACCGCAAGCCCGGGATGAACAGCGTCTCGAAGTTCGTGAAGTGAAGCTCCGAGCCGTCGATGACGATCATGCCGGTCACGCCGGTCACATCGAACAGCCCGGTCCGGGGATCGAACACGGGCACCGGTTCACCCGGCGCCACGGTCATCGCCGCGAGCACCTGATCGAGTGTCAGCCCATAGGCGTCGATGCTCAGCACGTCCCTGCCTTCGCCGCCGTTCACCAAATCGATGCCGGCACCCGGACGCCAGATCACCAGGTCCACGCCATCGCCGGCATTGACCACGTCATTGCCGGCGCCGGCGTCGATCGTGTCATGCCCGCCATAGCCCTGGATATGGTCGTCGCCTTCGGTGCCGATCGTGATCCCACCATACGGGTTGGTGAGGCTGATCCCGGCCTGGCCGCCGACCACGTGATCGAGATCGGCCATCGAAAGCGGGGCGGGCTTTGTCATGCGGGGCGGCCTCGTGCTCGCGGGTGCAGACGGCATAGCGCCCGGCAGCCAAACTCGCCAGCCGAGCGCCGGCTATCGCGGACATAGGCCGAGGCTACAGGAACCGCTCGCGGATATCGACGCTGCTCTCGCGGCCGATCTTCTCGCCATGCTCGGCCAGCCACAGATCGGCCGCTTCCCGCCCATAGCGCTTCAGCGTCAGCAGGAACTGCCAATCGCCGTTGAACTTGGTGCTGAGCTTGAATTCGCGCATGCGCGGCTCATCCTCGATCACGTGCAGGAACAGCCGGCGGTAGCGCGGCTGTTCCAGCCGCCCGGCATCCAGCAGCCGCTGCACGAAATGGATCGCCCGCATCTCCGCCATCAGTGACGCATTGAAGCTGATCTCGTTCAGCCGGTTGACGATTTCGGTCGGGCGGGTCGGCAATTCCTCGCGCACGATCGGGTTCAGCTGCACCAGCACGATGTCGGGCGCGCCGCCCTGCTCATAGAGCGGCCAAAGTGCGGGATTGCCCAGATAGCCGCCATCCCAGAAGGGCTCGCCATCGATCTCCACCGCCTTGAAGAATTGCGGCAGGCAGGCGGATGCCAGCAGGACATCCACCGTCACCTCGTTCCGGGCAAACACCCGTGGCTTGCCGGTGCGGACGGAGGTGGCCGAGATGTAGAGCTTCGGCCCCTTCGCCGATTGCAGCACGGCCGGGTCCAGCACGGTCGCCAGCACTTCGCGCAGCGGGTTGTACTCATAGGGCGTCGGATTCATCTGGTAGGGCGAGATCAGGCGCGTCAGCGTCTCGAAGGTCTGGTAGGCGAAGGACCAGGTCAGGTCATGGCCCCAGAGCGCCTTTTCGAAGGGCGTGTTCTGGATGGGCGACATGGCCAGCCGCGCCGCCGTCTGGTGCCAGAGATCGGCCAGCGCCGCGCGCGCGCCCTCCCGCCCGCCGGCGCACAGGCCCTGCACGAAGACCGCGGCATTCACCGCCCCGGCCGAGGTGCCGGACACCGCCTCGAACTCCAGCCTGTCTTCTTCCAGCAGGCGCTCCAGCACGCCCCAGGTGAAGGCGCCATGCGTGCCGCCGCCCTGGAGCGCCAGGTTAATGCGCCGTGTCGCGGGCCGCGCCACGGCCGGGCGCGGCAGCGGCGCTGCATTGGTCCCGTTCGAGAGCGTGTCGGCCGCTTCGGCGCGGAACTCGTTTTCAATCATTGGATCGCGATCATTCCTTGCCCTTCATGAGGGCGTTCATTGGGCGACCCAGCCACCATCCACCGACAGCGACGTGCCATTCACGCCGCCCGCCATCGGGCCGGCCAGGTACAGCGCGGCCTCGGCGATTTCCTCCACCTCGACCCAGCGCTTGTTGGGCTGGCGTTCCAGCAGGAAGTCGGTCAGGGCCACCGCCTCGTTCACGCCATGCTTCTCGGCCAGCGGCTTCACCTGCGCTTCCGCCAGCGGCGTGCGCACAAAGCCCGGGCAGATGGCGTTGCAGGTGATGGGCAGCTTCGCCACCTCCAGCGCCACCGACTTGGTCAGCCCCAGCACGCCGTGCTTCGCCGCCACATAGGCGGTCTTGAAGGGGCTGGCGACCAGCCCGTGCGCCGAGGCAACGTTGATGATCCGCCCGAACCCGCGCGCCTTCATCCCCGGCAGCGCCGCCTTGATGGCGTGGAAGTTGGAGACGAGGTTGATCGCGATGATGCGGTCGAACTGCGCCTCGGGGAAATCCTCGACCGGGCTCACGAATTGCACGCCGGCATTGTTTACCAGCACGTCCGGCCCGCCGATCTCGGCCGTGCAGGCCACGACCATGGCGCGGATCTGCGCGGGGTCCGACATGTCGGCGCCGTGATAGGGCGCGGCCGCCACGCCCATCGCCGCGCCCACGGCAGCGCGCGCCGCCGCGATCTGGTCCGGCGTGCCGAAGCCGTTCAGCATGACGCGGGCACCCTCGCGCGCGAAGCCGAGCGCGATCGCCAGCCCAATGCCCGAGGTCGAGCCGGTTACCAGGGCGGTCCGCCCCGCAAGCCTTGCCATTTTCGTCACCCTCAACCGTGTGTTGCGGCGCAGCGTCGCTCAGGGCAGGCGCTTGAGCAAGCCGACCAGCCGCTTGACCGGGGCCGAGAGGAAACGCGGCGCGTAGAAATCCGCCGCCGCGCGCTTCGCCGCCTCGGCCAGGGTCGGGTAGGGCAGGGTCAGCGCGGCCAGCGCCGACAGCTTCATGCGCCTGGCGATCATCAGCGCGAACAGCCCCGCCATCTCCCCGGCATGCGGGGCCAGGATGCCGGCGCCGAGCAGCCGCCCATCCGGCGTCGCCACCAGCTTCACCAGCCCATCATCGATCCCCTCCGCCACGGCGCGGTCGGTCTCGGCCAGCGGAAAGCGCAGCAGGCGGACATCATGGCCCTCGGCGCGCGCCTCGGCCTCGGTCAGGCCGATCTGGGCAAGCTCGGGGTCGCAATAGGTCACCCGTGGCAGCGCGGCGTAATCGAGGCGTGTCGGCAAGCGGAGCAGCATGGCGCGCGCCAGGATGCCGGCATGCTGGCCGGCCACATGGGTGAAATGGCGCGGGCCCAACCCTTCGGGGTCGGCGATGTCGCCGGCCGCGAAAATCCGCCGGTTGCTCATGCTGCGCAGCGCCCGGTCGGTCTGGATGCCGCGCGGGCCGGCGGCGATCCCGGCAGCTTCCAGGTCCAGCCCCGCCAGGCGCGGCGCGCGGCCGACCGCGATCAGCAGATGGCTGGCGGCGATGGCGCTGCCATCGGCCAGCGTCGCCAGCAGCCCCGCATCCGTGGGCGCCAGGCTGGCCACCGCCACCCCCTCATGCAGGGCCACACCTTCGCGGCGCAGCACGCGGCGAAGGCCCTCGGCCAGTTCGGGGTCCTCGCGCCCGGCGATGGCGGCGGGCTCCACCAGGCTGACCCGCACGCCAAGGCGGCGATGCGCCTGCGCCATTTCCAGGCCGATCGGGCCCCCGCCCAGCACCAGCAGGTGGCGGGGCGGGGCCGGCAGGTCGAAGATCGTCTCATGGGTCAGCCAGGGCACCGGGCCGAGCCCTTCAATGTCCGGGATGATCGCCGATGAGCCCGCGGCCACGACGCAGCGGCGGAATTGCAGGCGCCGGCCGGCGGCTTCCAGCGTGTCGGGGCCGGTGAAATGGGCGCTGCCTTCGATCACCTCCACGCCCATGCCGCGGAAGCGGGCAGCCGAATCCATGGGCGCGATGTGGCTGATGGCGCCTTTCACATGGGCCTGCACCGCCGCCCAGTCGATCTCCGGGGGGGCCACGCGGATGCCAAGCGCGGGCGCGCTGCGCACCGCATGCGCGGCCTTGGCCGCCGCCAGCAGCGCCTTGGAGGGGACGCAGCCGGTGTTCAGGCAATCGCCGCCCATCCGCGCCCGCTCGACCAATGCCACGCGCAAGCCGAGCGCCGCCGAGAGCGCCGCCGCCGACAGGCCGGCGGCACCGGCGCCAATCACCACCACATCATATCGCGCCATGGTTCGCCCCGCGCCGTTCGGTGGAAGCCATAAGGTTGACGGAGGGCGGGCGCCATCCCTATACGTCGCCGCCTTGAAGCCGCCGCGGCCCGCATGCCGTGGCTGTTATTGTTTGCCTCGGCGCCGCCGACCAGGAGTTCCACCCGTGAAGCGTACCTACCAGCCCTCCAAGCTCGTTCGGAAGCGCCGTCATGGCTTCCGCGCCCGGACCGAGACGGTCGGCGGCCGCAAGGTGTTGGCCAACCGCCGCGCCAAGGGCCGCAAGCGCCTGTCCGCCTGACGGCGGGGCGGGCCTTGCCATGCCGGCGCGCCCGCCGCGTCTGAAGCGTCGCCGCGAATTCACGCGGATTGCCGCCCATGGCCAGCGCGTGGCGCGGCCGGGGGTGGCTGTCCAGGTGATGACGGTGGGCGAGGCGCCGCTGCGCGTTGGCTTCACCGCCACCAAGAAGCTCGGCAACGCCGTGATCCGAAACCGCGCGAAGCGTCGCCTGCGGGAAGCCGCACGGCTTCTGCTGGCCGAGCGCACGACCGGGCATGAGATCGTGCTGCTGGGGCGGGAGGGCACGCTGACGCGCCCCTTCGCCACCTTGCTGGGCGACATGCGGGGCGCGCTGAAGCAGGCTGGCGTGCTGTGAACCGCCTGTCTCCGGGCCAGCTCGTGATCAGCGGCGCCATCCGCGCCTATCAGCTCACGCTGCGCCCGATCATCGGCAGCCATTGCCGGCACTATCCGCATTGCAGCGCCTATGCGCTGGAAGCGGTGGCCGAGCATGGCGCGCTCGGGGGCTCCTGGCTGGCCGCGCGCCGGGTGCTGCGCTGCAACCCCTGGCATCCGGGCGGCTTCGACCCGGTGCCCCTTCGCAACCTGCCTGCCGCGCCGCGCGCCGAGCCGGGCTAGACCGGGGTCGACATGGACCAGAAGCGCCTCTTTGCCGCGATCGCCCTTTCCATCGGCATCCTGCTGCTGTTCGACCTGTGGAACCGCCCGACGCGTGAGGCTGAACGCGCCCGGGTGGCCGAACAGGCCCAAACCCAGCCGGCCGCGGGCACCCCTGCCGTGCCGGTGCCCGTGCCCGCCGCGGGCACGCCGGCCGCCCCCGCCGTGCTGGGCAGCGCCAGCCTGACCGCCACCACGCCCGAGGCGCGCATCCCGCTCGAGAATCCCCGCATCTCCGGCAGCCTGAACCTGCGCGGCGCCCGGCTGGATGATGTGGTGCTGAAAAACTACCGCGAGACGGTGTCGCCCAATTCGGCGCTGGTGCGCCTGTTCGCGCAGCGCACCGATGCCAACCCCTATTTCGCGCAATGGGGCTGGAGCGCCGCCGATGGCCGCACCGAAGTGCCCGGACCCGACACGGATTGGCGGGCCGAGGGCGCGCGCCTGGCCCCCGACAGCCCGCTGACCCTGGCGTGGGACAATGCGGCCGGGGTGCAGTTCCGCATCACGCTGATGCTCGACCAGGACTATATGCTCAGCGTGCGCCAGACCGTGCGCAACACCGGCACCGAGCCGGTGCAGGTGCTGCCCTGGGCGCGCATCCGGCGCGAACGGACGCCGCAGCTGGCCGGCTTCTTCATCCTGCATGAGGGCTTCACGGGCGTGCTGGAAGGCCGCCTGCATGAATGGACCCATGACGACGCCAAGAGCGAGGCGCAGAAGCGCCGTGGCCCGGCCTTCGAACAGGAAGGCCAGGGCTGGGCGGGCTTCACCGACAAATATTGGCTGGCCGCCCTGGCCACCGACGGCGCCGCGGTGCGCACCGCCTATCGCCACGTCGCCGATGGCGGGCAGGATCGCTGGCAGGTGGACATGGCCACCCCCGCGGCGCTGACCGTGGCACCGGGCACCGAGGCCGCGCTGGCCACCCGCCTGTTTGCCGGCGCCAAGGAAGTCTACCTGCTGGATGATTATGCCGACCGCCATGGCATCACCGACTTCGACAAGGCGGTGGATTTCGGCTGGTTCTACTTCCTGACCAAGCCCTTCTTCCACGCGCTGCATTTCCTGGGCGTGCTGTTCGGCAATTTCGGCGTGGCGATCCTGGTCTTCACCTTCGCCATCAAGCTCGCCTTCTTCCCGCTGGCCAACAAGGCCTACATCAGCATGGCGCGGATGAAGGTGCTGGCGCCGAAAATGCAGGAGCTGAAGGAGCGCTACAAGGACGACCCGACCAAGGCGCAGAGCGAGATGATGGCGCTCTACCGCAGCGAGAAGGTCAACCCGGCTTCCGGCTGCCTGCCCATCCTGATCCAGATCCCGGTCTTCTTCGCGCTGTACAAGGTGCTGTTCGTCACCATCGAGATGCGGCACGCGCCCTTCTTCGGCTGGATCCAGGATCTGTCGGCGATGGATCCGACCAACCTGTTCAACCTGTTCGGCCTGCTGCCCTACGATCCGATGGTCTATTCCAACCTGCTGCACATGCCGGTCTGGGCCATCCTGATGGGCATCACGATGTTCCTGCAGTTCAAGCTGAACCCGACGCCGCCCGATCCGATCCAGGCCAAGATCTTCGCCTGGATGCCGCTGATCTTCACCTTCATGCTGGCCAGCTTCCCCGCCGGCCTGGTGATCTACTGGACGTGGAACAATTTGCTCTCCATCGCGCAGCAATATTGGATCATGCGGATGGACCGGAAGCGCCAGGCGCGCGCCGCCGCGGCGCCCGCCCCGGCCAAGCCCGTGGTTGCGAAGAAGAAGTGACGTTACCGGGCAGCCTGCTGGAAGCCCGGGACGAGGCGGAACGCGGCGCGCTGCTGGAAGCAGGGCGGCTGCTGTTCGCCAAGCCCTGCACCTTCTTCTACGCGGCCCAGCGCCTGGATCAGCTGCCCGAGGCAGCGCGGCCGGAGATCGCCTTTTGCGGGCGATCCAATGTCGGCAAGTCCAGCCTGATGAACGCGCTGACGGGCCAAAAAGCGCTGGCGCGCGTGTCCCACACGCCGGGGCGGACCCGACAGCTGAACTTCTTCGACCTGGATGGGCGGCTGACCTTGGTCGACATGCCCGGCTATGGCTACGCCAAGGCGCCCAAGACCATGAAGGCCGACTGGCAGGGGCTGATGTTCGATTTCCTGCGCGGCCGGCCCACGCTGCGCCGCGTGGTGCTGCTGATGGACAGCCGCGTGGAAACCAAGGTCGCCGACCGCGAAGCCATGAAGCTGCTGACCGAGGCAGCCGTGGCTTTCCAGCTCGTGCTGACCAAGGCCGATGATGTGAAGCCCGCGCAACTGGCACGCCGCGAAGCCGAGCTGCGCGAGGTGATTCGCACCACCACCGCGGCGCATCCGTTGCTGCTGACCACCAGCGCCGAGACCGGCCAGGGCATGGCCGAGCTTCGGGCGGAGCTTTCAACCCTCGCCGCTTGACCGGGGGCGCGCCGCGCCTTATCCGCCGCGCCCATCCAGGGGACGCCTTCCATGACAAACGATCCGCGCGACCAGATGGCGATCCTCGCCGGCGCCTTGCCCTTCCTCAAGCGCTATGATGACCAGACGGTCGTCGTGAAATATGGCGGCCATGCCATGGGCGAGGAGGAGACCGCGCTCCGCTTCGGGCGCGACATCGCCTTGCTGGAACAGGTCGGCGTGAACCCGGTGGTGGTGCATGGCGGCGGCCCGCAGATCAACGCCATGCTCAAGCGGCTCAACGTGAAGTCCACCTTCGTGCAGGGGCTGCGCGTGACGGATGAGGAAATGCTCGACGTGGTCGAGATGGTCCTGGCCGGCCCCGTGAACAAGCAGGTGGCCGAGGCGATCACCCGCGCCGGCGTGCTGGCGGTTGGCATCAGCGGCAAGGATGGCGGGCTGATCCGCGCCCGCAAGCTGACGCGCACCTATCGCGACCCGGACAGCAACATCGAGCGCGTGCTGGACCTCGGCTTCGTGGGCGAACCCGAGGAGGTGAACCCGCGCGTCCTGCAGCTGATGATCGGCGCCGACATCGTGCCCGTGGTGGCCCCCGTTGGCGCCGGCGCCGATGGCCAGACCTACAACATCAACGCCGACACCGCGGCCGGCGCCATCGCCGGCGCCCTGAACGCCGAGCGGCTGCTGATGCTGACCGACGTGCCCGGCGTGCTGGATCCCGAGAAGCGGCTGATCCCGGAGATGAGCGTGGCCGAGGTGCGCGCCGGCATCGCGGCCGGCTGGATCTCGGGCGGCATGATCCCGAAGGTCGAGACCTGCATCTATGCGGTGGAGCGCGGCGTGAAGGGCGCGGTCATCCTGGATGGCCGCGTGCCGCACGCCGTGCTGCTGGAACTGTTCACCGACAAGGGCGCGGGCACGCTGATCCGCGCCTGAAGTTTCGCTTTCTGAAGCCGTTTCGCATTGCTCGGCGTCACCGGCAGGGATTTCGAAACGAATCCGATATGTGGTGCCGAATCCGACTGACCTGAACCAAGGGCCGGCGAAGCCCGCCGGGCGGCCCCCCTAGACTGTGATCAACAATGGTTGATCACAGTCTAGCCTTTGCCGAGAGGCTGATTCACGCCTTTGGTGAATCCACCAAAGGCGATCAGGCTCTAGACAGTGATCAACAATGGTTGATCACAGTCTAGCCTTTGCCGAGAGGCTGATTCACGCCTTTGGTGATTCCACCAAAGGCGATCAGGCTCTATCGCAGCAACTGCTTCGATTGGGGGGGGCCGCCGCGCCAGGTGGCCCTCAGCCAAGCTGGCGATTGAGGCTGTGATCGGTCACGATCACCGGGCTTGGGTACCCATCAACTCGGCCGCCAGTATCAGTTCCGGCCCGGACCGCGATTGTCACCGCCACGATGGTCGTGGCCGCGATGGTGGCCATGGCGGGGCATCGCTTCGTCCCGCGTCAGCGCGCCATCGGCATTCGCATCACGGGCGCGGAACATCGCTTCCGCGAAGGGCGTCATCTCGGCCAGAGTCACGCGGCCATCGCCATCGGTGTCGAGGCCGCGGAACATGGCCCGGCCGCGCTCTTCCATCCGTGCCGCGCGGTCGCCCGCACCCTGACCCTGGCCCGCACCCTGACCCGCACCCTGACCCGCACCGGGGCCCTGGCCGGCGCCGGGGCCGCGACCGCGGCCAGACATTTGCCGCTCGGCATAGGCGCGCATCTCCTCGAAGGTGATGCCGCCATCGGCATTGGCATCCACCTCGGCGAAGCGGGTGGCCAACCAGGTGCGGCCCTCCGCCAGCGTCACCTGCCGGTCGCCATTGGCGTCGGCGCGGGCGAAGGCCTCGCCAGCCGCGAAGCCACCCATGCCACGATGGCCAGCCTGCGCCACCGCGACGCCAGTGCCGATGGCGCCAACGGCCAGCAATGCCGCGCCGCCGAGAAGGAACATCCGGGTCTTGCTCATGATCATCTTCCTTGGTGCCAGCGGGATGCCGGCCACGAAGGAAAGATGCGCCCGCCCTGTCACGGGCGCGTGTCGGGCGGGGTTTCCGCCGGTGGCAAAGGGTAACCGGGCCCGTTACGCGCCGGCCGGCGTCCCGGCCTCGCCGAGATCCCACCAGAGGCCCGCAAAGGCCGCGATTCCCTCACGCACCGGCGCCTTCAGCAGATGCTCGTCCGGGCCATGCTGCTTGCAGCCGCTGTAACTGTGCGGCACCCAGACCAGCGGCAGGTGCAACAGGTCCACGAAGACGTCGCCGGGCAGGCCGCCCGAGCTGTTCGGGATGATCTGCACCTTCTTGCCGAGCGTGCGTTCCATGGAGTCCGCCGCCCAGCGCACCCAAGGGTGGTCGGGCGCGGTGCGCGACGCCGCCATCCGCACGCCCGGCTGTTCGATGCGCACGATCTGCAGCCCATGCGCGTCCAGGTGGGCGCGCAGCGCGGGCTCGAAGGTGGCCGTGTCGGTATCGACGGTGTAGCGGATCTGGCAATGCGCCGTGGCGTCGGGCGCCACCGCGTTCACCGGGTTTTCCGGGCGGCCGGACAGCATGGCCAGCACGATGAAGCTGTTCCAGCCATAGATCTTCTCGGCGGGCGTCAGGCCGGGCTCGCCCCAGCCGGCATCGATGGTGGCGGCGCCATCGCCGCCGCCCAGCGGGCAGCCCGCCAGCACCGCCTTCACCGCCGGCGGCACCCCGCCCGCCGGCAGCCAGCCGCGGACCAGGATCTTGCCCTCACGGTCGATGATGGTGGCGATCGCATGCGCCAGGATCACCGCCGGATCGGTGGTCAGCCCGCCCCAATGGCCGGAATGCACGCCGCCCTCGCGCAGCCGCACGGCCAGCGTGAAATGATAGGTGCCGCGCGTGCCGGTGGCGATCGTCGGCGTCTGCGGCTCCACGCGCGGACCGTCGGAGGCGATCAGCGCGTCGGCCGCCAGCAGCGCCCTCTGGGTGGCCACGAAGTCGCGCAGCCCATGGCTGCCGCGTTCCTCGGCCGTCTCGATCACCAGCTTGATATTGGCGTTGAGCTTGCCGCCGCGCTCGGCAAGCACCGCCTCCAGCGCCGCCAGGTTCAGCGCATGCTGGCCCTTATTGTCGGCGCTGCCGCGGCCGTACCAGCGATCCTCGGTCTCGGTCACGCGCCAGGGTGTGAGGCCCGCGTGCCATTGGTCGTCCAGCCCACGCACCGTGTCGCCATGGCCATACAGAAGCACCGTCGGCCGGCTCGGATCCTCGATGCGCCGTGCGGTCAGGATGGGGCCGAAGCCGGCCTGCGGATTCGGATGGACCGTGCACTGGAATCCCAGCCGCTCCAGCCAGGGTGTCAGCCCTTCGTTCAGGTAGCGGTCCAGATGCGCCGCCAGCGCCGGGTCCTGCGAGGTGGAGGGGATGGCGACCAGTTCCGACAGGGTCGCGGCGAAGCCGCCCTGATCCACATGCGCCTGTGCGCGGGCAATGGCGCCGTCGCGGGTTCCGATCGACATGATGATGCGCTCGTTCGATGAGGTTCCGCCGGAGCCTGCCGCAACCCGCCCTGCGACGCCAGCCCTGCCGGCCAGCCCTATCGCGTCGAAGCCGGGGCCGATCCGCCGCCACCAAGCCCGGGCAGCGCGCCACCCAGGATTGCGGTGGCTGCCAGCGGCACCAGCAGGCTCGGGCCAATGGCCAGCCCCGTGCCCGCGGCTGCCGGCGCCGCCAACGGCACGGGCGGCAGCGGCGGGCCGGCGGGCGCCACGGGCACCAGGCGCGGCGCCGGGGCGCTGCGCGGCAGCACCACCCGATCGTCGGTCGGGCCGACGGTCAGGCTCTGCAGCGGCTGCGCCAGCCCCGCACCCGGCAGGCCGAGCAGCAGAACGAGCATCGGGATGCGCTTCATGTCGCGATCATAGGACACGACCCCGGCGAAATTCAACGCAAGGTTGCGCTCAGCGCTCCGGGCTGGAGGCCTGCGCCGGCTGCGCCCCGGCCAGCCCGCCCTGCACCGCCGCGCCGCTGAGCCCGAGGTCGCGCGCCAGAAGCGCGGTGGAGATGCGCGCACCCTCATAGATCACCGGCAGGCCGCTGCCGGGGTGGGTGCCGCCACCGACCAGATACACGCCATCCACGTCGCGGAAGCGGTTGCCCGGGCGGAAATACAGCATCTGCGGCAGATCATGCCCCAGGTTGAAGGTGGCGCCGAAGCCCACGCCGTAATCGTCGCGCCAATCGGGCGGGGCGACCACCTTCTCATAGCGGATATGCGGGCGGACATCGGGCAGGCCCAGCACCTTCAGCCGGTCCAGCGCCACCTCGCGGTAGCGCGCCACATGCTGCGGCCAGTCCGGCCGCTTCAGCATGTTGGGCACCGGCACCAGCATGTAGAGCGCGGTGTGGCCGGGCGGCGCCATGGTGGAATCGGTGGCGCCGGGGTTCTGCACATAAAGGCTCGGCACTTCGGGGATGGTGCCGCCTTCGATCTCGGCGATGTTTTCCCGATACCGCTCGCTCAGGATCACATTGTGATGGGCGATGTGCCGCAGATCGAGGTCGAGCCCGAGATAGAGCATGAAGGTCGAGCAGGAATAATCGGCTCGGGCGATTTTCTTGTCGCTCCAGTCGCGCCGCAGATGATCGGGGATCAGCTTCGGGATGGCATGCGCGAAATCGCCATTCACCACCACCGCGTCGGCGCGATGGTGCTGCCCGCCGGCATCAAGCCCGGTGGCGCGGCGGCCGTCGAAGGTGATGCGCTCGACCGGGGAATTGAAGCGGATTTCGGCGCCCAGCCGTTCCGCCACGCGCGCCATGGCGCTGGAGACGGCGCCACAACCGCCGATCGGGTGGAACACGCCATGTTCATATTCCAGGAAGCTCAGGATCGTGAACAGCGAGGGGCAGCGGAACGGGCTCATGCCCAGATATTTGGTCTGGAAGCCGAAGGCCAGGCGCACGCGCGGGTCGCGGAAGTGGCGCGACAGGTCGCGATCCACCGTGGACCAGGGCTTCATCAGCGGCAGCGCGCGGATCATGTCCATCCGCGCCATGTCGGTCAGCTTCTCGAAGGGGCGTTCCAGCACCGGGCGGAAGGCGGCCAGCTTGGCACGATTTTCCGCCATGAAGGCGCGCAGGCCCTTGGCATCCGCCGGCGAGATCTCCGCGATCGCCGTTTCCATGCGTTCGATGTCGCCAGAGGCGTCGAGCTGCGCCACATCCTGCCCGCGTTCGAACAGCAGCCGGTACTGCGGCTCCAGCTTCACCATCTCGACCTCGGCATGGAGGTCGGCGCCGCAGCTGGCGAAGATTTCCTTCAGGATCCGCGGATAGAGGAAGAAGGTCGGCCCGAGGTCGAAGCGATAGCCTTCCGCGGTGGTCAGGGTGCGGGTGCGCCCCCCCACCACATCGTCCTTTTCATGGACGGTGACGCGCGCGCCGGACGCGGCAAGGATCATGGCGGCCGCCAGCCCCCCGGGGCCGGCGCCGATGATGGCAACCTTGGGTCGCGTGCGGTTCAAGGCGGGGGTGGCGAGGGCAGCTGTCATGATGGCGCGGACATGTTACCGCCCCGGAGGGCTGCAAGAGGCATCGGCCACCGCGTTACACGAGGCCGGGCGGCAGGGCCAGCGCACCCTGGTCGATTTCGCGGCAACGCGCCTCGGCCCGCGGCAGCAGCCGGGCCAGGTAGAAGGCGGTCAGCGCCGCGCGATCCGGCGCAGCCGCCGCGGCGCGCACCAGCATCCAGCCCCCCAGCACCCAGCCGCAAGCATCCAGATAGGCCGCCGCCAAGGTCTGGGCCGCCGCCGGCGCGCTGGCCTGCAGCGCCATCAGCCGGCCGCCGGCAGCGCTGAGCGCCGTGACGGCGGGCAGCAGCCGCGCATCCGCCGCCGCGACCTCCTCCAGCAGCCCGGCCATCGCCACACCCTCGTCCCGCGCCAGCTTGCGGACCAGCAGGTCGATGGCCTGGATGCCGTTGGTGCCCTCATAGATCGGCGCGATGCGCGAATCGCGCAGCACCTGCGCCGCACCGGCATCCTCGACGAAGCCCATGCCGCCATGCACCTGCACGCCGAGCGAGGCCACCTCCACCCCGCGATCGCTGCACCAGGCTTTCACAATGGGCGTCAGCAGCGCCAGCCGCGTCAGCGCCGATTCCTCATGCAGCAGATGCGCCCGGTCCAGCGCGGCCGCGCATTCCAGCGTCAGCAGCCGGCCCGCCAGGGTCATCGCGCGCATCTCGGCCAGCATGCGCGCCACATCGCCATGCTGGGCGATCGGCCGGCCGGACTGCATGCGCGTGGCCGCATAGGCTTCCGCGAGGTCGAGCGCGCGGGCGCCCTGCGCCACACCCTGCACGCCAACCGCCAGCCGCGCCGCATTCATCATGGCGAACATCGCCTGCAGGCCGCGATGGGGCTCGCCCACCAGCTCCGCCTCGGCGCCCTCGAACAGCATGATGCAGGTGGGCGAGCCATGGATGCCCATCTTGTGCTCGATGCCGCCGCAGCGGAGCGCGTTGCGGCTGCCATCGGGCAGGATCCGGGGGGCGGCGAACAATGAGATCCCGCGCGAGCCCGGCGGCGCACCCGGCAGGCGGGCCAGCACCAGGTGCAGGATGTTTTCGGTGGTCTCGTGCTCGCCCCAGGTTATGTAGATCTTCTGGCCGTGCAGCGCGTAGCGCCCCTCGCCCAGCGGCTCGGCGCGGGTGGCCAGCGTGCTGAGGTCGCTGCCCGCCTGCGGCTCGGTCAGGTTCATCGTGCCGCTCCAGCGGCCGGTGACCAGGGGCGGCAGGAAGCGCGCCTGCTGGTCCGGCGTGCCATGCGCGACCAGCAGGTCGATGGCGCCGGCGGTCAGGATGGGGGCCAGGAAGAAGGCCATGTCGGCGGCCGAGTTCAATTCGGTCACCGCGGCCCAGAGCGCATGCGGCAGCCCCTGCCCGCCATGCGCCTCGGGTGCCGCCAAACCCTGCCAGCCGCTGTCGATCCAGGCCTGCATCAGCGGCGTGTAATGCGCGGGCGTGGTCACCGTGCCGTTGGCGTAGCAGGCGCCGGCGCGGTCCGCCTTCTGCCAGCCGGGCGCCACCTGTTCGCTGGCGAAGCGGCTTGCCTCGGTGACGATGGCGGCAATGTCCGGGGCGCCGAGCGGCGCGCCCGCGGCCGCGGTCAGGCCGGGCAGGTCGATCACCCTTGTCAGGCCCAGGATCAGATCGTCGGCGGCGCTGCTCATGCGGTGGGCTCCGGCAGGGCGAAGGGGATGGGTGCCTCGCCGGCCGCCCAGGCGGGCAGGCGCGGGGCGATGGCCGGGTCGGTCGCGGCGGCGATGCCAAGGCCGAGCAGCGCGCCGAACTTGAAGCCGTGCCCGGAAAAGCCCGACATCACCCAGGCGGCGGGGCCGAGCGGTTCCAGCAGGAAGCGTTCCGCCGGCTCCACATCATACCAGCAGGCGGCGGCGGAAAGCATCCGGTAGGAATCGAGGTCGCGGATGCGCCCGCGCGCCAATTCCAGGATCGCCGTCGCCTCGGCGGCCGAGACGGTGCGTGGGCCGTCCGGATCTTCGGTGGCGGCAAAGCGATGGTCGCCGATCTTGAGCGGCGTGCCCGCCACCGGTGGCACCGCGTAGAAACCGTCCTCGGCGCCGATGTCGAGCAGCATGGGCGCGGCCGCCCAGGCCCTGTGCAGGGAAGGCGGCGGCGCCAGCCGCACCACCACCTGCCGGGTCGGCCGCACCCGCGCGGCGAGGCCAGGGACCAGCCTTGGCCCCCAGGGGCCGGCCGCCACCACCAGCAGGTCGGCCGACAGGCGCGTGCCATCCATCAGCGTCAGCGACGCGGCTTGCGGATGGATGTCGCGCGCCACCGCCTGCTGCGGCACCACGCCGCGCGCGGCCAGCCAGGCCGCCAGGCCCGCCACGATCTGCCGCGCCAGCAGCACGCCGCCGCGCGGCGCGAGGAAGGCGGCGCCGATGCCCTCGGCCGCCAGGAAGGGGAAGTGCACCGCCACCGCCGCGCCGTCCAGCGTGGCCAGCGCATGGCCATCGGCGCGCATGGCGTCGCGGCTGGCCGCCAGCCAGCCATCATCGGCCGCCGCCAGCGCCAGCACGCCGGTTTCGACGTAAGGCGCTTCGCCCATATCCGCGAAAGCCGCGTCCCAGGCGCGATAGGCCGGATCGACCATGCGCATATAGCCCTGCGCCGCCCCATAGGCGTGGCGGATCAGCCGATGGTCATCCACCGAGCTGCCGCGTGGGTTGGGCACCGGGTCCTGTTCGACCAGGCGCACGCGCCAGCCGGCGCGGGTCAGCGCCCAGGCCGCCGACAGGCCCATGATTCCGGCGCCAAGGATAAGTGCGGTGCGCATGCGCCAGCTTCGCGCGCCGCGCGGGCTTCGGGAAGGGGGTGGCTATTCGGCGGGCGCGCTGGCGGGGCGGCGCAGCATGGCGGTGATCGGCGCCAGCAGGATGCCGCGCGCGGTCGCCTCGACCGCCCAGGCCTCGATCGCCGCGACCACCGAGGGCACCGGGTCCGCCGCCAGCCCGACGGCGCCGCCTTGCGACCGCGCCAGCGCTTCCAGTTCCACCAGCCGGCGTGTCACCTCGGCGCGCGTCGAGGAGGGCTCGTCGATCACGAGGTCGACCGCCCGGCCGAAGGCGCGCGCCGGTTGCGGGCCGCCCGGCCGGGCTTCCACGTACATCAGGCCGCGCGCGGTCAGGGCCAGCTGCACCGCGCCGAGCAATTCGCCGTTGGTGGCAAAACGCTCGCCCCGCATCGAGCCCTCGGCCCCGATGGCGCCCACCTGGCCCTGGATGCGGCTCAGCGCCCATTCCAGCCGGTCCAGCGTCTCGGTGGCGGGCAGGCTGAGCAGCAGCGCCCGGTCGCCCGGATCGGCGCGCACGCCAAAGCCCGCCGGCTCCAGCGGCAGCGCCGTCAGCATTTCCATGCCCCGCGCCCGGGCGCGCTCGACCAGCCCTTCGGGACGGCTGGCGTAAGGGCTGAAGGCCAGGGTGACGGCGCCGGGCAGGCGGCGGATCGCTTCCTCGGAATGCTGGCCGTTCAGGCCGATGCCGCCCAGGATCAGCGCCACGCGCGGCCTGGGATCGGACCGGTCGAAGGGCCTTGCATAGGTGCGGATGGAATTGCGCCCCTCGGCCGTCATGCGCGGCAGCAGCCCATGGCGACCGCGCTCCAGCAGGTCGGGGTCGGGCGGGGCGAGGCTGGCCTCCGGCGCCGGGCGCGGCGGCGGGCCGATCAGCGGCGGCGGCGCGGGTGCCGGCGGCAGGCCGGGGGGCGGTGCGGCGGCGCTGGGCGCAGCCGGCGACGCGGAGGGCGGTGTAGCCACCGGCGCGGCGGGGCCGGGGGGCGGTGTCGGCGGCGCGGCTGGCGGTGGCATTGCAGCCACCAGGGCAGGCGGCTCGGCCGGGGTCTCGGCCAGGGTCTCGGCCAGGGTCTCTGGCGGGGTCTCGGGCGGGCCGAGCCAGTGCAGAAAACCGGCCCCACCGCCCCCAACCAGCAGAAGCACCAGCCAGAAGCGCCCAAGGGCGCGCCGCGTCAGCCCTTTCATGGCGCGGCGCGGCGGATCAGCGTTGCGGGCGGCGCGGCGCCGGCGATGCCGCGGCCCAGGCGCGCAGCAAGAGCGCGGCCTGCTGCAACTGATGGTCCGTCTCGGGCCGGGCGGGGTCGAAGGCGGGCGCGCCCTCGGCGGGGATGCGCTGCACCCGCTCCAGCAGGCCGGCCGGCAGGTTCAGGGGCGGCAGCGGCGCGGTTTGGGCGGCCGGCTGGGTCGGGCGCTCCTCGCCTTCGTTGCGCAGCGACCGGCGCAGATCTGCCTCACGGTCGCGAACCGGCGCGTTCGGGTCCGGGCGGGCGGCCAGCACCTCGATGTCGGGCTCGATGCCGGTTGCCTGGATCGAACGGCCGGAGGGCGTGTAGTAGCGCGCCGTGGTCAGGCGGATCGCGCCATTGCCCGGGATGGGCATGACGGTCTGCACGCTGCCCTTGCCGAAGCTTTTCACGCCCATCACCACGGCGCGGCGGTGATCCTGCAGCGCGCCGGCCACGATCTCGCTGGCCGAGGCGCTGCCGGCATTCACCAGCACCACCACGTTCAGCCCGGCGGCGATGTCGCCCGGCCGGGCGTTCCAGCGCTGCGCATCCTCGGCGCGCCGGGCGCGGGTCGAGACGATTTCACCCTGTTCAAGGAAATCATCGGAAACCTGCACCGCCTGATCCAGCAGGCCGCCCGGATTGTTGCGCAGGTCCAGCACCAGGCCCTTCAGGTTGGTGCCCGCCTGGCTGCGCATGGCGGTGACGGCGCGGCGCAGCGCGGCTTCCGTCTGCTCATTGAAGGCCGAGAGGCGCACATAGGCGATGTCATTGCCCTCCAGCCGGAAACGCGCCACCTGCGGGCGGATCACGTCGCGCACCAGCACCAGGTCGATCGCCGCGCGTTCCCCCTCGCGCCGGATGGTCAGCCGGATCTGGGAGCCGCGTTCGCCGCGCATCTGCTCCACCGCTTCCTGCAAGGTCAGGCCAAGCGTCGGGTTGCCGTTCAGATGCGTGATCAGGTCGCCCGGTCGCACGCCGGCGCGCGCGGCCGGCGTATCGTCGATCGGCGAGATCACCTTCACATAGCCATTTTCCTGCGTGACCTCGATGCCGAGGCCGCCGAACTCGCCGCGAGTCTGCACCTGCATGTCGCGGAAGCTGCGCGGGTTCATGTAGCTGCTGTGCGGATCCAGGCCCTGGAGCATGCCGTTGATGGCGGATTCCATCACGTCCCGGTCATTGACCGGTTCCACATATTCGGCGCGGATGCGCTCGAACACGTCGCCGAACAGGTTGAGCAGCCGGTAGGTTTCGGCCCGCCCGCCTTCCTGCGCGATGGCCTGGATGGTGATCGGCCCGATCACCGCCCCGGCCAGGAAGGCGCCGACAATGGCGCCCGCCATCATCAGCCGCCGCCGGCGCGAGGGCTTGGCCGCCACGATCATCACGCCGCCGATGCTGGGCACGCGCGCCGCGCCTGCCTTTTGCGATCCGGTCTCACCCATGCTGGGCCATCCATCTGCTCGGGCGACGCCACCGGCCCCGCCATGCCACCTTGCCGTCGAAACGTAAGCCAAACCTTACCCGCGAAACCAGGGTCGAGGATCCACCGGTTGGCCACGCCGTCGCAACTCCACATAGAGCGTAGCACCGGCTGTGCCAGTCCCGCCAACATCCCGTGACAGGCTGCCGACCGCCTCGCCCGCCAAAACCCGCTGGCCCGCCGCCACATCCAGCCGCGCCAGGCCCGCCAGCACCATGTGCTGGCCATCGCCGCAATCCAGGATCACCAGCAGGCCGAAGGAGCGGAAGGGCTCGGCGAAGACCGTCCGGCCCGAACAGGGCGCCACCACCCGCGCGCCCGGGGCCGCCAGATAGGTCAGGCCGCGATGTGTCCCCGCCGCGGTGGTGTCCCCCCAATTGACGGTGATGCGCCCGGCCACCGGCGGCGGGCGGCCGCTGGCGGGCGGGGCCGTGCCGGGGGCGGGCGGGGCCGTGCCGGGGGTGTGCGGGGCCGTGCCGGCGGGGGGCGCGGCGGGGCGGCGGGCA